>Ga0325414_1003024_pt1 | contig 17372 bp, 16 predicted proteins | sample PopdelMetagenome_8_FD_206183 | JGI IMG/M metagenome (GOLD analysis project Ga0325414, IMG submission 206183) | Populus deltoides microbial communities from Bellville, Georgia, United States - Leaf-PdKOR-R3 | ecosystem: Host-associated > Plants > Phyllosphere > Phylloplane/Leaf | place: USA... | reverse complement strand
TTTTTTATTTTTATTAATAAAATTAAATGTAATTTAATATAAATTAATTTAAACTTAAAAAAGCTTTCATTTAGCCCATCATCTCCGCAACCATTACTCATCTACTAACGTCATTCCCGTCGGTCCCACAATTGGCCGGTTCTTGATAAGAGTAAGGGTCGTATATATACATGTGTGAACTTCTAAATTGTACTGTGAGAATTCTTCGACTTGATCTCGATGGTCATCCTCATAAAATTCAACGTAAAATCCCCAACCTAATTTGCCGACAAGGAAGGAAATTAATGTGCATCCATTGGAACGACATCGATCATCCTGCCCGCACTTAATCTCTTCAAATTTATTGATAACCTGGACGACATGTGCAGCCCGGACCTGATTAATTGATGGTCTATGTGGGCCGGGGCTGCCTGCAAGATTTGTATCGAAACTATTTTTTTCCTTCGAGGTCTGTTTTCTCTGGGAACATGAACACTTTCATAGCATCTCCATGTATATATGCTGCCTCTATATCCATAGCATCCATGCATGCATGGTGCAATCACCTGAAGCACTGGGTCCAAGTCCTTACAGCCCCACATATAGACTGGTGTGTGTACAGGGCACTAGCTAGCTAGAGAAAACAAATTTTGAGGTGATTTATGTTGGCATTCATAAATTTGCAACAGGCAATTAATATTTGTAAGGAGAGAGAACCTCTATCTTACCGATCTCATCAAGTTTTTCCCTAACTAACAGTCTGTCTGATCAAATCCCAAATATTAATGGGACACAACTGCTCCCATGAAATCCATTAATGACTCCCAACCATACCAGAATCATCTCTTCTATAAGTATCCCTTGTCTCTCTCTTTAGCTTTCCATAACCACACAGATTATCTGTCTGTCTTGTGTAGGTCCTGAAGTACAAGCTTCTTTCTCAGCTTTAATTAGGCACACTCTGAATACCATCAACAATCAGCAATGGCCCCCGAGGCAGAATATAAGGAGGAGGAGATCATGAAGGTGAAAATAACTGGCAAATCCCATGTCAAGCCCAGCAAAAAACTAGGAAGAAGGGAATGTCGATTGGTGACCTTTGATCTTCCATACATTGCATTTCACTACAACCAGAAGTTGTTAGTTTACAAGGGAAATGAGTATGACGACATGGTAGGGAAGCTGAAGGATGGGCTTGGAGCTGTCTTGGAGGATTTCTACCAACTGGCCGGGAAACTAGCAAGAGATGAAGAAGGGGTGCTCAGTGTAGAATATGACGATGATATGGAGGGTGTTGAGGTGGTGGAGGCCAATGCTGAGTGGATCAGTGTGGAGGATCTAGCTGTTGAGCTGGGTACCTCCACGTTGAAGGAGCTCATACCTTACAATGGGATCTTGAACTCGGAGGGACTCCACAGACCATTATTGTCGATGCAGGTAACATTTCGTAACATTTTCTTTTTTCGTCAGAAGCATACCCCATTTAATTACAACTTTGTAAGACACTGATTTATGCATGTAATTAAGTAGATGCCTTCTATTAATTTTGGCTACTAATTAAGAATATGTTAATCTAATTTGGTAGATACCTGCAGAATGCAAGAGGCAAGCAAAACATGAACTTAAGCAAAAAGGGTTGGGTTGGACTCTTTCGTTTTGTTTTAAATTGTTTGTGGTGGTTTTTATTTTTTTATTTAAAAATGTATTAAAATAATATATTTTTATTTTTTAAAATTTATTTTTAATAGCATGTTATAATAATTCAAAATCATAAAATAAATAAATTTAAAACTAAAAAAATAATTTTTAAAATTTTTCAAAAATACAATTTGATAAATTTGATTTAAGAAGAAATAATTTTAAGATACGATTCCATAGTTAATGTTCCAACTACTTTGTGTACATTTATCTATGAATTTGTTTTCACATAACCAGATTAGAACCCTATCCTCCCACCCCCCCCCCCTCTTCTCTCTCTCTCTCTCTCTCTCTCTCTCTCTCTATATATATATATATATATATATATTCGTACGTAGTGTGAGCTAAATATTTTAGCTTAAAAAGACTTTAATTTCTGGAGGATGCTGCTAAATATTGCTTGCAGCTAACCAAGCTGGAAGATGGACTAGCAATGGGGTTGGCCTTCAACCATGCCATCATTGATGGGACCTCCACGTGGCACTTTATGAGTTCATGGGCCCAGATTTGCAGTGGGCTGCCTTCAGTCACTGTCTTGCCTTTCCTGGACCGCACTAAAGTGAGAAACACTAAAGTAAAGCTACACCCACCACCGCCAGATCAGGACGCACAAAATGCATCATCCAACGGCACTGCTGACGCTAAGCCTGTTGATCCGCCACTCAGAGAGCGAGTCTTCAAATTCTCTGAATCAGCAATTGACAAGATCAAGTCAAAAGTCAACTCAAACCCACCATCCGACGGCTCAAAACCATTCTCGACTTTTCAATCACTTGCTGTCCATATGTGGCGCCATGTAACACAAGCGCGCCAGCTTAAGCCTGAAGACCACACGGTTTTCACTGTCTTCGCTGACTGCCGCAAAAGGGTCGACCCGCCAATGCCGGAAAGTTACTTTGGTAACCTAATTCAGGCCGTATACACAGTGACCGCAGTCGGGTTGCTGTCGATGAACCCACCTGAGTTTGGAGCTTCCATGATACAAAAAGCCATTGAGATGCACGATGCTAAAGCCATTGAAGAGCGTAACAGGCAGTTTGAAAGGTCACCAAAGATATTTCAGTTCAAAGATGCGGGTGTTAACTGTGTCTCTGTTGGGAGCTCGCCAAGGTTTCCAGTTTATGAGGTGGATTTTGGGTGGGGAAAGCCAGAGACGGTGAGGAGTGGAATCAATAACAGGTTCGATGGAATGGTGTATCTGTATCGAGGGAAGAGTGGTGGAAGGAGTATTGATGCGGAGATAAGCTTGGAAGCTGGAGCTATGGAGAGGTTGGAGGAGGACAAGGAGTTTGTTGTGGAGGTTAATTGAATGGGATAATATCTGGACGCATGCATAAGAGGAGTTTTGCTAGTTCTTGGATAACATCCATTCATTCATTCATGCATAATAATAATTTACTCGTTACAGATTAGAATGTCCCAGTAAGGTCGTTAATGTTGTCCAAAGAACTGATCAAAATCTCTGTTGCTTGAAGAGCACTACTGTCCCGTCCCGTGAGTTCTTTCTGGAAATGTTGTCGGGCCGGGGTGGCCCATGTACTTGTAAAGAGAGCTTGGAGGTGGTTTGATGATGCCTGGTTTGCCAATTAAGTGCTAGGAAGCTCGTGAGGGGAGTGCAGGTGTTAGTTATATATAAATGTTTCTACATGTGTGTATTAATTTATATTTTTGGGCATCCTCGTGATGTGATATTGGCGTTGAAATTAAGATGCTTAACAACTAATGATGTTTTTCTACCACCCAATCTGTACAACAAAGTTTATGAGTGAGTGTCTGTGAGTGTGTGTGTACACAAATAATTAAACTAAAGGAGGAAGGTTAAAAACAATGCAGATCACACTGTAGATCATGACTCATGTGCACTGTATATAGGAGCAATGCATTTGTGTTGTTACGCCTCGAACCGAAGATAGTTGGCTGCCTGATGGTAGTAGGAGGATCTTCTTCTTCCTTTTTATGAAGATTTAAACTACAAAAATGTCTTTCCAGAAGGGGGGAAAAAAGAAAAACCTCGGCGCTTATAGACAATTTCTGGTTTTCCCTTTCGAAAGTACAATTAATTTACTTTATTGCCTTTAAGATTAAAAACAACAACCTTGCCATTGGTCTAAGATTAGTTTGTCTTTCTAGCCCCTTTATATTTTCGTTATTATTAAGTGGAATAGGAGGTAGGTTGGTTAGAAATTATAATAATTAAAAAAAAAAAAATTGCTATCCTGTTTGGCCACAGTCTTCAAGAGTCACGTGTGGCATTTCCTGGTTGCCGAATATCAGCTTTCTAGAAAGCGTTCGATTCGTCTTGATAGCCTTCCATCTCTAGACAATACATGCCTTCGATTAATGTTTATTTTAGCACTATACGAACCTTCTTTTCTTTTCTTTTTCTTTTTTTTTCCTACCCTTGTACTTTTAAATTTTCAAAACAATCTCTTAATATTGTTTTTCTTTGATCCTTTTTTAATTTTTATTTTTTTATACTTGGTTTTTTTTAGAGTTTTGATTATTTTTTTTCAATTTCATTCTTCAATTTTAATTTGCTATGTGTTGTTTTTTCATTTTGATTTTTATTCTTTTGATTTTTTATTTTTCTTCTTAGCTCTCTTGTATAGTTTTTATTAATTTTAAATTTCATCTCTTAATCCAAATATATTATATATTATTTTTCTAATTTCATCTTTATTTTTTTTATTTTTATTGTCATTTTGTTAAAGGTATTTTTCTTTTAATTTCACACTTTAATCAAAAAAAATTATGGTTGCCCTCTATCTAATTTTTAATTTTGATTTCTATCTTGATTATTTTAATTACTATTTTTTGTTTTTAATCCTTTTATGTGATTGTTTTATATTCAATTTTATAATTTAATATTTGATTTATTGGAAATAGAGTTTCGAGTTTTTTTATATATGATGCTTTATTAGGGATTGAGTTTCGTGTTTTTTTATGTATGATGCTTTCGGTCTGATAACCAAAATCACACATTTGAAAAGTTAATGCAGATTGATATCTTTTTTTAAAATCTATTTTTTTTATTTCATCATTAAACATTAATATTTTTTTTAATTTGACTTTGTGATTTTCTTTGGTTTCTTTTCTATCATATTATTTTGATCTCATTATGTATTGTGGATTTGGTGAGTTAACCTGGATGACTCGCCTCTTACTATCCAGATTATATATCTATCATGCTATTCTAGGTTGACCCAGGCTGAGTTTTTTTTATCTAATTTTATCATTCCAAAGTTTTTTAAGTTATTGTGACTGCTTTTTATTTAAATTATTTTTTTTATCAAGTTGTTAAATCTACCATAACCCGAATTATTATTATTAATATATATATATATATATATATATATATTTTTTTTTTTGTAAAAAACACAATGTGGGGGGGGGGGGGGCTAGAATGGCAATTTAATGCCCATCAGCAGAACTTCAGCAGCCACTGGTTATGCATGCATGCTATCAATTTTAATTTCTACTGATTATATAATAATGGATCCGTCATCAGTCTCTACCGACCATCCCCATCCCCATCCCCATGCTCATGTGACTATGTCCATCTATACATGGCATTGAATGCTATGGCATGTAGAGGTGGCTCCCCGCTCATGCCTTGTAATGCTACTATGACATGGCATATAATCTGTCCATGTTTCAATTCCAATGTTATCATACAATCTGTTAATTCTAATTATACATGCATTCTTCATAACATGATATGATATGTGGGTTAAGAGTCAAGATTAACAACATAATTGAAGAAAACATATTATTAGTTCAGGGGCTGCGATGCAAACTGTACCTGATATGGGCTCGAGCTAAAGAAGAAGGCCCATTCAGACTTCCCAGCTCATACTATACCTGGCACGGCCCAGGCATGCAAATGTCAAGGGTGGAAGCAGCAATTTGAAACTAGTCTCTGTAGTCTCTGTTGCCGAAGAACGAAAAACCCTAATTTGTTTTTTGTTCTTCAGTCTCTAAAATGAGAAATTCAATCTCAGAGGAAGAGGGGCAGGGCAGGGTGCTGGTTTCCTTGTCTATTTCAGCTTCATCAATGCATCAATTCATTGATTGATTTCTTCAGCAAAATCCAAAACCTTCCTTCCCTTCTCCCCACTAATCATCAGATCAGGTTTCCTATTAACTCTTATTTCTCGAATTTTCTTCTTTAATTTGAATTTAGTTGAACGCAATGCTCCTAAATTTCCTTTCTTTGTCCAATTGCAATAAAAATAGTTTCTTTTCTTTTTCCTTCTCTCAGTTAGGTCATTAAACTTCGAAGCAATCCCAAAGTTTTGATTTTTTTATTATTATTCAACTGGACCCCCTTGACTTCGCTTGCCTGCTCCTTTCTTACTATTTTATTACCTCTAGAAATTTTCTGTTTTATAGAGTTTGTTTAATTTGTAAATTTCAACTCTTTTAATCTCGTTGTCACTGTTTTTTTATTGATCCTTGAATAGTTCTTTTATTTATTGCCATGGAGTCGCCTGAACGTTCTAGTCGTAGTTATGGGAGAAAGGATGTAGAAGATAGTTCAGATGTGAAGAGTGATAGGGGCGGGGATGATGAAGAATGGGATGTGAGTGATAAGAGGAAACACAGGTCTATCAAGTCTAGGATGTCCACCAACGGGGAGGATGCTGAAGGATTCGATGGGGGTGGGAGAAGGAGAACTTCAGGCGGGGACAGGAATGATAGTCGTAAGAGGTCAGGTGGTGGTGGGTCAAGTAAAGTGGGTAGTGATGAAGATGATTATGAGACGAGAAAAGAGATGCGGTCTAAGCAGATGAAGAAAAAACAGGAGGAAAGTAGTTTGGAAAAATTGAGCAGTTGGTATCAGGATGGAGAATTAGACAACAAGCAGAGTGGAGGTGACAAGTCTGTTGGTAAAGGCCATGGTCGCCCTGATGAAAGCGAGAGAAGGAAAATGATATCAAAGATCTCGGAGCATGAGAGTTCCCGTAAGGCAAGTAAAAGTAGAGAAGAAAGATCCCATGATGGAGAGATTGAAAAGGCACTGGGTAGAGATTCTAGATATTCAGAAAGGAAGGATAGCAGCCGAGAGAAAGGTCAAGGTTCTGCTGAGACAGGGAAAAATTCTAGGAGAAGGTGGGATGAATCTGACTCCAACAGAAAAGCTGAAGAAAATCATCATGAAAAGTCTGATTTCATAAGTGGAAAGATGTCTGATTCCAATCACGAGTCTAAAGAAAGAAGTGCAGGAATCGAACCTAGTGAGAGTAAAAGCAGGGGTTTGGATTCAAACAGTGAAAAGGGCACCAAAACTAGCAACAGAGATGACAAAAGAGCTGATGCAGACAGGGAGAAGAACAAGAGTAAAAGCAGGTCAGAAGCTGCCAAAGAAGATAACGGGGCTAGTCCTATCACCCGTGAAGATAGATCAGGTCGGGAGAAAATTGAGAAGCATAGAGAGCAGAGAACTCCCACTAGAAAAGATGTTTCTGAAAGCCGTGAAAGGTCCTCCAATGCAGAAGAAGATGGAAACACGTGGGTGGGAGATAAAAGTGCAAGAGAAGTAGGGCGGTCTAATAGGTCCAGGACTCCCGAGAGGAGCATTAGGCATCATCAAGAATCTCAACATTCTGAAATAGAGTATGAAAGAGATGTTGACACAAGACGGAAGGATCAAGAAAAGGATGGCTACAGGGATGATAGATCAAAAGGCAGGGATGGCAGCTGGAATGACAGGAATAAGGATCGGGAAAGTTCCAAAGAGAACTGGAAAAGAAGACAACCTTCTGGTAATGATAGGGAGCCAAAAGACGGGGACATTGCTTATGATCGTGGAAGAGACTGGGAGCCAAGACATGGTCGTGAAAGGAATGACAATGAAAGGCCTCATGGTCGAAGCAGGGGTGAAGCTGTGAAAACCTCATCAAATTTTGGGATTTCAAATGATAATTATGATGTGATAGAGGTCCCGCTTGATCATGGACGACCAGAGGCTAGATCCAACTTTGCTAGGAGGATTGAGGTCAGTCAGCAGTCTGATGTAAAATCAGCACCAAACACTGAAGAGTGGGCATACATGCAAGGTGAAAGGGCAAGAAGGAATGACTCACCTTTTGTGGGAGACTCAAAGGACAAGTATATGGATGATGATGCACCATTGCAAGATCCGAGTTCTTGGAGGGATGACGTTGAGTACCAGGGAGGGAAAGGGAGGGGCCAAAAGGGGGCCATGCCCAGTCGCGGTGTTGGTGGTCAAAGTTCTAGCAGTGCTTCACAGACTCCATATAGAAACCAGGATCCAGGCTCCTTTGGCAGAGGTTCTCCACAGGGAGTAAAAGGAAGTAGAGTAGGGAGAGGAGGAAGGGGGAGACCTGCTGGGAGAGATAACCAACAGGTTACACTCCCGTTGCCATTAATGGGATCACCTTTTGTGTCTCTTGGAATACAACCAACCGGAGCACTTCAACCTCTTGCTCCTAGTATGTCACCTGCTCCATGTCCTCCAATTAGTCCAGGTGTCTTCATTCCACCATTTTCTTCACCAGTTGTTTGGGCTGGTGCCCGAGGTGTGGAGATGAATATGCTTGGTGTCCCCCCTGCTCTCTCTGCTGTTCCTCCTGGGCCCACAACGCCAAGATTTCCCCCTAACATGGGAACAAATCCATCAAACCCTGCTATGTTTTTTAATCAAGCAGGACCTGGCAGGGGAATGCCTCCAAGTATACCTGGTCCTGGTTTTAATGCTTCTGGACCAGTAGGACGAGGAACACCACCAGATCAAAATGCCGGGGGTTGGATTCCTCCTAGAAATAACGGTCCTCCAGGTAAAGCTCCTTCAAGAGGAGAGCAGAATGATTACTCACAGAATTTTGTTGATACTGGTATGCGACCCCAGAACTTTATCAGAGAGCTAGAGCTGACCAATGTTGTAGAGGATTATCCCAAGCTTAGGGAGCTTATACAGAAAAAGGATGAGATTGTGGCTCAATCTGCTTCTCCTCCCATGTACATGAAATGCGACCTACATGAGTTTGAGCTGTCTCCAGAGTTCTTTGGAACCAAGTTTGATGTTATTCTGGTGGACCCTCCATGGGAGGAATATGTTCATCGAGCTCCTGGTGTTGCTGACCATATGGAGTATTGGACTTTTGAAGAAATACTAAATCTTAAGATTGAGGTACATTGTTTCCAACTCTCTTTTCCTTGCAGTTGCCTTTCATAGAAAATGAGTAGTTGTAATTTTGTTACCTTGATTAAGAATTGACTGCTCTACTTGCTAAAGAGTGATTGCATGCCATCAAAGTGCAGTTGGAATGCAGAGGCTATTGATATTGGTACCCAGGGCCATCAGTTGCTAATGTTCAAAGTGTAGATATAAGCTGCATTGTTCTTTTATAAATAGATGTTATATTTCATATTTCTCTTGACTTGTCTAAAGTTTTTTTTTCCCCGTGTGGTTACAGGCAATAACAGATACACCTTCTTTTATCTTCCTCTGGGTGGGTGATGGTGTTGGTCTTGAGCAAGGCCGCCGCTGTTTAAAGAAGGTATTCAGCCATTAGATTTAGAATTTGACAATGGCTTACCCGTTCATTTTTGGCTCCTCATATATGTTCTGTTAAATCAGTTGTTCTGTCAGATTTGAATTTGACAATTGCTTGGCCTTTTCTTTTTGGCTCCACCCGTATCATCTGCTGTAAAATAATCTGTAATTTATATAATTTAGTTTAGTTTTCCATCACTGCAGTGGGGATTTCGGAGATGCGAAGATATTTGTTGGGTGAAGACCAACAAAAGCAACGCAACTCCAGGGCTCCGACATGATTCCCATACTTTGTTTCAGCATTCAAAGGTTGGTGTTTGATTTTTCTTCTGCATTGTAAAAGTGGGCAACTTTCCCCGACTTCGACTTCTCACAAGTTCATTTAGTTTTTTCCTTGACTGTTTATTGCCTTGTCACTGAAATGAAGGAACACTGCTTGATGGGTATAAAAGGAACTGTTCGCCGCAGCACTGATGGTCACATCATCCATGCTAACATTGATACTGATGTAATTATTGCTGAGGAACCTCCTTATGGTCAGTGTATTTCCTCGTTGAAATTTTTGGCTCTGGTTGGTATGAGTCCACATAACTACACTTGTGTTTGGTTTGTGAATGATCTAGATTAGAAATTGAAGAGCTGCTGCATAACTTTCTGTTTTACTGCTAGCTGCTGTCTGTTCTCACAATATAATAAAGGATTTTGTTATGCATGCATTCTTTCCTCATTTTTTGTTCTTGTTTTATTTGTTATAAAATCTGACATTTACAATACTTGCTTCCTTCAGCTGGAAATTTACAAGAATGTTGTAAAGCGTCAACTTAAAATGGGTGATGCTATGAGACATATTAATGTGTTTTATGCCAATGGAACTGCAGGTTCAACTCAAAAGCCTGAAGACATGTATCGGATAATTGAGCATTTCTCTCTAGGCCGCAGAAGGCTTGAGCTCTTTGGCGAAGATCACAATATTCGATCTGGTTGGCTGACTGCTGGTAAAGAATTATCTTCATCAAATTTCAATGCTGAGGTACAGTATCATTCAGAAACATGATTACTTCCAATCATAACACTCTTTTTCCCTTCACGTGGACTCTCTTAATGTGCTGGCCAACAATCTAAGACTTGAGTTGTTTAATGGAATAGCAATTTTTGGTGTTATGACACTTGTTTACTAATATGAATGCTTTGTTCATGCTTGTCATCGTAGTTCCTCTTTGGTATGCTAAACCTAGATTTGGTAACTTTCAGGCGTACATCAGGAATTTTGCTGACAAGGATGGCAAAGTTTGGCAAGGAGGGGGTGGAAGAAATCCTCCTCCTGAGGCGCCTCATCTTGTTGTGACTACCCCTGATATAGAGGCTCTACGCCCTAAGTCACCAATGAAGAACCAGCAGCAGCAATCAGTTTCTATTTCTCTGACAGCAGCCAATTCCTCCAACAGAAGGCAAGCTGGAAATTCTCCTCAGAATCCAAGTACTTTCAGTTTAAACCAAGAGGCCTCTAGTGCCAACCCTTCAACCCCAGCCCCTTGAGCATCATCACCAATGGAAGGCTGTAGAGGACGAGAGGGTGGGAATATGCCTTCAGAAGACAAGGTCTTTGATATGTATGGTTATAGTGGGCAGGCAAATGGAGATTATCTAGATTTTGAATCCCACAGGCCTATGAATTTGTTGTACAGAAACACTTGCATAAAAAATCCTCCCCCCCAACTAGCTAATTAGCTAATGTAAATGAAAAGAAAATTCCATATCGGCTTCTCTTTTTTCTTATTTCTGTTTTTCCCTGTAGTTGCAACAATAAAAGGGACAAGAATAGATGGCAACAAATATGAGTTACTTTTCAACTGATCTGATGTTTTTTTTAAGTGTTTAGAAATGGTTTTTATATCTTGTAAAAATTTTCTAAAATCATCGACCAAGAAAAGCATTAATTTTTAGGTTCAAATACACTTTTAAAAGCATTTTCAGCCGTATTTCAACAAATTGACCTTTCACGTCTGAACAACTCTCGAAAGATCACACAAAACTTCTACTATTTAGGTTAGGAATGAGTATTTTTGGTTTGGTTTGATTTTTACTCGAATAAAACAACCAATTTGAATATTTGTTATAAGATTTAAAATCAAAATCGAACCAAAAACAAATTTAAACCAATTATTTCTTGTTTGTTCGGTTTGGTCATCTAAGGTTCAAAACCAGAAAAAACCAATAAATGAAGGTGCTTCAACAAGGAGACAAAAGGTAGCTTTACCCGCTTTTGTTTCTCTTCTAGATACAACTATTAACAAATGATCATCCCTGAAATAACAGTCAATTAAAAGCGTAAAAGGAACTAACAAGAGAAGGTGGCTAAGAAGTCACCAGGGGGTTTGATGGAAAAAAAGCCATGGTCACTCAACTGTTCAAGTTTTTATGATATGTACGGTACATTGCACACATAACTCAATGTTTCTTAGGTCATCTTAACACTCCCTGCAAAAGGATGAAGAGAGAAAACCAGTAAACCTAAGATCGAGAGACAGAGAGATTGAGAGAACCAGAGAGCTTGGAGAGCAGCTTTGATTCAGAGAGGAGAGATTAAAAAATGAAGATATTGATTTAGATTTAGAGATTGAGAATGTGACTGTGATTGGCGAAGGGGAGCTGGTTTTTTTAGTAATTTTTGAACTGGTTTGATCCGGTTAATTCAGTTTAAGCTTTTTGAAAACTAAAACTAAACCCAACCGAAAGTAATTTTTTTAAAGTTTTTCTAATATGTTTATTTGATTTTTTTTCTGGTTTAGTTTTTTAATTATTCTTTAATTTTCTTGTTTTAATCCATTTTTTTGCTTAGACCTGATTTAGGCCAAAAAGTGCAACGGCGAAAAGAGCAAAAAATACGGCCTTATAGAAGAGCTTAAGTGAGGATACTGCAATAATTACCATCATTTTACTCTCTCCTCGTGCAGAATCCGGCACTACAATACGAGAAGCAGACGTATTGAATTGAATTGATTGGCCGCAGCCTCTGATTTCCAATTGCAAACTCCATGCTATAGACTTACAAAAGGCAGATCAACTAGTATGGGATCAAATCAAGCACTACTTTTATTTGGAACATTCACATCTAGTATTCAAGAGGCCGTGTGCCCCTCGATCACTTGATAGTTGAGACTTGAGACTGACGATGGACTATGGGGTGTGGAGTAATCTCCTTGAAAAGAACATGACATTGGTGCAGAACAAAAGGGCACCTAATTAATTCTGAAAGCTTCATTAACACAAAAAATTCATATTTTACAACATATTCAAGAATCATACACTTGTTAATCGTCACAGTATCCTCTTCATATAGAATTTCTAAAGGCTACTCTCTTGTTGTTTCACTCTGCCACCCAAAAAAAGAGAGGATAGAGCTCCATTGCTCTCGTTCTTGAGCACCTGATTAATTCATGCTTAGGCAGTCTCCTCTCCGACATCAAAAAATGGACAGCTGCAGCAGTTCTTCACCACTGTGTTACTTAATAGTTTTGCACTTCATTTTCTGGCTTTTCTGGAGAAGGCATCGCACCAGCAGTTTCTTTGATGGGCTCTGAGTTGAGTTCATATACAAGATGTAGGAAATTTAGGGGGTGGGGAAGACAGAGATGGATGTATGAGAACAAACTTTGTAGGAAGAATGGCTAACCTTGTGGCCGAAGCTGAGTTTCAGGTTCCAACTGACTTTCTACTGGAGGGGTTGACAGACCCTGTTGTTCAGCAGCAGATGCTTTTAGCTGCTCTTCTGTGATTTTCAAGTACTCTTCACTGGTATAAGCTCTGTTTGGGGATGGAGCACCATCTAATTTTTTTTAAACAGAAGACAATGTCTCTCATCAGTCTTGTAGTGAAGCCATAGTTAATATAGGGAAACGGAAACCACAGTATTTTGTAGTGACTTGATTATTCAATCAAGAAAACAACCACAACTTGAGTCGATTGAAAACAATGACTGAAGCTATTCAAACCAATCCTGCTAAGTAACCATGGTTATTCCCGTCAATGAAGTGCATAAATCAGCTTTGGAGGAAGGTTTTAAACGATCACTTATTTCGACCCCAGATATCGATTCTTGAACCTTATCCACTTACGACGTTCAGCTACTTGTTCAGGGAAACATGGTTGGTTCTACAATTTAGAAGGATTGAGGTTCAAATTATATTTGATAAACTTTGAGAAGAAAACTGCCAAATGGCATGAACAGTGCTATAGAGAAATGTCATTCTTAAACCTTCATTTGTGGTTTATAGCAATTAGCAACTGTCAGTGAACATACCAACTTTGATAAGAGTTACATGTGCTAAAGAAAGCGTACTAGTATTTACTCATGCTCCAATGCTATCAGATCCAAAAAGTTCAGTAAAGGAGTAAAAATAACTAAATGTCAATTTACTAATTAATAGTATAGTATGAAGTACTAGAAGTCAAATATCACCATCTGAATCTGATACCACTAATGGTATCACAGGAAAGTAGCAGCTATTACTTAAAAAAGATCACTCACTGGGGTCAGTCACGGTTGGAGAAATATCGGTGCTGCCAGCTGATGAAGGGTTTGATGCAGTGTTTGTTATCTTTGAGCTATATGTGTTTTGAGTTTGATTTGAAATTTCATCAAGCCCAATCTCTCGCTCAAGGGTGCTCTTGAATTCCCTTGACACCTCCTATATTAAATTTAAAGGGTCGAATCAATTATATACAATTACACAAATAACTGGCAGGAACAATTCCATTAAAACTAAAGTTTCAATGACCAACCTGAAGTTCTTTAATTGCGGGTTGAAATTCACGTAGAGTTTTCCCTAGATTGCGTGCAACCTGCATTTAGATAATTAAATGGAGACACCACAAGAATCTTTTCTTTTCAGACAACAGGAAAATAAATAAAACATGCACTCTAAAACTTGGCAGTTCATTGCTACAGAAACGCAAAAGGTGCTACAGAGTCGTCAAGATACCTGGACAGGGTTCTAGATTTAGTTTTTAATGCTGCACCAAACAATCTTCAAATTGATGGAAAATAAAAGGCATAGGGTTTTCTAACTTTACTGGCTCATTATACAATTCGCACGGAATTCCATAACATAGGTAGCAAGCAATTTAACAATCCTTGTCTCGTAGAATTGCTAAAAAGAGTGAGATGAGCAGACACTTTCAAGTGCAAAAATAAAATAACAACAGAAACAAAATGATGCTTATCTAGAGTTACATTAACCCTTCCAGCATTGCCAGACTTTTTGCTACAGAAAATCTTTAAAAAGGGGCAAAGCAGCAAATAAGTTACACAACTAACCTCAGCAAGACCTTTGGGACCAAAAACCAGCAAAGCCACCACACCAATAACCAGAGCCTCAGGAGCCCCAACACCGAACAAAGATGCATGAATCACCTTACCCTTACACCTTCCTTTCCTCTCTGTATCACCACCACATGTCAACAAGAATAAAACAACAGGAAAACGAACAAGCGAAACCAAATTAACCCATAAGAAGCTTAGAGAAAGGCAGCCCAGATGAAAAGGGCATAATTACCTTTAGCAACGAAATTGGGAGAGAATGAGATACCCAGATGCTTTAAACCACTCCATTGAGAGAAAGGACCAAGACACAGTTGAGGAATCCATGTCGAGAGACCAAATTTGGGTGCTTTATGGTACGGGATTAGAGGAGAGGGGGGGAGAGGGTAGAGAGCTGATTTTGTGCTTGTTGAAGTTGAACACAAGGATGCTGAGGTTGAAATTAGTGATGCCATGACCATGAGGGGTTTCTACGGGATTCTTTTAAAGGGGGCTTTGGTCATATGTGCAAGCAATATTATCCTGAATGGAAGGAAACTACGAGTGAAGATAGATTTCCCGAGTTAAGTATACCATCACCATGTTTTTGACATTTCTTTCTAGCTTTTTTGTCTTCGCCTTTTTTTTTTCTTTCTTTTGTTTTTTGGTGGGTATGCCCCCAGGTCTGCTCATTGGGCTCAGTAATGGGAGGTAGCTCAGAGGCCCAGATTTAGGTTTCCTTGGAAGTTTTGGATAGCTCTTGCTGGCCCAGAAAAGATAAAGCACTTGGGCCTAGTCTACTTGATGTCCTGACAAAAGAGGACCATTCAAAGAGCTGAAGCTAACATTGTCTTTTGATGATGTGGTGGTTGTGATGGGAAAGCAGGGATGGCATCAAGCATTTGTAAATATTCTCAGAGGGGGCCAAGGAGCATATAAAATGAAGCAGGCGAAGATGTTGTTGGAGCAACTTAGTCTGCGTACCTAAATCTTTCACTTTTAATTATTCAAGAATTTAGGATTTGAGAGATCACCCCCCCCCCCCCATTTACTTGATAACTTAAACACGTGGTGTGTTGGTTCGGCTTTTGCCTTGTAGGGCCACAACCACACTGAAGAGCTAGCTAGCTAGCTAGCTAGGGTCAGCTCATGGAGAGATATCCTTCGGCTAGCAACACCTGATCCTATTGGACCCAGCAATGGACTTGTTCAAATAATTCAAGCTTTCTTGGTTTGTAGTAATTTTTTTTTCCTTTTCTGTCATGAACTGGGCTGGTTTTCAACCTTTGATCAGCACTTGTTTGATCATCGATCTTAATTTGGAGGGCGGCTTTCAAGTGTAGGAATTGATCACTAGGTAGCATTGCATGCATGGTCGAGACTTGAGAGATGATCGAAGAACATGGCAAAAAAGAAGGAAGCACATTACTGTTGAGGTAATGCATGTCGTTTTCTAAACTGTTGATCATGATGAGCGGATGAAAAGGCTACATAATAATAATATAGCAGCAAATTAATGATACGAACAATGAAAGGCTGTGATGAGATGGCTTTTCTTCCACTCACTAGGCAGGAAAGACAAATCATTGTTGTTCAAGAGTGGAGGGCTAAAGTGCAGTATCTGGTGAAAGAGAGTGCATGAAAAGGCCAAGGACTCGCAATAATTAAAGACACCCATGAAAAGGGTTAAAGGTGATCAGTTCAGAAACAAAGGCCCTTTTGAGGGAGAAAGGGGATGAAGGGGTTATAAAATAAATTAAGCAGTCGATCGACGACAAATTTAAGATAAAAATAACAAGGAGGACACGTGAAAGGGGTTAAAGGAGAGTTCATCAAGGGAGAGGTACTGGGGTGTGAGGTAACATCATTATCTCGAGAGTTTCAAGGCAAGAACGGATAATGGCAGGCAGCGGGAAAAAGAGAGAGAGGAAGGAGGATGAGTAACCCACCCACCCGTGCAAGGTTTAGTTAATTAGAAAGGAAGAGGAGAGAGTGTCGCCATCTTCCACACAAAGTTGTGCGCACAAAAACCCATCCAACAGGCACCACTTGGGTTGGGTATCCATCCACACGTGCACCACTGGATAAATCTAAAACAAAGCCACTGTTCCTAATTTGTCCTAAACTAACCAACAACAAGTAACTCTTCTTTTAAAAAAAAAAAAAAAAAACACACACACACCACCACCACTGCGTGAAGGAATTGAAGGCCTTCTATGATCTGGGCTAACTCATGAATGCCCTCAACTCAGGAGGAGCCATTGCAAATTAAATCCATCCATCCTACGCACAGGACAGGAGGAGTGGCCCTCCCCGTGATGGGGGCCACAGCCATACTGAATAAGATAGAGAGATTCTACCTAATCGATCTACTTTTGTAGTTACAACTGTGTGTTTTTTTTTTTAAGTATTTCTTAGTAAGAAGTATATTAAAATAATATATTTTTATTTTTTAAATATTATTTTTTATATTAATATATGAATTAAAAACATAAAAAATATTAATTAAAAAAAATTAAATTTTTTTAAAATATTTTTAAAACCCGAAAATTAAAAAAAAAAAAAACCTAAATGATGTAGCTAGCAGCAGCAAGTAGCCTCTTCTTCTTCCCATGTACGGGGGAAATAGCCTCCAGACTCATCCACCCGTAATTGTCGGCTACTATCCAAGTGATAATATCGCGTTTGCTTCCACAGAACACATAAAAATAATAATAATAATAATAATTTCTTTAAGCTAGATATGGCCTTGAAACATTATTGATGATGCCATGATGACCCGAAAAGCTATTTATCCCTCCGCGCACATACTGTCCTCCTCGCCATTAAAAGCAGTTGAAGATTAAAACTTTCTTTAATGGGCATTCACATGGAGAA
>Ga0325414_1003023_pt1 | contig 17373 bp, 6 predicted proteins | sample PopdelMetagenome_8_FD_206183 | JGI IMG/M metagenome (GOLD analysis project Ga0325414, IMG submission 206183) | Populus deltoides microbial communities from Bellville, Georgia, United States - Leaf-PdKOR-R3 | ecosystem: Host-associated > Plants > Phyllosphere > Phylloplane/Leaf | place: USA... | reverse complement strand
TGAGCCTAATAGAGATAAGTCCTTCCCTTGGCTAAGCCTTGGAGAGGTGGTTTTTTGGATGTTGTTTGGGCCTATTAATTTTGGATTCATCAATAGCTCCCTAAGTCTTTGTGATATTTATACGCAAAGACTTGTAAAAGTATCGTAGAAGATAAGTTTATCGATTTTTTTATGAGAAGCATGGTGAAAACCCTGGTTAAATTTGGGTTTATTAGTAATAAAACTACTCGCCATGATTTACCTACGCAACAAGGCGACTACCGTACTTCTTGCCAGGAAAGTTCATGTGATCAAAAGTTGCCAAGATTGTATAAATACCTAAGGGTAAGGCATAAGTAATAAGATCAACAAACATACAAAAACCTTCTCCAATATAACACCCTGTAATTTTTAAAGTAATTTCAACTTTTCTATTAATCATATAATGTAAAATGGAGTAAATTGATTTTTTCATCTCTATACGGAGTCTTTCCCAATCAAACACAAACTGTACATTATGTACACATATCTAACATACCAGGGATTTTCCATTTAAAACAAAGAATTTATCCAATTTAATGAATTTTTAGTTGAGTTTTACCTAAACGGGGCCTTACTTAAAACTTTATCCCGCATTAATACCTACAAACATAACAATAACATTCCGAACCACAATTGGCTCACACAATCAATACTCGGGCGGCCTTAGGCATATCACCTAAACAATTTTGTCAATTTCAACTACTCACCACCTTTATACTCAAACATGGTTTATTTTATTCTATGAGAGATATATAGATATTTTTATGTAATGAAATCCAACATAATTTAATAGTTCCTTTTACTTTGTTACAAACTTTAAAATATAAAAACTTATCATATACATCAAGTTTAATTACATAACTAATATGATAATTACAAAATTCTTTCAATTATGAAATGATTATGAAAGTCTAAAATACAATCTCAAGATTGTGCTGATGATGAAAATATATCTATAACACATGAAAAATATAGAAAGATAGAATACGCGTACTTGAATCCATTACTACTAATATCATAACTACAACCTTAGAAATAAACACAGCATCATTACTCGTTATTCAAGCAAATCAAATCTATACCAGGTTTTTAATTTATTGTGGTCTTTTATAAACCCATCAACCATCATTTCCTTCATTATACATATTAGGCTATCACCGTTATAAATTTCTTAAAAAATCTCGTCAACTATGCATTCAATAATTCATTTCAAATAATCAAAACTCGAGATTGCATTCCTCGATTTATTTCAATATTCCTACCTTATTATTTATATCATATATGCATTCATTAATTCATTCTAATGATCATAGCTCATACTTTATGCAAACCTTATTCATTACTCCATTACAATAATCCTAGTTCATGCTTTAAAACCAATTAGAGATTCATTAATCATATACCATACTCATAGCTCGTGCTTTAATTAAAATTTAGATTTATTGATCCTATTCAATACCCTTAAACTCACGTTTTAATATGATTATAGGTTCATTAATCTCATACCATACTCATAGCTCATGCTTTAATGAAATTAAGGATTCAATAGTCTCATTTGATACCCTTAACTCATGATTTAATTCAACTTCTGGATTCATTAATCCATTTCCTTATTCATGGCTTATTCTTTAAGATAACTGTATTTATATACCCATTTCCATACCTTTAATTCAAGCATTAAATTAATTATGAGATTCACTAATCCACTTTAATAGACATAGCTTTTTCTTGAATTCATTCGTGTACATTAACACAATTAATATAATTTACTCATGCTTTAATTTCCTTTTTTTTTCTTACTTATGGAGTCATTTTTCCATTTCGTTGATCATTGGTCATACTTTAAGATGACTGTATTCATTTAATCAAATCCATATCCACACCCTTTGTGAAACCCAAGAAGAAATTATACAAAAAAAAAATAGAGGGGGATTTATAATAATTTAAATTTTTATAATACAAAAATAGTGTAACTATAAAAAATAATAATGATAATAATTATGGTGATAAAATTTAATAGTTTTGGAGAAGAAAAAAAGAGGTTTGATTGAGAAAAAAGGGAGAAAGATAGGGCCAAAATAGAATTAAAAAGAAATGGGATTATAAATACCTCATTCCTTCTCTCTTCCATGGCCGGCTGGACAACATCAAGAAAAAAAAGGAATGTCAGATTTTCCTTCATCAAGCCTACGAGAAAACACCTAAGTTAGTATACCTACATAAGTCTTGGAATTATTAAGTGGAGAAAACATACTTGGGTAGAGGATTTACAAGAAGAAAAGTGAAGAATTTGTGAAGAAAAGAGGGAGAAGGGAGGGTCGGCTGCAGGTAAAGAAAAAAGAGTTGAGAAACCTTAATCAAACTAGAAATTAAACCTAAATTTTCCTCAGGTATGTAGTTCTAAACAAATTGTGAAAGCAAATTTAGATTCAATTAAGAATTGTGTAGTAATTTGAAGTTGAAAAATTGGGGTTCTTGAGTAAAAAAAATTGAGAGAATGCAAAAATGATTGGAATTAAGTGGATGGGAGTTGCATAAATTACCTAAAAGGATGAAATTATACAAAGAAGATTGAAACAAAACCCATAGCCAAAGGAGCAATAGTGGTCGACCAAGGTGGGTTAGAGAGGAAGGGGAGAAATTTTGATTTTTCCTTATTGTTCCATAAGAACATTGAAACATATTGTCATGGGGTAAACGATGATGAAATGTTGTGGATGAGCATGTATAAAGAAGAAGGGAGCCCTTAGTTATCTTAAGCTAAATTCGGCCAATAGCCAAGTAAAGGAGAGAAGAAAAAAAACTCTGGTATGTTATGCGTTTATGATGCATAAATTAGGGACAGTGGAAAGCTCAATTGAAAATCATCGATGAATCTAGTAAGATTTGTCACCTCCTTTCCAGAGGAGATTCGGGCCCTAGAACAACAAAATTTAGGTACAATCTCTTCATAAGAGTTATAGCTAGGAGTGTTAGCTTTCCAACGAATCTAACCCCATCTAATTTGAAATTCTGAAACTCCAAATACAAATAAAAATCTGAGGGGAGGTCTTGTTGCCACCCCTGTTGGCAGATTTGGCCAAGTCGATAAAACGATGAAAATTAGCCATATTAAGCGTAGAATTCATGTTTTTTCCCTTTGTAAAGTGTGTAACATCGTCTCTTTATTTTCAAAAATGAATAAACTATGATCAAAATGTAATTCCTGATGTCCATTTGGGCTACTAATGAGCTAAAAATGTTAAAGGATAATAATGAGAAATGTAGGTGAGAAAGAAAAGAATGGTGAAAGAGAAATGAATATTATTGCCATTGTTGCTATTATGTTGTGATATGTGGACTAATATGGAATAATGATGGGTGTTTGTGGTTTCAAGAGGAACCACGGGAGGAGTGCAGCAACAACAAGGAAACATAAGTCGAATGTCTACAGCAAGTAGGTACTCGGTACCTATATCTCCTCTAGTTAATAATTATTTTAACTAATTGTTGAACTATAATTTTTGGTGCTTATTGATGAGAAAAAGGAAAGGGGAAAAGGAAAGGTTAAACGATAGGAAAATGGAAACGGAAAACTAAATTTAATTTATGGGTCCTTTTAGAGGAAATTGACAGTAAACAATGAACTTTAGGAATGACTGTTTCTTGAATTTGATTAGCTTGTCCTAGATATGGGAGGCTAATGATGTTAGCCAACTTGGCTAGCATTGGCATGACCAACACGTGGGAGGAGGAATATAGAACTTGATTAACTATTCGGGTTCAGAATAGTTAATGATATCAGCGGGTGACGTCGATATCGACAAAATTTATAGGACTTGATTAGCTTTCCAAGGTGAAAGCTAATGATGTCAAGAATCCTTGACATCGGCATAGTCGAGGACCTCCCAAGATAACATGGAACATTGATTAACTATTTCAACCCGAAAATAGTTAATGACACCAACGATCGCATTAGTGTCGATATTTTCATGAATTTAATTAGTTGACCTTAGGACGGGTAGTTGAAGACATTAATGGGGATCATTAGTGTTGACAGTAGTCTTCCCAATGTGGGGAGAAGTGGCAAGGTGAATACCCTCGATCAGAGCTTGGATTACAAAAAAAAAAAAAAAGAGGATATAGTTAAAGGAAACAACTAATCCTTAAAATGGGCTAGTTGTAGTGTATAAAATTGCATATAACTTAAGTAGGTAGATGTGTTGTATGATTTTTTTTCCATGAAATTGTTTGTATTTTATTTTTTTAATTATATGGGAAATTTATGTTTTGCAAGTCCCTCTCATTCACTTTAGGAGAAGAATTTAGGTTATTGATCCTTTTTTGTATAAGTTAGGAACTTAGAGATTATTCATGTAATTTTGTATTTGGAATATTAAATGTATCAATATATACTTGGGATATTATAATGTACTAGTTTATATTTAGAATGCTAAACTATGTTGTGTTTATTTATGAAATTTCAGCACTTGGATGATTCTCTTAATTACTAATTTATGCATGTAATATGAGATGGAGATTGAGCATGAAGTTTTGTCTTAAGTATATTTTTGAATGAATTAAATGGTTGAATTGGACCAATTATGGATGTGTTTATGAGCGGGATGTGATTATAAATGCGTGTAGGGTAAATTGTCGATAACTTGGGACCTCTTGATAAAAGGGAGACTCTGTTGAAATTTTGTTAGAAATTTCGGTGAACTCAATATAAAAAAAAATAATAATTTATGCTCCATTTACCCTTTACATGAAAGTTAAACACATAAACTGATTTAACCAACGAGGTTGTTACACCCTTAACTTGAGCCTTAACCTAATTATAGGGTTCATTAACCCATTTTCTATAATCATGACTTATACCTTAAGAAGAATGCATTCTTCAATTCCATTTAATAATTAATACTCATGCTTCCCTTTTCACTTATATAGTCATTAACCCACTTCAATGATTATAATTCGTGTTTTAAAAAGACTGTATTCATTTAATCAATTCCATGTTCATAACCTTAACTCAAGTCTTAACTTAATTATAGGATTCATTACCCATAGTTCATAATCATGGCTCTTGCTTTAAGATGATCATATTCATTAATCCAACTCAACAATCATAACACATGTTTTACATTAACTATGCATTATCAATTTATTTCATTTCCCAGGGCTTGTGCTTATGTCGACTATACACTTATTGATCAATTTTGATAATTATAGTTCATGATTCACATCAACATTGATTTGTTTTAATACTTGTAATCTCGTGCTATAAGACATTCTTTATCTCTCACCATTATGTATGGCTTAATTTTAATTCACACATCTATTCCCCTAAAGTGTGGCCAACTTTATCTTATATAATTTTCTCCTGCCAGTACAACCGACTTTAATTTAACACAATTAGTCTTTGCCAATATGACCAACATTAAATTATTCAAACTAGCCCTTGCTCTTACTACTAGCTTAACTTATCTTGAAATAGTCCATGCCTATACGACTAGCTTATTTTTCTTAAAGATAGCCCTTGCTCATGCGATCGACTTAATTCTTTTCAAAAATAACCCTTGCTCATGTGGTCGACTTAATTTTTTTTTATCATAATTTTATATAATTCATTTGAAAACTCATTTCACATGTATACATAAATTTTAACAACATTTCTATAAATAAAAAGGTAAGGTGAGAAGCATCTACTTAGCATTCTGGTAATAGATGCTCCCTTAACTACTAGTCTAACCTCAAATGTCCCTCTTAATTTTTTAAGAAGGCATCCTCAAATCAGTGCTCAATCATTTTAACTCATTGTTTATAATTATACAAACACATCATTATCCTTTTTCATATTACCAATTTGTATCTCAAATATAATTTCATATTTTTCCCATTACCAATTTTCATTTAATATACAATTTCATATTTTTTTTACTACCTTTTTTCATCCAACATATATTTCTCATTTTTTCATTTTACCAATTTCATCTCAACAAATCACTCACAAATTTCATATTAAGCATTTTACTTCCAAACATGAAATTCAAAACTTCTATACAACCAAATACATTAATCAACATCAATAAAATTTTGTTAATTTGGTAACTTCCATCTTTTCTAAACATAACAATGACAACCAAACTCATAGCAACCCAATTCTTAATATCTCTAACCATTTTATGAATTCCCAACATTATTAAAGTATCAAAATTAACACAATTTAGTCAATTTTCCATAATTTCATCATTTCGAAGTATATCACAATAACAAAACTTTTAGCAATCCATATTACAATATTCAAAACCAATCTCAAGCATCCCCAACATCACTAAAACATAAAAAATCAACACAATTTAATCAAATTTCAAATCCCCTAAAATTCCCAACTATGGTTGGCCACTTTAATGTTTCAATTTCCATAATTGGTTTTTAATTTCTTTAATTTACTTCCTATTCTATAATTTCCCACACCAATCAACCAAAGGAATAGTTAAACTACCAATTACATACTTAAAACATAAACCCTAGAATTTAAATTTTTGAGATTTTCACCCCCCCTCCCCCACCCAATTCAAGAAAAGAATTGAAATTAAGCCCATTACCTTTACTAATTTAACTCTAGTTAATAAGTTCTTGATGAAAGAGAGCAAAAATCTTTTCTTCCTTCACTGTACAAGCTTTCTCTCTCTAACAACACAAAACTCCTCAATTTCTTTCTAGGGTTTTCAAGCGAGGATTAATTTCATTTGTGGGAAGCATATGAATCCACTAGCAATTCATCAATTTGGCTTGAAAAAAGAGAGAAGAAAATAAAATTTGCAAACTCTCCCCTCCTCTCATTTATGGATACCGTCAACTTTAAATGGAAGAGAGGGAATATAATTTTTTTTGTGTTTATAAAACTATCACCCATTAAATGTTCAACATGTTATTTATATCAAATCTTTGACCGTCAATATTTTTCGCCTACATATTTATTTTTTATTTCATTTGAGATCTTATAATAATTAATCGGGGGTTTTCACCCATAGTAATTTTTTTTCCTTAATTTTTTTTTTTAACTAGGAATTACACTATTTAACATAAGGTTTACACATCTCGAAATCAATACCCAAAACTTTTTGATCCATTTAACACATTATCAATTAATATTGCCAAAACAACAACACAAAGTCATGCCCTAATTAACAATTTCATCATTAATTTATATTCTCAAAACAATAACAATACAAGATTACATTCTAATTAACTATTCCACCTTAAATTTCCAATTAACTTTAACATCCATTTTTCCATACAACTAATTACCAATTTTAGAGCTTCTCTTTTTCTTTACTCAAATTACCATTTTGCCCTTTCTTTTGTGTCACACATGATTAGTTATTGTCAGTTCCTCACCCATAAATAGATTTTCATATACACGTTTGCTATTATTTTAAATCAGGATTTTTATTAATTGATTAGGGGTTTTTTAACTATTAAACATGGGGTTCACACTTATTGACTCAAGTCTATAATTTTATTCCTCTAATTTATCAATTTACCCCTAGTGTTTTATGTCAAAATACATGTTTCTTGTCAAGTCTTCATCCGTTAATATTTATCCATATAAATGTTCATTGTTATTTTTTGTTGGGTTAACACTAATTGATTTGGGTTTTACATCCAAAATAATTCTTATATTTTTAATTATTCTCCTCACATACATTGTTGCACGTGTGTGACGTCGCGATGATTATCCTCTCGTTTCAGGATAGTCGGGAATGATATGGGTGACAAGGATAAGGAATTCTTGTCCTTTATTAGTAGAAAAAAAAAAAGGAATGTGAGTCTCCATCTAGTATTTTAGTCACTAAGAATCCTAATTGGTCTTAGAGTTTGGGAAATGAATCTCAAAGAAAAGGTATGGACACCCTTAATACGCCTTACCTGAAGTAAATTGTATCATTTATTTGTCTGATATAAACCAAGAAAAAGTTATGTTTTCTAATTGTTAGTCTGTCTAAATTTTAAGAAAAATTCTTCTCAATAAGGAAATCCTTATTTTATTATATTAAAAACCTAATCATTCCAATGCCAACAACAAAAAATAAACTTTTTTTTATTTAATATCAGGAATATATCTTACATATAAGTTTTAATCTCGTGTATTAAAAAAACAAAATAAAATTTTTTGGTATTTTCAAAATGTAAGCCAAAATCTTTTGGAAATTTACAAACTTGTTGTATAATCCATACAATATTTTTTAAGAAAATATGTCATAGTATTTTAGATTAAAAAAAATACCTAAATAACTTTAGGGTTTTTAGCCATATGCAAGAAAAAAATAAAATATTTTTATTTTTTATTTTTTAGGTTTTTTTTGAAAAAAAACTCCTTTTCTTCTTTGTAATAAAACTACAAAAAATAGGCTTAAAGAGTGTTTGCCAAACATACCCTTTAACAAAAATTATGGCAAGCCAAACATGGTATCCCTTTGACCCACTTATTTTTTACTTGACCCGACCGGGTTGACATGAAATTTTTTATTCAATCATAAACCAAACTAAAATTCTAGTTTAACGCGAAAAGTAACCCAAAAAAAAACTAAAGCAAAAAAAAAAACCAAATTAAACACCAAAAAAAACAAAAAAACTTAAAAATTCTTGAACAAAATAGATTAAACAAAAAAAAAAAACACAAAGAATGCTCAAAACGAACCCAGCAATGTGGGTTCCAGATCAAATTAGATTGGGTCACAACAAAGGCACATACATGTTGGAGATCATGCATAGATCAATAATTTATCATCTAATCCCTTTGATTATAACTAAATTATCATGACTTTGTAAAAAACAGAACCATTTTGATCAAAATGCATTGTTTCATTTAAATGAAATAGCGACGTTTTGGCTTTTAAGGTTTTAATTTAGGGATTTGGCCAAAGTTTAATTTGCTCCTTCAACTTTTAATTTCTTTTAATTGCACCCCTAATTGATCCTAAACTTCTAATTTTATGCAATATTATCCTACCGAACTTCAATATCAACCTTGAATTCTTGCGTCTTTTTCACATAAGTCATTGATCTTGGATTTATACAGATTGACCCTCAATTGAATATTAAACTTTTAATTTTCTTCAATTTCACCCCTGATTTTAATCAATGGGGTCCCTAGATTTCAACGCCTTTTTCAAAATGATCTTTGGTTACGAGTTTCTTCAATTTTACCCTTAATTTGAACCAATTAACCTTGTAAAAATTAAATTTGATCCTCTAAAATTTCAATCTTCTTAATTAAGCTCAAATTAGGCTTCCAAACTTATTTTTTCACTAATTAAGTCCTTAATAAAATTAATTTGACCCATTTAAAATATAATTAAGTGCTTGCACTTAATTAAATCCTTTAACTTGACTCAATTAACTTTTAAACATAATAAAACTTTAATTTGGCCCATGATTAAATCAAATTAGCCTATTAAAAATTTAATTATATCTCTAAACTTAATTTTTATGCAGATTTATCCAATAATCATTTAATTTGACCTTGAATCTGCATTATATTTCCAGTTTTGGGTACAATGGAGTATAATTATGCTACCAACTTCGTCCAAAATTGTAGCTTTTTCTACATCGCCAATCTCCTTTATTTTTAATTTTATTTTAAAAAGGAAAGAAGTTAATTTGAGGAATAACCCAGAAATGGGTTATGACACTTTTAATGTTTCTAATATCTCTTTGTTTGATGTAGGTGAAGATTCAAGGTAAAATAAAAAAGATTAACGATCCAAACTACACCAAAAGATCCATTAAAAGTTCTAATTGGGTCAATTACAAGATCAAGGACAAAGAAAGCTCAAACATGCATTCAATGGGTAAATTTAGAGTATTTAGGCCAATGTAGGTTTCAAGGAGACTACAACTTTAACAAGTGATCATTAGACCTTAGCCAACTTAATCTATGTACAAAAAAGGCCTAATCTACTTACTTCATGGGCTTAATTAATTTTGGCATCATAGGCTGACCATGGGGGGGAGAATTCAGTAACTATAGGGTTATGTGTTTCCATGTGTTTTATAGATTCCAAACTATGAGAAGATTTCATATTATTTGTGAAAACATAGAATGCTAAAGAAGAATTATTTTCTTGTTTGTTTTGGATTTCATAGGGCGGCACCACAACCTATTCAGTCAAGAGTTCTTTTTAAGTAAAGATTTCATTTAACAATTGTTTCTTCTTATCCATAGTGTGCAGCAAACTTTGTTTTAGTTTTCATGTTTTAGGCCTTATTTGAGATACTTTGAGTTTTATTTTAATTTAAAGTGATGTTAGCCTATTAGGTCAAGTAGGGTTTAGTTACCAAGTATAAATAATTTTATAAGACGTTATTTTTTTAAGTTGGATTATACTTTATTGCCACATTTATTGTGTGTGTAAGAGAAATTCTTTTATTTTGATTTCCTATTAAACTACAATAATTTATCAAAGAATTAACTAAAATTCATGGCATCTTCTATATTTCACATTTGTCTTTTTAATAGCATTAGTGAGTAGGTTTCTATAATATTAGTGTTTCCGTATAAATTATTGTTGTGTCAAACACAATTACAAACTTGAATTTAGTTTTCTTAAAAAAAGTCAATTTATCTATAGATTTCTGGATTTTTATACGAGTGCACAATAAAGCATATAATTTGCAGTACTGTACAAATACTGGAAGGAATTTACTTTTATGGTAGGGCATTCATGCGTTCTGTCAAAGGAGAGTGTTCCTCTTGGGCTTGGTTCATTATTTTCTTAAGGAGGAGTACTTGAAATGTTGCGAACAGTTATTGGAGATGGAAGAACTGCCATTGCGTGGAGTGATAGTTGGGTTCCTGATCTGCCAAACTCCAGAATTTCTTCTAGCATATCACCAATCTTGCAAGGTGGAGTTGGTGAGTGATTAATTTACGGAAGATGGTAAGAATTTTGGGATTTTGACAGGTTTCGTTCTCTTTTCTCGGAAGTGGAATCCTTTCCCGTCTCTTAAATAGACGTAGCAATACGGGATCGAATAACACAAATGCTTGGCAGAGTCTGGGCACTGGCTTCACGATGAAGTCTCGAAAATTTCATAAAGAGCAGGAATTTCATCAGAGGTGGAGGGCTATTGTAGTCAATTTGGTAACTTAAAGTACCTATAAAAGTGCGGAATTATGCTCGGGAAGCTGCCAGGAATTCTGGAACCATGTTGAACAAAAAACTAATGATATGTTAGATACACTGTCACGTTTGCCAGGTTGAAGAAAAAAGAGTTGAACACTTACTATTTTTCAGGTAACATGCGCCAGAGAAGCGCGATTGTCATTTGTCAAGCGAGTTGGGGGATACTCCAACCAAAGAACTGGAAAGAGCAAGTCTTCAAGCAAGTTGGGATGCCAAGCTGGTCATCTTCATTTTCTTTCTTTTTTTAGTTAGGGGAGACATGCATGCTGTGCTATGGGTGTTAAAGAATTTACGTTGAATGCTCAGTAGACGATAAAAAGCATCACAATGAATTCGAAAGAGCCATGTCTATGAATGGATGTTTACATTATTTACATGTCTTGCAATTATTGTCGAGCAGATGATTGTTACCAGGTTGTATGAAGAGAGTCGAGAAGGATGGTGATATTATTCGATAGCGTGGCCAAATTATTACAGCATCCACAATGTGTGGATTCTAGGGTTGAGAGTTCCACGTGTTCTTCCCACATCCATCTGTGGTACAGAGGGTGAGTTCAAACGATCTTACCCTTACAGTCAAGATGGTGATTTACATGAATCTAGTCGGAGGCCACAGATAAAAGTAGCATGAAACTACTAGGTATCTAAGGAAAAAGGTCCCCAGAAAATGAAAACAACGTAAAAAGATACTCTCTTTGATTTATAGATAATTCAACAGACTGACTCTCTTCGGCAGCAATCAAGTTCTGATCTTGAATTTCTAGTTATTATGCAAGGATAAAACCTGAGTGATTTATTCCCCCTTATAAAGGCATCTAGGCAGTTGGTATCGACAGGAAAATGGACCACCTACTCCAAAACATCTCGCAAAAGAAAATCGACAGAGAGAAATAAAGAAGATGGATAAATTAATTCACAAATTAATTAAGTATTAATAATGTCTTTTATGACCATCAGTAAGCGTAATGACTCCACTGCATATGGCTTCGCTTCAGATAAGCTCAACTAGTAAATCCAAAGTTTTGCAGCCCACAGTCTCAATCATTTCCCTGGTGAATGGCCGACTTGCGTATCCACTTTGGGTGCCATCGGTTGTGGGCGTGCCCCACTACACGTCACCATTACCAAAACCATCAATTACAAGAAGATTCTACTTGACAAACTTCCCTCAAGACTTCGGATTTCAATGGCTGTCTATGCGCCCACAGAACTATTCTGTACTGTGCATAGAGGCCACTCACCAGGTAAAGGTTCAAAATGTACTTGGTTTACTCTGGTCCATTCACTTTGAGAAGAAGATAAGAGTGGATCATCATGTCATACTTTATTTCTTGGTGAAAATTTATTTGATATCAAGGACAAAGGACATTATTATAATATTTTTCTTATATTCTTTAGTGGCACAGGAATCTAATAGCACATTCTTGGTGATTTTATTTGAAAGAAGAAAAGTGCTGAGCCAATCTTCCATCACTCTCCGAAACCACCACTAGTTTTTTCTCTTGAAAATTCCCATATGCACAAGTTATCTTCATGCCATTCTCTGGAACCTTCGTAAAGTAACTCTTGTGAGTTAACATACTTGATGCTTTATTCTTTGAACTTTTGGACGAACAGAAATGCTGATCAAACCTGTTTTTTGACCATCTAGACTTGTTAGATGCTTCTTTTCCTCACATGTGAGTTAAAACAAATGGAATCTGCATTCTTAACTTACCAGCTTCAAATTCTTTGTACATGTGTTACAGGAATATAGATGACGTTTCTTTGAATTCCCCTTGCAGCATTGAAAAGAAACTGAGACACATTACATACTTTCATCATTTAAGTCCCTTTATCTCCTAGAAACCTTTCAGCTCGAATATTAACCAACCGGCAAACAGCTTGTGCTTGGATTCCCAGAATTTTTGTAATGATTTTACTTTTTTATCTGGGGAGAGATTACCGCAAGAGCAATTAAAACCTTCGTTTTATGATGACTACTGTGCTGTCACAGAGCAGAAACTAACTGCATCTGTCCAAGGCATGTTTTATGTATTGAGTTAAAAGGCAAGAAATTGAAAACAGCAACTTCAATCGTTCTCATGATACACATATTAGAGTTTGACATAAATATTTCTAATAATTTCTATTCTGGTGTTCTAAATGTTGTTTTATATATGTGAAACTAACTGCTCAACAACAATTATAGTTCTTCCAAAAGAAACAAGATATGATATTTCTGTAACTTCTTCTCTTTATCATCTAAAATTTCAATGAAAGAATTCTTAAATGTTGCGAACAAAAAGAGGAACATTTATAAGCAGGGCAGACAACGAAAAGTATGGAATTTTACCACTATAGAACAGGCACTGATATGGACACGGGCACTGACACTTCGTTGACAAAACTTGAATCCCTATTCGGAGCAGAGTTTCCAGCAAATGCATATCCAGCACCTAATCCACCAAAATGCAAGGAATAATTCTCACACCTCTGAAACACTCGGGCAAGTGATGCTGCCTTCCTTCTTGCTCGCTTTGTGCCTGTGAACAGTAGACTCTGAAGTAAACCCCACAATGCAGGTGCCTTGAGCACTTTCTCAGTGGCAACTGTTCCACCACTCCGGCATAACTCAAGCAGTGCTGCAACAGCATTTTCTTTTCCTCTTGGTGTTCCACAACGCATCATTCCTATTAACCCAGCCACAGCCATTTCTTCTCCCCCTACAGCCTTAGCCCCAATTGGCTGCCTCACAATCAAAGCCAGTGCACCAGCTGCTTCCTCTGCAACCCCTTCATTTCCCAAAGCCCCGACTAGTGCAGTAACTGCACCTGCTTCTATCATTCTCAAACAGTTCTCTGTATGAGTTGACAGATTAAATAAAGCTGTGACAGCATCCTTCTTCCCTCGTGGTGTTCCTGCTCTCAACAGACCAGCCAAGGCTTCAACTGCCCCTTCCTCATCTGCTATTCTCTTCTTGTAGTCATGAACTGCTGACAGGCTAAATAATGTCGCTGCTGCGTTTTCTCTTGCCTCTGTTGTGAGTCCAAATCTCAATACTCCAACAATCGATCCCAGACACCCCTTTTCATCCATAATTTGGCTTTTATTCTTATCATGGATGGATAAATTGAGTATTGCTGTAACAGAATTCTCTTGTGCGACAGAGTTTGTAGAAGACAGCAGATTACGAAGGTGGGGGATTGCACCAGCTTCTGCAATGAAAGCGCGGTTTTCTCTTCCTGTTTTCGCCAACAAACGTATCCCACGTGCAGCTACGGTCTTTGCATGTTGCGAACCGCTTGCTAGCTTATGAATAAGAAGTGTTGCTGTTGCTCTGTTGGCTTCAATTGCAGCTTTGGAAGGCATGGCTGCTGCAAAAGCCTCTACTAATGAATCTGTATTTTCTGGAGGGTCATAAGGGATTCCATGAGCAGTACACCATTGCACGATCAGATTCCTCAAAGCCCGATTTGGAACAAGGCGGGTGTTCATGAGCATCTGCCCAGTCTTGGGGCAAGTACAGTGCCCTTCCTCCATCCACCTAGAGATCAGACTCCGATCATATGTCTGCCCTGTTGAAATAATCACTGGATCTCGCATCAAATCCAACGATATTGGACAGCAAAAATCCTTTGGGATTGTAATAAAAGTCTCTGCAATCTCTTGGCTAATCAACCCTTTTCTCAGCTTCTTCTGATTCCCAATTTGCAACTCCACCTCATTTTCCTCAAACCCATAAAGCAAAAACCTACAATAGCGAGCAATTGCAACGAACCCATTAAGCACCGAAGCTGTGGGCTCAATATCTCCCTCGTGATTGACAATTTGCTCCTCCAAGAACTCAATCTCCGCCCTAGAACTCTTAGCATCTTTAATCCCCAAACCTTCCACAAAAAACAAGCTCAAATCCACCATGTTAGGAATCTTCCCTTTCTCAAACTCATCAAGAAACGAAAAGAAACCAACCCTCAAATCCTCCTCATCCTTGTCAATAAATAAAGTCGCCTTCCTTGATTGTTTATGCATGAGATCAATCTGCTCCCTAACATCTTCACTCAATTCAACATCATCTAACGGAAATACATCCAAAAGGGTAGATATTTCCTGATTCAAATCATGAAAATGTCCCGAAATTGTATGGTTTTGAAGCAACAACCATAATTTACTGGATTGCACACAACAATCAAGCAATATCTTTGAGCGGTAGAGCAACAAATAAAGTTCTTTAAAACAAACAATTGTGGGGGGGGATAAAGCAGAACCAGCCCCTGAGTCCCTCAAATACTCCAATAAAACAACAAAGACTTCAATTTTACGGATTAAGGAACGAGAATTCTTTCTTTGAAAGAAGAGTGACTTCCCTGAGAAACAAGACACAAGCTCTGTTGATACTGATACAAGAGTCTGTACAAGAGCCACATCGGTCAAATCAACCGGCGCCAAGAAAGCTTCTAAAGACGGCGATCTCCGCCGCCTTAGAGAAGAAAATATAGCAGCGGTGGCCATGAGGAAAACTACTAGTCCCTCTTCTATTTAAAGAAAGAAGAGAATATGAAGCAGCACAAAATATTTTCTTACCTCCACACAGGATTTGTTTGAATGTCAGGATTTGTTCTTTACAAAGAGGAGAGGGCGGTTTTTCAAAGGGAAAGATTGATAATTCCGAGTTTGGGAGGGGAGATAACAGAGAAAGAGAAGGGAAAAAATGGACTCTTTGGTTTCTTTCTTTTCTTTTCTTTTCTTTGCTTTCACTTTAGTTTTTAATTTTTTTTCTTTCTTTAATTTTTTTAGTTTTGTTTAAAAGTACAGAATTTCAATGGGCTTTTTTTTATCAATAAACTAAAAAAAATTGAGGGATGATATTATATGAAATTGTTTTCAGTGAAATGATATAATTTGATTTTCTCGTGTTTCTGAAATATAAAAATTACATGTTTTGCATATAAAAAACAATAATTTAAGATGTTGCGCTTCACAAGTATAATATAAATTAAATTTTAAATAGATGAAAACATCAACAAAACATGTAAATATTGTCTCTCTTGTAAAAAAACCACAAACATGTATTTCTCTCTTAAAAAACTTATTTATAACTTAGATTTGCTATTAAAACAATCAAAAATCAAATGTATCCTTATAAACAAGTTTCCTTTGATGTTTCGGTGTTGAAAATTCATTGTTTCGTTTTCAGTATTGGCCGCCACCACCCTAGCCCTTCTTGTAGACTTATAAACAAGGTAAACATATTATATTGCTATTAATTTGTATTTGATTTGATTGAAATCAAATAATTATTTAAGTTGAATTTAGAATTTATGATGAATTTAGAATTTATTAAATTAATGATAAATTAGTTAAGAACACAATCAATTATACAGTTGAACATGAAAATAAATTAAATAAATTATGAATTAATTATTTCAATTAATTACATGTTGTGTTTAATTTAGGTTAAGTTGCTTAATTATGGGTTTTGTGTATATTGTTATAATCGACTAATAATATAGTTAGATACGTACACACGTTCATGCAATAGAGCATAAACACAATTAAATTATGATGAATTACATGTTTCATTGAATTATTAATAAGTTGATGAATTTAGTATTTTCTTTGAGTTATATTGGTTTGCTATGAATTTATATTTAATTTAATGCAATTAAACATGAAAATATTAATTAATTAATTTTTTTAACATTAAATTGAGAATTTAATTAAATTTACTATAAATTTTACCAATTAGAATTAAAACAATGTAATTTAGTTAAAATAAATAATGCAATTATTGAAATGTTAGGCCCGTGATATCTTGATATCTTTTCAAACTTTACTACTGCACCATTTAATTATATTTTGAGTAGTAAATGACCAATTTAACCAAATTCTCTACAGTTTAGGTGAAAACGACATGTATGGCTTCGGCAGATAATTATCCAGATTTCTTTCCATTCAATAGCTTCCTTCTTCTTCTTCTAATTATGACTGTACAGAGAGACAGAGAAAATTCATTTATGAGGATCACAAAAGTCATTGTGCCTACCCTTTCGTTGACTAAACTGGACAGACAGACACCATTCAAACCTTTTGTAAACGACAATCTTTTTCCCAATTCTTTTATCTTATGATAAATGTGTGTCAGATACTCAATTTTTACTTTCACTTTTAACCGTAGTTTTAAAAACCGGTTGAAATG
>Ga0325414_1003022_pt1 | contig 17376 bp, 10 predicted proteins | sample PopdelMetagenome_8_FD_206183 | JGI IMG/M metagenome (GOLD analysis project Ga0325414, IMG submission 206183) | Populus deltoides microbial communities from Bellville, Georgia, United States - Leaf-PdKOR-R3 | ecosystem: Host-associated > Plants > Phyllosphere > Phylloplane/Leaf | place: USA... | reverse complement strand
TCGGCCTATCGCACCCTGCCCTTGCTTGGTTCCGTATAGTTGATAGTTTGACACGAATGAAAACATGGCTAATCGGTCCTTCTGGAGGAGTAATTTTATGGTGTTTGTTGCATCCTCTCCTGTTATTTAGAATATATTAAAATAATATTTTTCTTTTTAAAAAATTATTTTTATTTTACTATATTAAAACAATCTAAAAACATTAAAAAAATTGATTTGAAATAATAATAAAAATATTTTTAAAAAAAATATTTTTAAAACGCAAAAACAAACGGAATATAAATCTCACTAGATAGGTGTCCCGCTTTATGCCTGGCCGGACCAAACTTTTTCCAACGCTAAAAAATGATATCCAAGCTATGATAATCCGAGACAACTCATGTTAAATTAATTAAAACACAACCTGAGATATAGGATCAAAAGAACTTGTAAAAAAACAAAACAAAATTATAAAGTTCGAGGACTGATAACCTAATGTCAAAGATGAAAATAAAAAAATAACTTCAAAAAATACAAAATAGAAGAAAAAACTCGAGTCAACTTGGGATAACTTGACGAATCAACGACTCATGATATGAGATCGGGATAAAAAAAAATCAAAATGATGACCTAGTAAAAAAACCAAAGTTCAATTAAAAAACGTCAACAAAACCCTAAGCCAATTTAGATGAACTTTACCAACCCACTCTCGGAATAACCAAACAGTAAAAAAAATGAAAAAAATGATGAAGCTCAAGGATAAATAATTTAATGCAAAATGATGAAATTGAAAAAAAATCATAAAAAATCAAAGGAAAAAATCTTAATCAACTTGAGTTAACTCGACTAACTCGCCACACATAACATGAGATCGAGATAAAAAAAATGACCTCCAAAAGAAGGGCCTAGCAAAAAAGGCCCAAGTTAAATAAAAAAACATTGTGAACGAAAATGCAAGCTTACTTGGGTTAGCTTGACCAACCTGCTCTCAAAATAACGAAATATAAAAAAAAAGTGAAAAAAAGACAAAGCTCAAGGGCAAATAATTCGATGCAGAATAATGAAATTGAAAAAAAAAATCATAAAAAATTAAGGAAAAAACGAGTCAACTCGATTGACCTACCACTTATGACGTTAGATTGAGATAAAAAAAAATAGACTCTCAAGAGAATGACCTATCAACAAACACCGAAGTTAAATACAAAAACATCGAGTAAGAAAATGCAAGTTAACCCTGGTTAACTTGATTAACTCGCACTCAAGATAACCAGACAGAAAGAAAAGTAAAAAAATTATATAGCTCAAAGGCCAATAATTTAATTTCAAAGTATGAAATTGTTAAAAAAAAAACCAGTTTCATAAAAAAACCAAGGGAAATAAATTAGGGGTAACCATGGTTAACTTGACTAATCTAGTACCCGGGATATAAAATCATGATAACTCAACAAAAAAATGCAAAAAAAAAGCCAAGTGCTCAATAACCAAATGTCAAATGATAAATTTGAAAAAAAAATCAATAAAGGATTGCTCTATTGAAAGGCAACCATGAAAAAATAACAAAATAAAATATCTAATCATGAAACAATTTAAAACCCAAACAATGCAAACCAAATATGATATAAAAAATGAGAGAAAATAATTAAAGGCTAGATTATAAAACAAAAAAAAAGATAAAACAAGGTTATTAAAAGAATGAGGACCAAAACTGGATAAAAAAACAAAATGAAATTAAATATTAAGGGACAAATTTTTTAAAATATATATAAATCAAGAAAGGGATATGAAATATAGCAATCAAAAGGATGAGAACAAAAACTAAATTAAAAAACAAATGTAATAAAAATAAAATGGATGAAATTGCAAAACAAATAATCAAGAAAAATATAAAGCATAGAAATAGAGCAATTGAAAGTAGAGAAACCAAATCAGAAAAACAAAATCAAATTGAATGAAATGCTCGTGGACAAGATTGAAAAAACTCCAAACTTAAAAATGCATTTAAAGTCAAATAAATAGTAATTAAAAGAAGGATAATCAAATCAATGAGATTATAAATGGAGGACACAATTGTTTTTTTGAAAGTTGAAAAGCATTTTTATAGAAAATGAGAGAGAAAGGATAGAAGAAAGAAAAAACCTTCATCGCAGCCCAACTAGACCTCTTTCGTGAGCACATGCCACATAGCTAGAAAAGGACGATGCACCACTCCTAACGCCACGACATAAGCAAGACTCTAGCCATCGCATGGTCTCTTACGCACCACTCGAATGGCGCAGAGGCCATGACCCACTAACGCGTGCAAGCAATTTTTTTTTAATAACACTTAAAAACTTAAAATTACTAAACCACTCCTATCAAGATCTAAAAATAACAACAAAACAATTGAAATAACCTTTGTTTTTTTTTGTATTGCAAAGTTAATTTCACTATTTTACTATTTAAAAAAAAAAGATGAAGAAACTCCTGTATGCATGTATATTTTTTCTTTTTCAAGGACATGACCTCATCTCTACTGTTCTTTTTATATAAAAAAATACAAAAGAGCTCCTCATCCAAAGATTTTTTTTTTCTTTTGAGGGCAAAATAATCATTACACCATAGCAAAAAAATATATGTTTAGATTATTTTGTCCCTAATCAATTTTGCAATGATGAAAAAAATATTTTTACCCCCAATTACGGGCTTGATTAGGTTTTTTGGCAAGGGCAAAATCATATTTACATTGTTTCAATCCAAAGTTTTTTGTATCTAAAACCACGGTAAAAAAACTGAGCTCGTTTAGTTTTTCTTATAATGTACATGTATAGAGAGAAAATAACATAGGAAGAGATATATTTATTATTTTTTTATGAGTCGTGAATTTGATTTTTTTCTTTTTTACATGTGTTTTTTTTTAAGGTGAGCTTAATAGAGTAATTAAAAGGACATCACTAATTAATTCATGTATATCATAAAATTTTACGTCGATGAGACCCCTAAATCTTACAACAAATCTTTACAGAATTTATTTTAATGACTCAAAACTATAGTTGTTAAACTCGTTTTGATAAGTGAACTAGTTTGAAAAAATCATGACACAAAGTCCGGAATGAATTGGATTTTAAATGAAATCATAAAGGATATTCGCTCTATAAAACTTGGTTGATGCAGCTGAGATTTTAATGATTTTGTTGATAATGTCTAACTTGGCCGCATCAACAACAAAATTTTATTTTTAAAACAAATAAAACATTATTTTTTTAATAAAAATAACTAACTCGAATAAATCTCATGACTTACTAATTGACCTGGTAACATAATAACTTGAATTTTTTTCCGAGTCAAACCCTAAATTGGATTTGACAACTATGTTACGGTTTTTTTTTTCATGGCATTATAACTATCTTGGCATTCCATTGTAGTTTATAAAGTTTCATCCCATTTATCAAAATAAATTTATTAATTCTTATAGTATCAAAAATAGTCTTTTGATCAAAGCTCGCCATGATTAATTTAATTTGATATATTGTTCAAAAAACGCTTTTTTTCTCTCGTCAAACTTTCCATCCTATCTACTTATACCTTTACCCTTTGTATTTATCAAAATAAAAAATAAAAATAAATTGCAAAAAAGACATAAAAGATGAAACTAATAAAGATGATTGAGTTATGAATGAATATACATACATACATGTAGATTAAATAATAACTTCTTAAATAATAACGACTACTTAATTATTTTTGCTAAATTATAAATAAAAAAATAAATTATATCTAACTTCATGTATAACTGTGACACGTGAAGATAAGTATAATTAATAAATAAGTTATAAGAAAATCAAATTAAAAAGAACTAATTAGCCTTGAGAAAATATTGTAGCTATAGCCTCATTCACATTACTCACTAAAAACAATAGCTTTCAAGGACATTAAAGTCTTTTCACAATACCCATTAGTGATTATTAAATTGATCGATGATAAATAAGTTTTTAATCATCTCAATTACATAATAAAATAACTCAAATACCATTAAAAACAAAAAAAAATAAAACTTGTTTCAAGGGAATTTTTGTATTTTCACATTGGTTTTTTCATTATTATAATGTCAGTTCAAAAGTAATTTGTTACTTGACCAAATATAAAAAATAATAAATAATTCAAAAATACAGTGAATCAACCAAAATGCCCTTAAAAAAAAATTAAAACCAAAGTCAAATGACTTTTTCATCTTTTCATAGTGATTTTTTCGTGTCAACTCATTAGCGATTTGGTATTTGGCTAAATAAAACAAACGAACAAAAAAAGACAGGTGCAAGCACTACAACAAAAGATATATTGGAGACCTCCACACACTTTAAGAGGCATGTGTAGTGCCTCCATGTGTCCAAAACTACCCTCCCGCCGTGTAGTTGAAACATTGTCATGTGACATGTCCTCTTCCATGTAGAGCAGAGTGTGTTGGGGTTAGTGATCTGGTTGTCACCGGTGAGCCTTTTTTTGTCTCACTCTTTCCTCCCCTAAAAATTATAATTTAGCCATCTTTATTGTTGATATTTCAACTTTAGTTTTTATTTTTTTATTTCTATATTTTGTTCTTGGCCTTTTTGTATAAGTTTTACTTACTTTCAATTTCATCATTCAATCTCGATTAACCAAAAATTATATTTTTCAATTTGACCCTTGCTCCTTTTCTTTTTATTTTTTTTTCTCATTCTCTTTGTAAAAGTTTTACTTGTTTTCAATTTCATCCTTTAATCTCAATATACTTTTATTATATTTTTCAATTTGATCCTTATTCTTTTGATTTCTATTTTTTTTCTAGGTCATTTTATAAAAGTTTTATTGGTTTTTAATTTAATCTTTCAATCCAAAATAATGGTAGTACGTTTTTCAATTTGGCCTTCATTATTTTGTTTTCAAAAAAATTCTTTGCCATTATGGAAAAGTTATTATTCTTTTTAATTTCACCAATCAATCAAAAACTTATTTTTATTTTTCACGTCAATTATGATCCTTATTCTTTTAATGTTTTTTAGTTCTTTTGCTAAATTGATTTTTCTTTTTAATTTTACCCTATAATCAAATATAAGATTTATTTTTTTATTTTAATTTTGATCCTTGTTCTTTTAATTGATATATTTTTAATCTTTTTGTATAATTGATTTTAAAAAAAAATTATCATTCAATATTTGATTGATTGAGAATTAAACTTTATGGTTTTTTCAATTAGAGTGTTTAGATCCAATGACTCAAGTCATGAGTTTGAAAAACTAACATTATTTTTTAAAAGGATTTTATAATTTTTTTTATCGAGTTACTTCAATCTCATGACCTAAACCACGAGTTTGGTAGGATATCTCAGGCTGGCTCAGCCTAGATTACCGAGTTACATGTTTGTCATGCTAACTCGAATTAACTAAAACTAATTTTTATGTCTTGTTTTACCCTTTTTTGTACCTCTATATTTAATGGGATATGGATTAAGATACATCTCTTGCCCTTTAAAAAAAATTCTTATGTTATCTCAATCACTTTTATTTTTAAAGTTGATTCATCTACTATCGTTTACTATCCTTTCCATCTAATTAAAATAAAGACAGTTTATTCAATTCAATTTGATCTATAACCTGAATCATATTTTTTTTCTTTTTTAAAACACGATTGCAATGGCTAAACATCATTTTATGCATCAAAAAAATATTTCAGCCTTGCAACGAAGCACGTGTAACAAGGCTAGTCTTTAAACTCAAATGTAAAGGTAATAAAAATTTCAAAAAATTATATTTTATATTCTTGGTGCATATTGAATTTAAATACTTAATTACATATGATTTTTGAAATAAATGTCATGGCATCACTTTATTTAGTATTTTTTATCACCATAATGGACTTAATTAAAAAATAATAAACATACGAAAGGTATATAATTAAATTAATAATTTATTCCAAACTTTTAAACAATTAAAAAGAATTTTAATCTAGTATTGGACACTTTTTAATTTTATATTTTTTTCTTTTGCACCTCATCAAAAGATATTAAACATGCATTCTAAACCAGAGTTTATAATGTGAGATTTCAAATTGTGATTCAAGACTTAGTCCAAATTTTTTCTCATTGATAAAAGCTAATTTGAGAGGGGGAAATACCATTCATTGTGAAAGGAATCATTGTTTACTAGAATAATGTAGTGATGATTTTACCTTTTCATACAAAAACAATTATTTAATTGCTTATAAGGATCAATGTAATCTTTTCACAATGTTAATTAATTATTAGGATTGATAAAAAAAAAACAACTCAGTCTTTTTATATTTCTAAAACATAGTAAAACAACTAAAAATCCTATAAAAGTATAATTTTTAAAACTAACAATCTAAAGGTTTCTCTTGCTCTTTGTTTTTGCATGTTAAGAGGATCAAGACTTCATTTATGAGTGATTCAACCTTTTTTTTTCTTTCTAGTTTTTCTTTTTGTTAAGAAAAGTTATTTGATCTCTAGTTAACTTATTTCTCGTGTATTTAAAATGAAATCTTTTCCTGCCTTAATATTCTAGTTTTTGAAAGTCTCGTTTCTAACATATTAATTAATTAACATAAATTAAACTATATGGAGAAAATATTGTAACTTTTCTCACAAAACATTGCATATTGTTACAGTATCTCCACCCATTGGTTTTTTTTCCTCTACTTGAACACTTTTTTTCCTTTTCCTTTCCTTTTTGTTTTTTTTTTCAAATTTATTTTTGTCAAAACATTTTTCTTTTATTTTATTTTTCTGTGAGGTTTGAGGGTTTGTCAAGGTAGCACAAGTTTTTCTAGTTGCCCCAGTTGATGGGTTTGGTGGGGCTTTTTTTTAATTGAAATTGACTTTTTATAGTTTATTTTTCTCTCATATAGTTAAAAAATAGTTTTAGAGAAAAATCATGTTGTTAAACTTTAGAAAGTAACAAAAATTAAAGGATATGGGGCAACCATTGTTCACCCAACAACCATTGCACTGTGGATTACAATAGTAATCTAAAATATTTTGCTTTTTTTTTCTTTTTTTTTGAATTTTTGTTATGATTTTTTTAAAATATGTTTTTGTCGATTTCATCTTTTAAAATTAAGATTGTTGAGAATTTAGCTTTTTAATTTACTTTTTATTTTTATTTTGCCTTTATATAAGGTTAATGTGGTTTCCAGGTTTGCCAAGGTAATCAAGGTTGCCCGGTTTACAAGTTTGGTGGGTTGTTTTTTTATTATTATTGAATTTGATTTTTTTATAGTCTATTTTTTCTCATATAGTTAAAAAAAAATTAGAGAAAAAACGTGTTATTAAACTTTATAAAGTAACAAAATTTAAAGGGTGTGAGGCAACTATTATTCACCCACACACGTTGCATTGTGAATGACAATAGTAATCCATAGTGTTTTGTTTTATTTTTTTTTCTGTTTGTTTTTGTTTTGAATTTTTGTTATGATTTTTTTTCAAATTTGTTTTTGTCAATTTCATATTTTACTATTGGAATGGTTGAAAATTTGGCTTCCCAATTTGTTTCCTTTTATTTTACCTTTCTATAAGATAAACATGGTTTGCGGGTTTGACGGAGTAACTAGAGTTGCCCTGATTTAAGAATTTGGTGGGGTATCTTTTTTTTAATTGAACTTGTCTTTTTTATCTTCTATTTTCTCTCATATAGTTAAAAAAAAAAATAGTTTCAGAAAAAAGATATGTTATTAAACTTTATAAAAGTCTATGGATCTATTCACATGTTTGGCTGGTTGACTTGGTTCGCGGGTCTGGCAAATTTAACTCTTTTTTTTAACTAGTTTTTTTTTATTTCAACCTTAGATACTGGGTTAATTTGGAATTCAGTTTCATAATTGGTTTCGTTTGTCTTTTATAAGGTTATCACGATCTAAAAAAAAATTTTGATATTAGGTTGATGTTTAATTTCACAATTGTCTATTTTTATTAGCATGTAAGTAAATAAAAATAGTTTTGAAAAACAAAATTATAATCCCAGTGGAGTCTATAACCTAGTTCACAGGTTTGACGTACTAGCCCGATTTACCCGATTCACACATTTGATTAATTTACCCGCTGACAGGATATGTTTTTTTTTTTATTTTGGTATTTTAATTGTTTTTCATTTATTATTTTTTTTTCATCCTTTAGTATTGGATTGATTGGGAAATATATTGCATTATGGATTTTTATTTGCTTTCTATAGGGATAATTGTCTCAAATAAATGTTTATTTTTAAGTTAGTGCTCAATTTTGTGAGCATCTATTTTTATCATATAATTAAATTAAAAAATTTATTAAACCCAATAAAATCCATGACCTGGGTCGCTAGGGGACCGAGGTTGATCCAATCTTTCATTGTCTTAATATTTTTTAAAAATTGTCATCTTGAAATTTGTTTAAAAGCTAAATCATATTTTTATCGATCATCAAGGTTGTATTTGGAACTATCAAATAGATTGATTGAAGTCGACTTAGGTCCTACATGGTTTAATTGAATGCTTGAGTTAGGTAAAGAGCTAAATTGAGATGTTTCAAAATTAATCCACTTGGTCAGGTTTAATAACACGGATAAAAAATTCTTCATGCTCTTGATATTTTTTTACACTAAAAAAAAATTGGTCCGACTCGCGGCCGAGCGCGGGCCAATGTATTAGTATATTGTATCAATCATAAGGGGGAAGGACAATCAACCTCTTGATTTACATCTTAAACTAACCATGTCCAACCATTTTTAAGGTGATGGTTTTAATGCTTTCTAGGTAGCTTTCAGATCAGGTTGGAATATTGTGGATTCCATTAGTTTGGTGGCAGAGCGCTTAAAATTTTTAAGGAGAAGTCTTTAAGGGAACATGGCTATAATTCTTCGTCACATTAGTAATACTTAAAAAGATATATTTACATACTAATATATAGAATAACTGTTTTTTTTATTGTATTTTCAATTTTTTTTTAGTTATAACCAAGTTGGTTAAGGAGTAATTTGCTATTTTAATAAATATAAAAGGAAAGATTACTCTAACCCTTTCGCATTTTAGTCTTTTTTTCACCCTACCTCCATTCTTTTATAAATTACGTTTTATATCCTATAAACTATAATTCGATAACACTTTATACGAGTGCTAAAAAAATCAATAAAAAATATCAAATTATATACAATATTGCCATTATATTTCAATTAATGATTAAAAAACTTTTGCTATGTTAAAATCACAAAATTGTCATACAATTAAAAATTACCTTTTTATTATTTTTGGTGTTTGAATTACAAAACTACCATAATTATAAGATTGCCCATTTTGTTTTGGATTTTTATCAAACACATGGTAACATTACGCTCTTTGCACTTGGCATATTGCCAAGCCCAAAGGTGACGGGTCTAGTAGCTCGCTAGACCTGTGCTCAATTACGCTCAATGCGTAGCTGGATCCAATAATATAGGGTCTGGCAGCTTACCATACCCATATCCGTTTGGGCTTATTGTTTAGCTGAATCTAAGAAAATTAGGTCTGACAGCTCATACATACCTATATCTATTTAGGTTCAGTGCGTAGCTGGACCTAAAGATGTTGTGGATGACAACTTACTAGATTTATGCCCATTTGGATTTGGCTTATAGCCACACCCAAGGGCATTAGGCCTAGAAGCAAATCAAACTCATGTCATAGATTTGTTAAGTATGCACTATTAAAATCTCTTCATTTTTTCTCTTCTTAAATTTGCCTAAAATTACCATGTTTTTCTAATTTCACGAACCCTAAAATCACTAAACTAGAAGTAAGATTTCTTTATCCTTTTGCCAATAACATAATCATGTGCAAATTTGGGTGAAGTGATTAAACAAATCTATTAAAACACCATATTAGGTCTTGATTTGGGTTTATGATTGTGTTATTGGCAAAAAGATAGAGAAATCTTGTCTAAAGTTCAATTATTTTTTTTCTATGTTCATTTTATGATGAGTTACTGTATATGAGGGTTGATTAGTCTTTTGTCCATGTCTAAAAATTACTTTGATCTAAGGTGTAAATTATAATTTTTAAAAGAATTGAGGTAAATTAAAAAAAATAGCTAAACTGTAAAAGTGTCATGGTAATTTTTCCAATACAAAATACAACCTAAAAAACCAAAAGTGGTTGGTATGTGCAACATTTCTCGACTCCTAAAAAATCCCTTTCATTATGTCATTAATATCATCGTGAAGTCTTATTCTTGTGTGGAGCGACACATGGCATCGAAGGTGGGGCGGTTTGTTGCTAAAGATTCTTTATTTCTTTTCCTTATATATTCTCTTTCCTCTACTTGAAATTTTCACTGGACATTCAAAATTTCAGAGTTATCCTCTTATTTATAGAGATTTCAACTTTGATCTTTATTATTTTTATTTCTATTTTTTTCTTTGATCCTTTTGTAAAATTTTGATTTGTTTGCATGATATGGTAGTTTCTCTAATCTGGTCCTTATTCTTTTTAGTGGTTTTTTTTGTCATTTTGTTAAATTTATGTTTTTCCTTACCATTCAATAAAAAAATCTGCAGTTGTCCTTTAATTTATTTTTTATTTTGATTTTGATCCTTATAATTTCAATTTATATTTTTGGTTTTAGGTCCTTTTGTATAATTGATTTTTTTTTTCAATTTCATCCTTCAATATTTGATTGATTGGGGATTAAGCTTCATTGTTCTTTCAGATAGGGTGCTTCCGATTTAATGACCCAGGTCATGAGTTTGAAAAGTTAAAACGGGTTAAAATCATTTTCTTTTTAAAAAAGTATTGTGATTTTCTTCATTTTCTTTTCTATTAGGTTATCATGATCTCGTGACCTGGACCATGAGTTTGACAGGTTAACCCAGATTGACCCAGATTGACCCGACCTATATTACATGGTTTATAGGTTTGTTATGCCAACGCGAGTTGACACATATTGTTTTTTGTCATTTTTTACTCAATTTAACCCCCCCTTTTAATATATAATTGACTAAAAATTGAGCTATTTTTTTTGAAATTTTGTTTTCCATGTTATAGTGATTACTTTTTTTATTAGGTATATTCACTATTGTTTTCTATTTTTTATCATTTAATTAGAATAAAACCAACTTATTTTACCCAATTGAGTTTATAATCTAGATTGCAGATTTTTCATCCTTATTTTAAACGTGCTTATAACACCTGAACATTTATTATGCAAAACAAATCAGCCACTTGGAATTACACGGGTCCGCGTCTAGTATTTTCTCCTAACTATGATGCATGCGGGATGTTACATGCAATTTCTTAATTTCTTTTCAGATAAAGTTTGGATCAAAGCACAATCTTGGATAAAAATAAGCATAAAACCAATGAATCAAGAATTAATAATAATGCAAAGAATAAAATGAACAAGAGTATTAATTTGTGAATGCACATGCAAAACTTATGTTATAATCACTTCAAGACCGAAAGAAAGCAAGAGCTTTTAAAAAGTTACATAGCCATATATCAAATATATTTAAAGATTAATCGAAAACAAAGTTACATAACTATATATCTAATATATCCTGATATCAAGCAAATGAATTCAAAATATGATGTAGGCTATAACAAATTGTAAGAATCATCAAGAACTAAAATCAATTTACTTGTGGCATGGCAAAAATGTGTTTTGACAATTGGTGTTAAATTAAAGAACGATGATGTGGTTGTTAGATGGTAAAAACATGTTTATGAATGATAAACCAGGATAAAAAAAAAGACAACAAAATGATGGAACAACTTTGTTGTTTGAAATTTAGAAAGGAAAGGAATAAATACACAAACTAAAGTTCTTATTGCATGGCATACGTTTCCCTTATTTGACGCAAGTTGGAGAATGGCGAACAACAACCAAAATATTAATCAATCATTAGGTGGTAGGCCCGAGCTGTGGTTTTGTTGGAAAAAATAGCCAATAATAGTGAGAGAAAAATGGAAAATAAAACAAAAAAAAATTCAAACAATAGTAATAAAAAGTAATATAAATCAGTCATCATCGTCTCATGAACATGTGTAATGATTTGGTGAAAACAACTCATTTTTTGAATAGTTGTAAGTTCATAGCGGTGGAAAGAGATTCTAAAATGACTGAAAATCAATCACATTCGAGATAGATAATAAATTGCACACAATAAAAAAATCTCAAGACGGATGTTCGAGCATCTTAACACTAATAAAAAAATGAAACTGTAACAAAACCAAATGTTAAAGGGGGAACACCAGTAAAGGAATTTTTTGATGGTGTGGTAGGGCATTATGTATACTCTTATCATGAACAAGTCATCATTTAATATAAAAAAGTCAAAAGAAAAAAAAAACAATAGTTGAATGCGAATCAAATACAAATTGATTGGAAAATACAACAACCAAAGATTTTCTCAAAGCATACGAAAGACAACAAAATTAAGCTATAAAAAAAACACATACATAAGCATTAAACCTAAAGGGAATGCTTCAACATATTGACATTTTTCTTACTTTCTTGTTTCGAAACTAAAAATAATATTATGTAAAAAAATAACTAAAAAAGAACTTGTAAGCATTAAAGTCAAATGCCTAGATTAGAAATCAATAGCTACTGAAAATTGAATCAATAGCTACTGAAAATTGATGAGGTAGCTGCAATTCTTATTTACAAAAGTTAAAAAGACCAATAAGGAAAAATATTGACAGAACAAGCCTAAATGATCAACTACAACCTGAAAGATTGTGTTAGAAATTGTTCCCTTGCTAACACATATAAAATCTTTTGAAGAACTCCGAGCTATGCAACTTATAACTATACATTTAAGACCATTAAATTTTAAATTTGTATGTTCCTATAACCAAATGGAAATAATAAAACAAAAATCCAAGTACTCTTCCGAAATCTATATCTCGTGGTCAAATCTTTTATCCAATGGAAAGAAATCCAATTACTTATTTAAAGAATTTCAAGAACAGAACACATTCAATATAAACAAATAGTTATGAGAGTGGAGAAGAATTTTCAGATCTAGAAGATGAGGATTCCTAAGCATCAAAAGGTAAAACAATAAAGTTAAGAAAATGTTGAGATTAAAAGGGCAAAACCAAACAACAAATAGGGATGAATTAAAAATATTAATAATTTCAAAGTATAGTTATTAAACCTGCCCTAGGGGTTGACCCGGCCAAGAGGCCGCGTCCTAGGTTGCTTGGATTGAATCGGGTCAACCTGGGAAAATTTTTAAAAATTGTTTAAGGTTTTAATATAAGTGTTTTTATCTCACGTTGGAAAGATAATATCTTATCCTTTTACTCATTGAAAAAACATAACTTTCTTCTTATGACATGGAATATATATAGTAATGGGCTTCCAATACCATATTCAAAAAAATAAAACCTTATTCAAGTGTTTATATAATGAACTTTGATATGAGTTAGGAACCAACAAGGAAATGATGGTAGGTTCACGCGCATATGGTTGAGCTGAGCAAGTGGAAAATCTCTTATTGCTCCCTCTATACATGTGAGGCAACACCCATGCTTTTCGGTCTTGATTGATAGTTTTTTATTATTTTACATCCCCAGCGAGAACCACATAGTTTACCTGGCAATGTTGCACGTAAAAATGTTTGTTAGCATGCTAAAAACAACAATTATAGATTTAATTTTTCAGTTTGTTAAAATAAATGGTTACACTGAGAAAAATAATTATTACATGTTGCAATGTATAGATTTAATTTTTCAGTTTGTTAAAATAAACGGTTACACTGAGAAAAACAATTATTACATGTTGCAATGTGGACATGTTAACGAAAAGGAGGGGGGCCTCAACTTACAAAAAAAATGGACATGAAAGGAAAAAAAATAGGTCTTTTCCAGATTTTGCCAGATCACCCAGGTTTCAAGTTGACCCGGCAGGTTAGATAGTTTTCTCCAGGCCTAGTGCAAGCCTGAGTTTTGCCAGATTCAGACCCAGCCATGCCCCCAGGTCAACCCAACAGGACGGACCGGGTCTAGAAAATTATGTAAAGGGTCTTCTCATCATACCTCCTCCTTTGATGTTGTATCCATAGCTTTTCTCTTTAATTTCTTGCCTCCTTTGTTTGTCATTCTTGTAGTCTTTTTGGCTAATAAAAGGAAAGAGAGAATTTTTTTTTTTGTATTATAGAAAAGACGTGGATGTCATTTAGCCACGTCTCCATAAAATAAAGAGAAAAAAAACAAGGTAGCAAATTGAAAACACCTTTTTAACATGATTGAATTTGCTAACACATCAGGGGTTAAAGTGTCACTACACTACCACGATCCACAATAAAATGAGTATACATCTATAGTGCACTCTACAAAAAAAAAAACACATTGCATCACAATATCAAACACACACTTAATCAAACTTTAAGCAATTATGTCATCCTGCTCCGTAAGAATGTTGTTTATACATGTATTGTTCAGTGCATTTAGAAATTATTAGTTTATGGACTAACATTATGTAACGAGGAGACCAAAAATTTTTCAAACCTAAAAAAATGTTCATGTTTTAGAAAATGGTTTGAAATTGTTATTAAACTAAAAGATATAATCATCTTGAACTTTGTTTTCCATTAAGATCAATTTTTCTATCAAAAAATCTCTTGTTTATGTTAGCAAACACAATATTTTTTAACAAGAATTATTGGTCTTCTTAAAAAAAAATTTATGATCATTAAAACAAGTTAATAAAAAATATTAAAATAGTATATCCATATTTTATGCGTGGTTAAAAGCTAGAAAAAAACATAAATGTGATAAAATCTTTTTCAAAATCTATTTAAAATTTTTAAGACTAAAAACAAACAATTTGAATCAAAATTTCATGAATAATTTATTATTAGTATTATTATTTTTCATGTTAGATACTCAATTATTTAGAAAAAGATTAAAATTCAAATTATAATAGTATTTAAGAACTATATTAAAATTAAAGAATAAGTGAATATGATATTTTTTTCGAGGGGCAAAAAACACAAATAAAAAAGAAAAATACAACAAAGGACCAAACCCGCGCGCTCCTGACATGAGCTAACTCGATCAAAACCCAATCCTTGGCCCATCAACTTGTTTTATGTGGTTGAGTCGTGACTTGGACTTTACCTTGAGTCGATCCCAAATTGTGTTTTACTTGCATTCTTGAAAAAACATCAAAAATTCAAAAACAAAAACATAGTTTCATATTTTTTTTGCACACATCATGGATTTAATAACAAATTTATTAAGTTCATTGCGAACTTGGCCTAAAATTTTAAAATACTAAAAAAATTATTTTATTTCTATTGTGATATCAGAGTTTACAAACTTATACATAAGACGTGTTCACAATATCAAAATAAAATGCATAATTTTTGTTTTAACTTTAGAATGATTAAGTTATACCCGTAAAGTCATGGTCCACTCTACCGGAATGAGCCAACTTTAACCAATACACAGACCAACGGTTAGAAAAACACAACACTGCCTTGGTAATTAGACAAATGAACAATACAATTTACCCTAAATAAAGTGTACTAGAAGTGATACATCCTTCTTATATACAATTAGTCCTCCTGTCCGGACTCTGAAAACTAGTTAAGGTTTTTAGCGACCAAAATGCTATGTGACAACTCCAAACTCTTTTAATGATAAGGACAAGAATTCCTTAATTTTTTACCCATCATTAGAAATCCTGATCTAAGAAGATGATTGCTGCGATGCTGCACACGTGCAATAAATTCAATAAACTAAAATTTATCTAATAATCCATATTTTTTCCCAAATTTATTCTCAAATTGGGTATGATATCATGAATGTTTGAGATTATGGTGTAAAGTACTTTTCAAAATAGATTTTGACTTAAAAATGCTTCAAAATTATTTTTTAACTTTTATTTTTAACATTAACATATTAACACCATTAAAAAACACTAAAAAAAAAAATACCAATTTAATATTTTTTTAAGCAAAAAGTATTTTAAAATTATACAATATACTAAAAGTGCTCAGTGTCTCTCTCACTGTTTACCTAGACACAAATTATTATGGATTGAAACAGTATAACGGAGTTGTCCTTACCAAAAAAACTTGCTAAGCATGCAGTGGAGGGTGGTGAGATTATCTTTTTTATAAGATGCATATGGTATTGAAAGAATGATTGAGGACAAGATAGTCAGTTCGGATTTTGTAGGGGCATGGTAAGACTATCAGGCCCCAAATGCTGGGGCATAACAAGACTATCAACCCTAGGCGCTGGGGCATGGCAAGACTGCCAAACACCTGACATTAGGGTCTGACATGACTGCCATAACTTGGGCGTCCAAGTCAGGGAGAGCAACCAGACCTCAGGCGTTTGGGTCAAGCATGATAGCCAGACCTAAGGCTCTGGGGTTTGGTGCCCGGACCCGGAGCTCTTGGGTTCGACGTTTGGACCCATGGCTCTTGGGTTTGGCGTTTAAGAGGGGTCCAAAGCTCTTGGACCTGGCATTGCAGCAAGATCCATTTAAATTGGATCAGACAAGTTTAATATTTTTATTAATATTAAAAATATTATTATTTGTATCATAATAATTAATATTAATATTATTAATATAATAATTAATTAATTTTTAAAAATATTATTAATATTGAAAAACAACTATAGATTTGATTTGAAGGGTAAAATTATTATTATTATTATCATCATTAATAAATTTGATAAAAAGTATTATTACTATTGAAGATGAACCATAAATTGGATTTGAAGGGATTAAAAACTATAAGAACTTGAATCAAGTGAATTTATTATTATTATTATTAATAAATTTTAAAAAATATATTATCATCAAAGAAAAACCATAAATTTTATTTTAGGAGATTAAAAACTATAAAACTTGGGCCAAACTAACTCAAGACTCTTAGGTTTGGTGTCAGGATCTAAAGCTTTAGGGTCTGGCATTTAGACTCGCAGCTCTCGGGTTCGGTGTTGGACCCAAGGTTTTTTGGTCTGACTTTACAAATAGATCTAGACTCAAGATTTTTGGATCTGATAGTGTAGCCAGATCCACACCTAAAATTCTTGAGTTTGATACTTTATTGACAGACTCAACATTTTTTGTTTTGATAGTGTAGCTAGATTTAAATTTAAATTCTTGAGTTTTGTGTTTCAGAAAAATTCTAAGCTCTTGAATTTAGTTTTAAATATAAGCGTAATATTTTTAAATTTTAATTTTTTATATATACTTTTTATGATAAAAAAAAACTGTGTAACTGGACGGCTAATTAGTATTACCTAAAAGTAGAAAAAGAAATTGTACCAACCACCTAATCATTTAATAATTGAGATTTGGTTATTTTTATTTTATTGTTTTTATTTTGTTTTTAGGCGCGGGAAAAAATAGAAAACACTAAACAGGAGGGAGATGATAAAGATAAATAAAAAAAGCTA
>Ga0325414_1003020_pt1 | contig 17389 bp, 5 predicted proteins | sample PopdelMetagenome_8_FD_206183 | JGI IMG/M metagenome (GOLD analysis project Ga0325414, IMG submission 206183) | Populus deltoides microbial communities from Bellville, Georgia, United States - Leaf-PdKOR-R3 | ecosystem: Host-associated > Plants > Phyllosphere > Phylloplane/Leaf | place: USA... | reverse complement strand
TATTTTTCTTCTTCTTTGCTCAAGTTCAATGACATGTCTTGCCCTTTCATTATGTTAAAACAAATATGAAGTAAATAACATGTTCTTTGTTGTGGTAGATGAGACATTTCTTTATTGCTCAAATTTGGTGGTCATAAAACTGGGTTGGGGTTTTTTAACCTCTTTTCATTTAAAAATAACTAATAAATACCTTGAAAACCTTTAATAAACCAATTTCTCAATCAAGACAACTTTAAATCGATTCAAAAACACAAAATTAAATTAAAAAAAACCTTTTCTTAACCTTGGTCTATTTTTTTTTATAATATGAAATTTCAAAAACATGTAAATGACACTCTTTTTGTCAAGAGGAACATACTAACACCAATTTTGGCTTTTTCATTAATGAAATTCAACCAACTGATTGTTTTCTCTCTTCGCTATCATTTTCTAGCGACTTTTTACTCTCTCAAATTCAAGTATTGAAATGTGAACTAAATAAAATTCAAACCAAAACATAAAAGTTACAAAAAGAAAAAAAAATGAAAACAAAGATTTTTAAGGCAAAAATCTTAGAAAAGGGCATTTATTGAGCTGAATGAACAACTTACAAAAGGCCTGTGTTTTTTTGCCTCATTATCAAATTTGATCCCCATATTTCTAATTTTTCACAAGCAATGAAACCGATTTTGTTTTTTACAAAATCAAGCATAAATTATGTCAGGATTTTTTTGGACATCGTGATAACCCCATAAAAAACAAATCGAAACAACTTATTAAGCCCAATTCCTAGCAAACACAATGTGAAATGACAAAAAACAAAAATGTTAAGTAATCAGAGTAAAAAATAATTCAAGTACAAAAAAAAAAAGCAAAACACTATTACATTCCACAATGTTTTTGTCTCTAGAGTTATAATGGAATCAAGAGCTATTTTAGGTTTCTTATAATTATAGTTATTATACTCGACTTGGGTTCAATCCAATACAAGGCTATTGTCACGGATCGAAAGGCTTAACCCAAGTCAATAAATAAATAAAAACCATCATTTAAAAAAAATTAAAAAGTCAACCAATTTTTACTGGGTTTTGACTTGGCTAACCTTGTCATTGGTTAACCCACTAAGTTGACCAGGTCAAACCAGGTTAACCTCGAATTGACTTTTTATAAACACACAACTCGGTTTAGGAAACAGGTTGATCGATTCCCGAACCACATTTTCAATTTTCCACAAGCAATAAATCAATTTTTGTTTTTAAAAAATCAAGTTTTCGCTTTTTTTAACATTGTGATAACCCTATAAAAAATAAATTGAAATAAATTATCAAGTCCGATTCCTAGCCAACACAATATAAAATGAATAAAAAGTTAAGTAATTGGAGCAAAAAAATGATTTAAATTATCAAGTCCAATTCCTAGCTAACACAATAATAATAATTAAAAAAAAGGGCAACACACTATTACAATTTATAATAATTTTGTCTCTAGAGCTATAATGAAATCAAAAGCTTTTTTACACCATGTTTTAAGCTCTCTGAATTGAATTTAATTTAGAGATTTTAAGAAAATGAATTCATATTGAATATTATAATTGAATTCAACTACAATAGAGAATTGACTCCAAACAACTTGTTAGGTTTCTTTTAATTATAGTTATTATACTCAACCTGGATTTGATCCAACGTATAGCCCAGGTCACAAGTCAAATGGCTTATGTTGACCTATAGGTCACTCATTTATATTTTTATATATTTTGATGATAACAATGATATGAAATTCAGACTAATAATATGATTGGTTGAGAATAAGTTTTAAACAGGTTTTATATAAAGATCATATCAACAAGTATGAAAGATTTCACAAATAAATCAATAAAGGAATCCAAGAAGAAGCAAAGTAAAGACTTAGTTTAAATATTAATTTTAGTACTATATTTTAAGTCTTTGTATCACATCTTGATAGCACAAATAAAATGAATGCACATACTTAACTATATATACATTTAAAAGGATTAATAAATAAACTAATATAGAAGGTTCTAAGAATTCACCTAGGTTACTATGTCAAAACTGGAATTCTGCATGAAACGGTCAATCGTTTGGTATAGTCAATTGAAGTGGTCGACTGCTTATTCATCAACACTAAATACCTAGGAATTTTATAGGAACTGGTCAACCGATTGGCTTGACCAATTTGAACCGGTCGATCATTTCAGCTGTCAGTAAAGTTGTAATAGCTATAAACGACTAGTTTTTGCTATATATATATATATATATATATATATAAAACACACACACACACACACACACACACAAATATCATTTATTGATTATACTAAGATTTGTGCAGTCAAACCTTTATAATCTAGCACAAGAGTATATATTCTCATTCTCACTACATTTAAACATTTTCTAATCATATAAGTGCTATAATGTGATATATTGAGATACTAAAAGTTTCAATTGTAATATTCACTCTATTAAAAAAGTAAATAATGATAATAAAAAATTATACTTGTAAACCTTTGAGAGTTAGAGAAAAAAATCTTGGTTTTGGTGAGATATTTTCACCAAGAGAAAATTTTTGAAGATTGAATATCTTCAAGTGGAAGAAAATCTTGAAGAGAGAATATTTTCAAGTGCTATGAATTCATCAAGTAGTCATTGTATTTTAAAGCTTGGATAAGTTAAAGAATACCGTCGCACGTGAAAATCCGCGTGGCATCGGGCTTGGCGATTTTTTTTATATCTCGTTTGCTTTGATTGGTTCGTTGGAGTCGCCACCTAGTATTTAATTGAGGGCTACTAGAAAACCCGAGTGTACTGGTCTTTATCAGAGATTCACGGATAAGGGACTAGTTGTGGTTAGGGAAGGTATTAGCACCCCTAACGCACCCTACCTGAGGTAAGCTGCTTCGTGAATTTGATGTGTTTAAAGAAGTTTTAATAATTGTTTTTTTTCATCGGATATTAGAAATACAACTTACGTATAAGTTAATAAATCTCGACCGTGAACAAATCAAAATATTAAATTCTTCTTTAATCTTTACAATTTTATCATTAAAAAATATATATAAAAAATAAAACCAATACAAACACACATTCATTTTTACTATATTTTTTGTTTCTTTTCTTTTCTTTTCTTTACATCCACAATACAAAATACAAATTCAAAACAATTAAACAAAAATTACATTACAATTACAACAATAGCCCCAAAACAATCTGAAATTACATGGAAGCCCTTCTGCAGGCCGGAACAGTGCGCAGGAACAGTGGCGGCACGTCGCCCCACGCGCCACTGGCGGTGCGTGGGTTCACGCGCCGCCGCCGATGAAGGAAGCAGAACCGTGGATCGGAAAACGCCTTCTTCTACTCTGTCTTCCTACGCCGGCGGTGACTTGAAAAACACAACCAAATCCGCAACAACCAGTTGATTTTAGTTTTTATTTCCTTTGTCTTTGAAATCTGCTTCGGCTTTTTCTTTTTCTTTTTCTTTTTTAGATATGCTCCGTTTCTCTGCCTCCTCCCTTCTCTGTTTCAGGCGTGTCGGTTTGTTATGGGTTTGTCTTCTTCTCCTCTGTTTCGGGTGGCAAATCGGGCGGCGCTGCAGTGTGCAGAGGGCGGCGGTGGATCTGTGGAGGCGCTGCTGGCTAACAGTGTGGACGGCGCTGATGGCTCTGTGATCGTGCTGCTGGAAGGTCTTCACCCCTGTCGGTGGTAGCGGCCTGTGATGGCTGCCGGTCGGTCGGCTGGAGAAGATCAAAACCAGGGGGGAAGAGCTGATGTCCCTCTTGTCTGCAGAAAAGAGGGGGGCGGAGAGAGGAGAGGTCTGGTGAGGTGAGGTGAGGGGCGGCTGTGTTTGGGAGAAGGAACGATTGAGGATGGTAGTAGGCCAGGGGAGAGTGGGAGGCAGAGGATGATGAGCGGCGGCTTCCCTGTACAGAAGATAGGTTTAGGGAAAACTTTAGGGTTTTTCGTGGTTTAGGGTTTTTTTGTGGTTCCCTTTCATTGTGCAAAATTGCTCCCCCTTTGTGTGTTGTGGAGACCAGTATTTATAGGTAAAAATATTGCTTGGACATCAAAATTGGTCCCTCAACTTTCTTTTTTTGTAAATTTGATTTTTCTTGTTTTTTTTTTTGATTTTCTTATCAACATCGCCTCGAATGAGGAAAATCAGTGATTTTAAAAATAACGCGTTAAAAGTCGAACGCGTTCCAAAGATCTTTGAAAATTTAAATTCTTTTGAGACGATGCTAAAAATGCTAAAAACGATGCAAATATATTAAAAAACTATTTTTTGGATTTTTTGTTGTTTTTCGTTATTTTTGGATTTTTCAACAATTTTATTAAAACATGGGTTAAAAATTGAGTAACAACAAATACAATACTCAAGTACGATTTGGTACTTGAGGTATAGATGTTGGCTTGTCAAACCACATTAAAAATAACTTTTCAAATTCTTTGTCTTATCTCTTTACTTTAAGCACTTTAAATATATTATTGATTATTGTATTTATTTGAATTAATTTGCATTATTTGTTTATATTAGTGATACATTTAATTTACCCCCTAGTTGCCTTAATCTTAGAACAATAATTTAACCTGGGTTAATCATTTTTTAAAAAAAAAAGATCAATCAAGTTTTTAAATAGCTAGTTGACCTTGTTACTAGTTGATTAACCGAGTCAACCAGGTCAAACGAGGTTAATTCTAAGAAAAGCTTTTTTTAACACACAATCTAGTCTAGGATATGGGTCGATTAAGTCTCGGATTGACCTTCCATGCTAGAAAACATTTAATATCATTGGTTAATATACAACTAAATACAAAAGAGAAGTATTATGCTCCTCATTCCACAACTATTACTGCATTCTGGATTAATCTCAAAGAAATCATTTTTTCTGGTTAAAGATATTGTTACCGAATCAACTCCTACCATGTGATTATGGTCCGAAATTTTGGCAATTGGAAAGCCTTTTAGTGGTTCTCTTTCTTTTCCCCATAATAATTATTTCTCCAAAAACCTTCAAATTTGCTTTTTTAAAAAAAGAACATCGATCTTTTCCATTGATTGGGTTCCGCAATTTTGGTTGAAAAGGCGCTCTTCTCTTCTTTGCTTCTTTTATTTAAATTATTCCCACCCCCCACGTTCATCAATGAAAATCTTGAACATGGAGTATGATCCAAACCAAACCAAATCTACGTCTCAACATATAGATGTCTTCGGAACTTATACCAACTGACCACTGGTTCATGTAAGACAACGAGGCCATCAATCATTCACTCACTCACTTCTCTTGAACGCCAACCTAGCTGCCAGTATCTAGGTTGTCTTTGCTTATCATGGTAATCAAGGGGGGCTCTCTCTCTCTACATAGATCTTAGTGATTGTGAGGTGCTTATTAGACTGCAACTTGAAATTGTAGCAAGTAGATGGCTATTATTGTATGGAGTGAGGAACGGAAGAAGATCACGTGCGATTCCTAGTCAAATTCAAGTCCATAGTCCTCTAAAGTTTGTATAGGAGTTTTTAAGGTCGCCTTATAGCTGTCGGCCACGAGGCAGCTGTCACTTCCATTGGGAATTGCTCTCTTTCTTACCCTTAAATCCCGGGGGTGTTTAAGAACCCAATGCCCCACGCTCACACGCCCAACTTCCCTTTGGTTTAAAGTTTAAACATATTGAATGAGCAGGATCTGACATTGCGGGCAGGAACTAGGGGACGGGGGCCTGCAAAGCTGAAGTTTTTTTTTTTTTTTTTTTTTTTAACCTAGGTTAAAAATATATGTTAGTCAAAAAAATTAAAAAAAAAATAGAAGACCTAGCTATCCTACTCTTTCTCTTTACAAATTTCATAACAAAAACCGTGTCTCCCTATCTTCCATCCAAACAAGGTAACCCAAAATCAAAAACCTTTTTTTATTCTTGTTTTCACTATCCCTTCTTGCTTTTGTGTTATTTTATTGACATTCTATTTTGTTTTTACACTTAAGTGAGTTGTTATTAATTTTTAATTTTGATTGAGCTTTTGTGAATTTAAATGGAATTAAGAATACTTATTTTATAAATTTATAGTCTTGATCTTTATTGTTGTTACTAATTTTGAGTCTTGAATTCTCTTAATTAAGGTTTGTCTATTTCATCTCTTTTGATTTAAGGTTAAAACATGAATAAGACAATAAGAATTGATTTTTTTTTAGAAAAAAAAATATTAATAATTTACATTCTAGTGAACCAACTTCAATATGTAATGTTGAATTAGTGGTCGCTCAACTCCAACCTATTTTAATTTGTGAAAAACTGCATTGATTATTAAGCAGTCTCCTACTAGAATTATAAGAACTAAATAGAAAAATATTGGCATTGCTTATTTAATTCGAGATCTAGGTAATTGATCTCAAATTTAGAAATATCCAATTAATCAAATGAAATTCGAAAGGCATACATTAATTTAGGGTCATACTAACTTTTGATATCTGAATATCCGCTGACTAGTAAAAAACATCCTTGTCAATTTCGGTCTCATTGGTTCAAAAGCTTTTCCTGGCTTGAATATTCAGAGAAAAATGTTGCATTTTGAATCCCTTGCTATTTATTTGCAAGTAAACCAACCAGAAAGTCATGATCAGACACATTTACTGTTAAATGATTCAATTGTTGGAAGAAAATTAATGATAAGAACAATGTGCTTTTTTTTAATCATATAGAAAAAAGGTCCAAATTTAGCTTATATATTTGTTGTCGGATGCTTGGAGAATTTAAAAAAATCAGTTATGTCATATTGAGAAGGTGGTTGAGAGGCAAACTTCTCAAAAAAGTATAAATAATTGATTATGTATTAAAGCTTTTATAAATATTGTTTGTTGGCTCACATTTCAAACATTTGCATTAAAGACATGATGAATGACCAGAAAAAAAAAATTAAGGTGATTTTCTTGAAATGATGGAACTCTTAGCATCATACAATGGACAAGTAGGTGCTTTTATTTTTGATAATGCTCCACAAAATACTAAATACACATCAGATCAAATTTAAAAGGAAATTTACATATGTATGCTAAAATCTTCGGTCTTCAATTTGTGGTGAGATGGGTGATGAAAAATTTTGTTTGATTATTGATGAAGCTTGAGATGAATCCAAATAAGAGAAAATGATCCTTATTATTAGGTTTATTCATAGAAATGAATTTATAAAAGAATTTTGTTTTTTGATATAGTGCATGTTAAAGATATAACTGCTTTAAATTTTGAGAAAGAGATTTTCTCTATTTTATCTCATCATAATCTTGATATTTAAAATATTAGAGGTTAAAGGTATGACGGTGTTAGTAATATATGTGGATAATGGAATGGCATGTAAGCTTTATTCATTAAAAATTGCTCGTATGCATATTACATACATTGCTTAGCCTATCAATTATAATTGGCTCTAATTGTTGAAGCTAAAGGAATATCCAATTTTCACACTTTTTTTTAGAATTTGATTTTTATTATCAACATTATTTGTGATTTTTGCGAGTGTAATGATGAATTGCAGGCTTTTCGAGTAACTCAAATTAAACATTTAATTATTATTGACGAGATTTAAATGGGTAAAGAAGCTAATCAAGTAGGTGGTTTACAACGACCTAGAGATATTAGATGGAGTTCACACTTCAAATCAATTTCTAGTATGATAAAAATATATGGGGCAACTTACTTGGTTCTTGAGAAAATTACTTATTCTCATAACATTCTTCTTGAGATATATGCAGACTTGTTGATAAGTTCTATCCTAAAGATTGTTTTTACCAAGAAAAAAATCAATTGAGATTCTAGTTGCAACATTATGAGCTTGATGTACCCAATCATATAGAGTTAAAAAATTATCATTGATTGTTGATTTATGCCAAGGACTAGTAGAAACAAGAAAGTCAACAATTTATCCATTAATTGACAGATTGATTCGACTTATTTTGACTCTTCTTGTTTCGATGATAACCACTGAACGAGCTTTTTTAGTAATAAAGATTGTTAAAACAAGATTTCATATTCAAATGGATGATGATTTTAATTTCTTGCAGATTAGTTGATTGTTTATATAGAAAAAAAAAAACATTGCTAAAATAGTCTTAATAGATATGATAATCAATAATTTATATTATATAAAGAAATGACGAGCACAATTAAAATAAATATGTAAAAAACTTTGTTTATTGTTTTATTTTTATTATACTTTCCTTCCAAAAGATTTACCAAAAAAATAATGCTTTGTTTTAGCTAATGTTTCTTATAAACTTTGCATGTTTATATTTGATAGGTATAAAGACCATCAAAATTAAAATGGTGGATCCATTATGAAAATAAAATTAATTTCATAGCTTTTTTTCAATTTGGTATTACTTTTAGCCTCTTAGCCTGTGCAAAGATTATACTATGTTTGTAATAATTGTTTACATTACTTATCTTATTTGTAGTAGTTTTTTATCATTTTATGTTTTTATTTGCATAAAACTAAATCATGCAACATTATTGTGTTTATAATTCATGCATGGTAGATTAGAAGAAAAAAATTATGTCTTGTTATATTAGTTTTGCCCCCCTTTAAAAAAGTTATCCTTGATTCGTCGTCGATTGTGAGCATTCACTAATTTAATTTGGTCATCTTTATGTTTTTTAAAAGGGTTTAGATGAAAAATTATAAAATTATAAGAAGTTTGCTTAATTAGTTTTTCTTAATCCATCTAATTTTGGATAGATTAAAATAAGAAGGAATGACAACAACAAATGATTATCAATCCATCCTTGTTGGAATACTAATTGTTTAAGGACATGGTTAGTTGGCATATTTGAGAACAATTTACAAGTACAATCCACTCTCTTTTAAGGTTAAGATTTTGTTTAAATTTAATCTTTAATATAAGCTTTTTAACATGAAACATTAACATATTTTAAATAAATTATGGTGAATGAAAAATTGATTTTAAAGAACTTTTGGTTAGTATGTTTTAATCAAAACCTTTTAAAAGAACTTTATTCTATATAGAAAAAGAAACAAAACTCTTTTCTAGTGTTTATAAAGTTGGAGGTTGAAAAGTTAAAATTAGACTCAAAATGTGCCCAAGCTTTTATAAATAAGAGGTTCTAAACAATATAAGTTTTATGCTTAACACCCATACACGCGCACGTGGACTCGTGCTCAAACCCGAGTTTGAGTTTATTGTAAAATAATATTTTGGGTTACAAAAGATTATTTCTTGTCAATTGAGATTTGGACTTGGGCCTGTCAATGAGGAATTATTTCTTTTAGTTTATTGGTTTGTCCAGTTCATGAAAGAAAGAATTTAAAAAGTTTTTCCAAAGCTCTTTTAATAGTACTTAAACAAAATTTTCATCTCAAAAGTCATAATTTAAATAAAAGTAGTTTAAACTTAAAATTCTTTAAGAATTATTTCTTCTAATCTATTGGTTTGTCCAGTCCATGAAAGAAAAAATTTAAAAGGTTTTTCGAAAGCTCTTTCAATAACACTTAAACAAAATTTTCATCTAAAAAATCATCTATAATTTAAATAAAAGTAGTTCGAACTTAAAATTCCTTTTATAGTAGGTAATAAAAATTGTCGCGGGGGGGGGTGTTCATAAGGTTGGTTAATTCTGCATTATTTTGATAGATTTTAATACTCTTCACCTAATTTTTTAGCATTGCTGTTATAGTTTCAAACTCTTGTTAATTTTCTTCTTATCTAGAGCTTGAGTTTTGTTTGTAGATGGATAATTAAGTACTATTTTTTGGGTTCGTTGAATGTTGTTTAGAAATATACTTATACATGGTGGTGTTGTTGAAATCATCATCGATAAAAACACAGCTCGATTAAATTTAAAGTGCTTTAACAAGTAAATTGTTTTGATATCAATTACAAATTTGTTATATATTTAATATGCTTGCTAAAATTTTATATATAATCTTTTTGTTATTATTGTAATTTGTCATATTCTAATTATATTGTATGTTTATTAACTAGACATATTTTTTTTCTTGTCTAATTTTATATTGTGAATTTTGGATAACAATATATTCATAAAACCAAACTAGGAATGAAGGAATTCTTTTACATAGAAAAACATGGAGTTAATAGTTAAATGAATTCTTTTCATAATTTCTGCACAATAAAAATATATTCATTTCGTAGTGTCAAAAAAATAGTTCCAAATAATATATAGGTGCGTGTGCGTGTGTAGTTCGTGAGGCTATTAATATAATTATTATTTTTAGATGGTAGGACTACATGGATTTGTGAGTTGATTGAAGATTGTGATTGGATGGTTCTTGGTTGTAGCGCGTGGCGGATGACATGCCTGCCTGGTTTAGTGTTATGGGAGTTGCTATTGGCACACCTTCCAGTCTATCGACACACTCTTGTTATCATTATTTTTTAATGAACTTTTCTAATTCTGTGATAGAACGATAATAGGACCCACAGTTCTCATTATTGCCATTAATTAATATGATAATTAAGTCAAAATTAAAACCAAGACACCCAGGCCCAACACCACCACCTAATTAAATCAGACAGTTATATATATATATAACGAAAACTATCTTGACCATCGATAAATTTAAGTCACTCTCTTTCATCACGAAGAGCTGCAAAATATCATAATTTTTGTGGGAAATTTGAAAGTAAAAAAGAAAAATCAGATCTCAATAAATTCAGCTCCACCGCGGTGAAAATCCCAAATCCAATCGCTGCACACTCCCATCACAGATTGCACACCTATAACTCTCACGCATCAAATTCGTTCATGGTATCAATAATGATAAATTAAATAGATTTCTTTTGATGATAGAGGATTTGTTGTTGTTAAGAAAACAATGGTGTTGAAGAATTTGATCCAGTAATAATCTTAAGTTAATTTGCTGATTTCAAGGAATATATGCATGGATTTGCAGGTGAGAGCGGTAAGGAAAAGGCCATTAACTGATCTCTTGTTGGTGCAGCGCTTCACTTAACAAGTGAAGCAATATTATTACAATATGTGTAGCGTGAAGAGAGGATGAGGGGATACATAAACTAATGTGTCCTCCAACTTTTTAATTTATAATAACACCAGATTAATGTTTAATTATTTTTGCACGTTGGGAGAGAAGAAAGTGAATCCAAGTGGGGTGCCTCAACCTATTCTTCAGCTTCTGGGATGGGAGAGTAATTTATGTATTTACTATAGAATAAAAAAAAAGAGTAATTAAGGCTGTGCAATAGCCATTCCCAATCCTGGATTCTTTAAAAAAAAAACTCCGAGTTCTAGGTAACCAGGGAAGTTCAGGTATCAGTTTTTTTCTTCCAAAACAGGTAGTACGTACGTACAGTCTCGGAGACATCGATCGTGCTCTGATCTCTTTATCTTACATGAACACACAATAGCGTGTAAATATGGATTTAATGCCATAAAAAGCCAAACCCACGAGTGTAACCTTCAAACCAAACAAAGAGGCAGAGAGAGGAAACAAGAGAACCAAGGCCTTTTGACTTTCCTTGATTGATTAGACCCGATCCGTCCTTGTAAGATCCACCATCTCTACTCCAAATCCCTGCTTGTCTCTATCAAACGTCAACCCCTCACGGGCCTCACCCCTCGAGAAAATGTCAAATACCTTGTGGGGTCGCCACACTACTTTACTCCCTGCCTAACTGCTATTGCCCACCACACAACACCGTCCCTTGGTTGCGGTGTCTAGCCCGGAAGGCATGTCTTGAGCCTTCTACTCAAACAAGATAAATTTACGTGCTCATCTCAGGTCTGCATACTAAATTTGTATATATATATATATATATATATATATATGATTGTTGTTACTGTGGTTGATGCCAGTTGGTCTGATGTCTAGCAACATTTAAGTAAGACGGCTCGTATATATATAGCAAGTTTGGCAGGTTCTTCCTATTATTTATCAATGGAATTTGATTTTGCGCAGCATATATAGTTGTGGGTGCTTATATATATATATATATATATATTAATGGGACTCTATTTGGTTGCTCAAGTAGAGCTATCTCCACTCGATGGGTCCTAATTAGTTGAAATAAAAGTTTTCACATCCAAAACCTAACCCTAGCTAATGGCCATGACTTCAAAATGAGAAACAGCGCCTTAGTTAAACATAGAACATGGCAGAACCGCATCGTAAACCCCAACTTTGATTTTCTAATAAATAATGTATAAGGAAACGATAATCTTGTTGCTTAGTGTATTATAATATGTCAATAATCAGTGCTTTGACATTTTCAGCATTCGGATCTCACCGCCTCTTAAATTTAGTGATCTATGCTTATGGTAAGCATCGAGGTGTTAATTGTGATATGAAGAAAGAATAATAGCTATCTCCATGGGAGTTATCTCTAATTGTTAAAGACTACGCAGCATAGGCTCCTTGTGATTCTTTCCAAGCAAGAGCTGCCAACGAGTCTAAGTACATGTGCTAATTTGTCGTGTTTCGATAAAAAAAACAAATTAGCAATATCTTTTCATAATCTAGCTAGATGACAACGTTGTCGTTGACCAATAGCATCGCATCGTCGGACACCAAACAAGCAATTAGCATCCCTCTAATACATGCTTAAGTCCAAGGTCCCCACTAGCCACCTTGCGTTTCCAATCCACTAGCATAAAATAATGCATGTCACTTCTTAAGTATAAACATTGCCCTGCGTTTAGAATTCACAAGTAAAGCCAGTGATTTTCTATGGGCGTACGTATAATAATCTTTGAACAAAATCAGCTCGGTCCCTATACTTCGATGGTATTATTGAACAAAAAACCCTTTTCTTTTTAGGAATGACTTATGAACAGCTATTTGCTCCACCAATTTCAAAACTTAGCCAACAACCCTCATTTAAATATTCAGAAGCTCAAAAGTCACCAATCTCAGCAATAATTAATTATAATATGGAGACTGTTTACATCGGTGTTTGTTAATTTGTAGTTGTTTTCAAGGATTAAAAAATTAAAGGCTACTTTCTTTATATTATTGTATGTCCCTTCTCTATTGACTAATAAAGGTTGGGATAATGAAAATGCCTAAACCTCGGATAATTATTTTTCCAGCCAATCATTATGTAATGAGCACCACCTCAAGTTTTGATAGAAGCAAGTATCAAATATTTATGTAATATAATAAAAATAAAAATCTTCCGGCCTAGCTACTTAATTGGATCTTTCCACAGCAAGGTAACATGATAAATAATATTCTCCTTTTATTATTTTTAATGTGCTTTTTTTTTTATTAATAACCAAATTGCTATGCAGTTAATTTATAATATATACTCTTCCATTATAAAATAACACAACTAACGCATAGAATAATTCACCACGTACTTTAACAGAAAGAACAGCCGCATTTCTGGCCATATATATACATTAATTGATCACAATTTACAAGGTCAAATACTAAACTATGTGATTGGTTTCAAAAGGTGGTTTTTACGAATAATAATAGTAATTATTATTATTATTATCAGATTGAAAATGAAGGACTGCGATGCTTATCATTATAAACAAGCAATAAGATTTAATTAGATCTCGGTAAATCTTAACTGGATATTTTAAAATATATATATACTCCTTTGTTGTTAATAGTTTTAATTCATGAAAAACATAAGAAAGAAGAAGAAGAAGAAGGAACACTCATTAAAGAAAAGTATCCTCACAAGTGCAGGTATCTTAAGAGTTTGATAACGAAGTATAAAGAGTCTTAGGGAATCACAGACCTGCTTTGGTTGTGATTATGCGTCGAGAGAAACCAAGTCATTTTGTTTCTGTCAGTGTAACTTTTCTTCCATGGTTGAAAGAATTTTCTCTACACGAGAAAAATAGGATATATTTAATGATATTTGATAACGGATATTGATTATTAATTAATTAGTTATAAAACCAGTTCCATCGTTCTGGGTTTTTATTTTCTTTTTAATTATATGATTCCTTCTAGACTCTTTTACAGCTCTACATGCTGTACGTACTACAAAATGCTTCTTGTTTTTGAAATAACTTACTCAATGAATATGTGGCCCACTGATAAACAATAGATTCCGGTCAAAACATTATTGGGTGGAACAAAAATTAGTTCATCACAACAAGACCCGTGAGGTGTTTTTCCAAAGAAGGTGTCCTCATTAAAACCTGTCTTTTTTAGGGTTTGATTTGCCTCGCTAACTATGGGACACTGATAGAAAAAAACAAAACACAAATACCCTTAATTTGAGTTGGGTAATGATTTCGTGTGTGATTGGATTTCAGAAGATATGCATGATGTTTTTGGAGGGATATATATTGGTTAGCTTAACACCCTCCGATGTTTTTTTAATTCCAAACAGATTGTGGTGGTGGTTGAGAATTTGGATTCGATCTGCACACTTTTCCTTTCTTTTTTTTATCCTTTACCTGAGTTTTTTTTTTTAAAATAAAATAATGAAGGTCATTTTCGATGCATGTTTCTAGAGAGGGTTGAATTGAGATGATATTTTCAAAAGTTCAAATGAAATTGGTAACTTGAATGGTTTAGCTTGAAGGTCGATGCGATGGGGTTGTCGAAAGGGCCTGTTATGGTTACTTTAAGACACGCAGGGTTCAAGTTTGTAAGATCTTGTTTACAACGAAATAAATGTAAGAACTTATTAATTTCTAACTTGAAGGTACGCCTTCAAATAACCCCATAATGTTGAGTTAACTCGCACCCAAGATTTGGATGCCGTTTGATGTCAAATAAACAAGTCAACTTTTTGTTTAATTAAATCCCTTTGCTTTATTAGTTTTGAAAGGAATGCTTTTCAATAGACATACAATGTTGAGTTAACTCGCACCTTTGATATACTTTATGAGATCTTATTTGATCTAACTTTCTACTATATGTCACTTCAATAGACAACCTTGAGTTTTACCAAAGCTCCCATAAAGTCGTGATATATACAAATTAATCTTGATGCTTACTTTTGGTCCTTAAAGTTCTAGGCATGCACTGCTTCTCTTAAAGTTCTTTGGTATTTCGAAGAATTCTTGTAGCTTAATAAGCACATGTCTTATTGTCAATATCACGAAGAAATTATTTCAATGGTTTGAGCCGAAAATTCAGTTTTAGGATTAAATTCCTGCATTAAATTTTAAGGTCATGTATATAGTAAAAGAACCGAAAGGGCCAACAAAAACAACACAAGCTGGGCTATAACAAGCCCACTTCAGTATATCGAGTCAAGCAGCGGCAGCACTACCACTGCTTTTCGAGAGCTCCCAACATGATCACATTCACAGACAAGTCCAATCCAGCTTTTGAAAAAAATGCTTCATTAATAAAGCCAACTTGCCCATTTTCTTATAATATTCATCCAATCAATGATACTAAAATGTTCCTCGTTTCTTTCAAGAACGGTCCTACATTATTAAAAAATAAAAAAAAGGAGGGAGTTATGCATAAACACACCCATTATCGCATAGATTCTCCAGTGTTTTATATGTTAATTAATCCAAAAGAAAATGTTAGATAGAAAAATCATGGGCACTGCACTACTATATATTATGAGCAGACCATGTGGATGATAAGGACCTCATGAGTTTTTATATTCTGTTAAGCATATGGGGAAGGCTTTACCTTCTCCACCTGCAGTATCTATCAACTCTCAACACCTTGCTTTATCAATTTGAACAATTAAACTATATATAATTAAGAGATGTAACCAAAAACTTAAATCAAATTAATAAGAGAGATAAAATGATGGTCACAACTTTTTTGGTTGTAGTATATACGAAAATATAGTCATCAGCAATTTTCTCCCCATCCCAAATTGCACGAAGAGATCATCTCTCTTAAATCTTTGACAGAAATATGCAACGGATATCTTTGCCAAGAGTGCTGATAACACAAGGGAAAAGAGGGAGAGGGAAAAAAAGGCGAAACAAACATAGTTTTTTCATGGATTAACATGCATATAGTTGTTGTGATTAATTAAGCTGCAAAAGCTCTATTCTTGAAATCTTATTCCTGCATAAATTTCTTCTTTTTCTTGAAATTGTATCATGGAAAAATACTAAGATTTTGCTGTCAAAAAACAAAAGAAAACAGCCTTATTCTTAAAATATAAAGGAAAAAAGTCATGTTCGGCACATGTATTATATGTGCCGTTCAAATAACACGAATGTCTCCCAGAAATTAGCATATTCGTTGCACATAGCATTTATTTTTATTTTTAAATTATATTTTATATTTGTAAAACACCAAATTGTCTTTAAGCAAATATATTAATAACAAAAAAAAATCAATATAAAAACACAGAAAAGTTTCTATATGTATATTAGTTTGTAATTTTTTGCTTTCAATGGTAATTTGATTATTTTATTATATATATATTTTTAAAAATTTTATTTATTCTTAGTCAATATAATAATAACTAATTAATCTTATAAAAAATATAAAATCTCATTATTCTTAATAATTAATTCAATGATTTTTTATGGTTATGACAAAACTATCATTATATTATTTTAGTAAATAGAACTTCTAAGACTGTACGAAACAATGTTTTTTCATTGTATTGATAATGTTTTTCCAAGGACTATTAGATTTTGTTAATGTGGATTAGCGGTTTGGACTAATTAATACTAATTCATTTATTCTTAATTCAATATTAATGAAACCACTATTTTTCTCTTAGAAAAAAACCTAGCTATTTCCATCCAAAAGCAACTTGGAGCGAGAGAGTGCTTTCTTCAAGTTTCTTATGCTCGTTTCCGTAAGCTTTGGTAATTTGGATTCCTACGTGGACAGGGTTGTAATTAGCTTAAAATATTGAGGGCACGTTTGAAAAGAACTGTGAAAAGGTCTTGTGCTGCCGGACCAATCCTTCAAAAGAAATACATATGGATCAATTTTTGTTTCCGAGACAAAAATAAAATTGAGTCTTGTCTATTTAATTTAATCAAATATCTTACATTTATATTTCATTTTTATCTCCTTTATCTTTTATATATATATATATATATATATATATATATATATATATATATCATTTTTATCTCCTTTATCTGATATATATATATATATATATATATAAGGAGATAAAAACGAGATGTAAAAGATCTTGTGCTACCGGACCAATCCTTTAAAAAAAATACATATGGACCAATTTTTGTTTCCAAGACAAAAATAAAATTGAGTCTTGTCTATTTAATTTAACTAAATATCTTACATTTATATCTCGTTTTTATCTCCTTATCTTTTATATATATCTTGATAATTCCTACTTAATTGTGGATTTTTCCGAAAATATATATATACGTATGATCACTAAGAAATTAGATTGAGTGGAACAAGATATAACATCGATGATGCAAAAACTAAGACTTAAAAAGGCCTAAAAACTGGAATCCTATTCACTAATAGCTAC
>Ga0325414_1003017_pt1 | contig 17392 bp, 4 predicted proteins | sample PopdelMetagenome_8_FD_206183 | JGI IMG/M metagenome (GOLD analysis project Ga0325414, IMG submission 206183) | Populus deltoides microbial communities from Bellville, Georgia, United States - Leaf-PdKOR-R3 | ecosystem: Host-associated > Plants > Phyllosphere > Phylloplane/Leaf | place: USA... | reverse complement strand
GAATTTAGGGTTTTGATTTAATTGTCAATTAGTGCAAGTGAGAAAACAAATCCAATCAAATCAAAGCTGTTTTTTTATTATTGTTGTTTTATAAAAAGACATGTCTGAAACAGAGACGAGCTAGAGACAGATAGTGACAGAGAGTTTAGGTTCGGAGTGAAACCGAACCTTGGGTTTGCTGAAATGACAAAAGCCGAAGCTAAAAACAGGTGTTTTCCATTTTTACTTATGATTCCCTCGTTTGACTTTGAGCGCGGCAAATCCAAATGTTTTAGCTAAACTGTTGTGGTTGTGACACGTGGGTGTGTTTTGACCGTAGGATTTTTATGGGTCGGCCTTATTCCTCTATTATTTTTTTAAAATTATAGCCGTAAATTAAAAGTTCATGCAAAGTAACATTTTTTAAATAAAAATCGGTGAAATACTACAATTTTACATTGTCTTGTTTCTTAAACGATGTATTCACTCGATGTAAATATTTTTAAGTACAATAAGATAATTATTATTTTTTAAAATAATGATATTTAAATATACTATACTTTTAAAATACAATAATTGCTAATTGATCGGTCGGTTAGATAATGTTATAGAATTGATTCATCGTTTCATGTAAAAATCATAATTTAAAAAAAATTAATTCAAATATATTTTGCGAGTAAAGATAAATATATTTATCAAACCTGTAGATTAAAAAACAAACTCCAATTAAAATTAAAAAAATTATTGTTTGTATAATAATTCTCACGGGTAATTTTAAGCAATTAGGTATAGGTTTATCATAGCTAGACGAGGATATATCACTGACATTTTATGTGAATGGCCAAACATGTACATTTACAGACCAATGACATAGGTTTAGATTCAGGAGGAGATTTGGTCACATACAGACTAAAATAATGACTTAAAAAGATTATAACTTTTGATATTACTGTTGTATCGTGCTTTTACAGAAGTTTTTAGAGGCTATTTTTCTTGAAATAACTAAGAAATAGCTGCTCTGTTGTATTATTAGATTTCAAAAATCTTGCTATAGGCCCTAATTTTATGATTTTCTTCCTGAATCGGTTGACCGATTTTATAAACTAATCAACTAATTTGTTTTGAATTTAAATGGATGTTGTGATTGTGAATTACAAATTCAATTAAATTTGTGTTGTGGTACACAGTCACGAAATCAAAAAAATATACTATTTCACTAAAACTCTTACTTTTATTTATATCTCACCATTTATTTGCATTTTACATGCTAATTGCCTAATTTATCTATATACTCTTAGGTATCGTTCTCTTGTTTGCGTCTAAGAATTACAATAGATATCAATAATTTTATTTATTATCCAAAAGATTTGGATATTTATATTTGACATGTCAAGTATTTATTTTTTAAAATATTATTTATTAATTTATATAAAATAAAATAAAAATATATATCATATACATATATATATATATCAATGAAAATTAAAAAAAATATATAGCATACATGTGTATGATGTTGATGTTGATTTAAAGCATGTTTATATTTAAAAAATAAACTATAAATATGCTATGTTATATTTATATATTTTTTTCATTAATATATATGTATACATGTTTGACAACATTCGTATTTCATCAATTATCCAGAAGGTAAGAAATATTAGATATCTCACCTGCCTTAAAATAATTATTATACATGAAAAATCACAAATATTCAAGTGAGCTTGGTTAATATTCATCAAGTTTATATTAAATTATCGTTCATACCTGCATATTTGGCTTACGGATAATGATATTTTTAAAGTATAAAAACTTTTAGAATGATTTTATTAAATATAAGGTTGAGAGTGTGTTTGTGAAATTATTTTTAAAAATCACATATGTTATGTTAGATTTATAATTTATATGATAAATAATATATACAAAGAATTAGATGGCATACAGTGCAAAAGCATGATTGAGAGTTGAGATTCTTACCGGTGGGGATCATGTTTCTGTGTTTGATGATATTGTTACAAGCTATATTTATTTTTATATTTTAAAAATATTTGAAATAAATTTAAAATTTTTTATTTTTTTTATTTTAAATTAATATTTTTTTGATATTTTAAAATTATTTTGATGTGGTGTGTCAAAAATATTTTTTTTAAAATAAAAAATATATTATTTTAATATATTTTCAAGCGAAAAATACTTTAAAAAAATATTACCACACTTTCAAATATAAAATTAGATCAGAAGAGCCCTAAATTAATGTTTCTTCCAATATTGGCAATAAGGTGAGGGTGCAACCTTGAGCCTCGAGGGTAACTCAAGTAATCAAGTTTTGAATTTGCTTTTCAATTATCACGAGTTTGAGTTATTTCATAACCACTTGAGATATATATAATTATTAAATTTAAAATTTATAAAATTAATTAAAATATACACAGACAAACTGACAAATCATTGAAATTAATCAAAAAGAAAATAATAAGAACAAGGCGAGGGAGGCAACCATGTAGCAGATTCTTATGCCCTTCAAAATGAATGCTCTGACAATGTGAAATAATCATTTAATTTGATGTTCCCAGTTGAGTTCACACCCAAAATGAAGATTTTAACTACCAATATCTGGTTATTATCTTCAAATAAAGCCAATGACAATGAAAACAGAAAATACATATTTTTTATATCTTTTATTTTAACAATACATAAATTCACCGTGGAATTGTATCAGTTTTATTTTATGTCTTATTATTTATTTATTTAATCAAACATGTTTTTATCTTTATTGTTTTTATCTTTTCTATTCATGTTCTTCATTTTCAGTTGTTGGATTTTAAATTTGATGTTCTAAATTTAAGTACTGGAAGGTTGGCAGTGTGGTTCCGGTTGCTAAATATTAAATACTACTACTTAGGGAAGTTTGGCAGTGTGATTCCGGTTACTTTTCAAATAACTTTTCGTGTCGAAATGCATGTTAATGATTTTTTTTATTTTTTAAAAATTATTTTTGATATCAGCACATCAAAACTATCCAAAACATACAAAATATATTAAATTTTAATAAAAAAATTAAATTTTTTAAAAACACAGTGTATTTTAGTCTTGGCCCTTAAAAATTTAAATTGTCTAAAGAAGAGCCTTGAAAAAAAAAACAAATTTAAAATATAATTTCCATGCCTTGACTCGTTATCATTGCCAAATTACTGGATTGTTTAGTGGTGTTTTTGTGGACCGACCTGCCATTCGAGCTTCTACCAGGTACCTTCGTATATCTTTTTTTCAATCTTATGATAATTTTGTTTAATAAAAAATCATAGGTGAAAGAACTCAACATGGCATTAAATATAATCACCTATATATGATCTGTAAATAATAGCTCGAAAGATTTTGAATGCAAATTAAATACATACATCACTTGCCGAAAACATTACGAAAAAATTAACTATATATTAGCAAATTAAAACAATTAAAGAGACCACAAAAATTAGAAGATTTATCTGTTTATAAAGAAATATATAATTATCATCCCTGTAAGAAGGATGCATATTCTTTTGACATTTTATTTTTTTTCATAATTGTTGGTAGAGATATTTTCTTGATTTTATAGATTCTGAAAAAACCACAATGAAAAATAATATATATTATAATAAAGTAAATAGACGTCATGTACTGTACCAACAATAACAATAACAATAACAATAATAAATTATTATTTTATTTGGTCCAAAAAGTTAAAAAAAAGAAAGAAAGAAAGAAAAATTGCATGCATAAGCAAAATCAGCATGAAAGTATCCCATGCAATGCAGAGAGTAGAAATTTATACTTTTAATTTTTGTAATCTTTTCTATTTATTTTATTGTTTAATTTTAGTTTTATTCTTGTATAATTAGTTATTAAAAATATTAGAATTTATGATAATTTAAGATTTTGATATGAATATGTTCAAAATAAATATTTAAATTTGCTAATTTAATTAATTGAGTGTTTCTTTTCTTAATACAAAGAAATAAATTAATATTCATGCAAGACCACTATTCTTGGCATCTCTTGTATTAACAAAATAATTTATTAAAAGATAATTCAATTGTATACATTGATAAAAATATTTTCGATAAGATTGATAATGAAATTATTATAAAACGGTTTTAAAATATGAAAACTCGAAGAGAATAATTATAATGTAAGTTTTTTTATTTTAAAAGTATTTTTAAATTAATTTTACTTTATATGAATTAATATATATATATATATATATTGAATTGATTTTTAATACATATATAATATAGTATTTGTTAATAATTTATTTTTTAAAAAAAAAAGCTCTGGTAACACCACTGGATATATAAGAATGCTTTATATTGGACCCAAGCAGTAGGTTCATTCATAAAATTCAAGTTTTCCACATGTTAAGACCTCTTATCTTTGACATGATCAAGAGGATGATAGTACTGTTGAAACCTCGATCGGGAGGTACAAGTGCATGATCACACCAGAAGAGAGGCCAACTCCTGTGCAGAATTAGTACTGGAATATACCGTGGATCAATTATTTTTTATATTTTAAAAATATTCAAGATCTAAAAGTGTTAAGTTTTTTTGTAAAGTTATACCCTAAAGTCTTAGGTTTGGTTGTAACACCTGACTCAAGAGTAATGTTTATAATATTAATAATAACATTAAACTTGGGTTAACCCTTAGCATAAAAGTGTTTGGACTGTAATACCAGACCCAATAGCATTGGACGTGGGTCTGGCTGTAAGGTCGTGTCATAAAAGTGTGATAATTAAATAGATTAGTTAAAAAAAAAACAAAACCAACAGGAAGAAAAAAACTAATTAAAAAAAGAAAAAAAATATGAATTAATTGGGTTAACCTTTCAAACCAGGTTAACCCGTCATACCTTGAATTCGCATCGTGAAAGTTTGATAATTAAAAAGAAAAAAACAAATTAATGGGTTGACCCAGGATCTGTGTCATGAATTTTTGATAACTAAATAAAAAAAAGTGAACATTAACAAACTGAACAAAACAAAAGAAATTAATTAAAAAGAAAAAAAATCCGGGTTAACTCGTCAAACCATGTTAACCTGTTAAACCCAGTATTTGTGTCATGAAAGTCTGATAACTAAATAAAAAAAAATTTAACATTAACAAACTAAATTAAACAAAAATATTTATGAAAATAATAATAAAAAAATTGACGGGTCATCCCAAAATTAACTGGGTTCACCCGTGAAACCAGGTTAACCCGTGAAACTCGGGATATGTGTCATGAAAGTATAATAACTAAATAGAAAGAAATTTAGCATTAACAAACTAAACTAAATGAAAAAAATTAAATAAAAAAACCAAGAAATAAGCAAAAAAAATCCCTAAAAGCATAAAAAACAGCTAAAAAAACTTAGACAACTTAAAAAAAATACAAAAAGGCCTAAGAAATCAGTGTTTTATTGTGGACTCCACTGTGCAGTCCACAGTAAAACACTGATTCCTTTTAGCTATTTACGAGATGACTTGCCTGCGCGCTGCCGCACGCTTATAAAACAAATGCACTTGATAGTGTTATAATTGTGAACCAGCGCTAGATAAGTAATTTAAATTAAAGGTATGATGAAGAAAATATTTCATGACGGAAAAAAAGTTGTGTTGGTGATAAAAAACTCAGAGACTGAACAAAATGATTTGTAGCAATCTACAGTGTTTTGTGAGGAAAAATACAATACTTTCGCTACATGATTTAGCTTTTCAGTTAATAAAAAGCAAAAAAAATACAAAGCTAAATTCTCTACCAACTTAATATTAAAAAAAAACCAACAAAAATAATTTAGGAAGGAAAAAAACCCATGAGAAAAAATGTTACATCAATTGACAATGTTTTGTGAGGAAAACTATAACGTTTTTCCCAATAAAATAAACTAAAAAACTATTTAGAGAAATATTGTAGCAATCCACAATGTTTTGTGAGAAAAACTACAACGCTTTCCTCATATGATTTAGGTTTATTGTAATTATAATTCTCAACTAACTCAATATTAAAAAAAAAATCGACAAAGATAATTTTGGAAAAAATCATAAAAAAATCACATGGGAAAATACTGCAACAATTCACAGTGTTTTAAAGAAAAAAATAACAAAGCTAAATTCTTAATCGACTCAATATTAAAAAAAAATCAACAGAGATAATTTTAGAAAAAAAAATAACAAAACAAACACCAAAAAAAGGGGAAAAAATTATGTTGGAAACACTGTAGCAATTCACAGTGTTTTGCGGTGAAAGCTACAGTGCATCCCCACATGATTTAGCCTTATTTGTAATGATTTGCAACTGTAATTCACAAACAACTCAATATTAAAAAAATAAAATTGAAAAAGATAATTTGAAAAAAATTATAACAAAAAAAAACTATGCAGAGAGACACTGTAACAATCCACAATATTTTATGAGCAAAGTTACAATACTTTCCCCACATGATTAAGCTTTATTACAAAGTTAAATTTTAATCGACTCAATATTTAAAAAAATAAAATCGACGAAAATGATTTTGGAAAAAAGAAACTGGAAAAAAAACCTTGTGAGAAAAAATTGTATCAATCTATAGTGTTTTTTGAGGAAAAACTTGTAATTACAATTATTAACCAGCTTAATATCTAAAAAATAAAATTGACAAAGATAATTTTAGGAAAAAATATAACGAAAATAGAAAAAAACCATGTGGGAAAAAACATTGTAACAACCAACGGTAATTTTCGAGGAAAGTTAAAGTGCTTTCCTCACATATTGTAACTGTATTTTTTAATCAGCTTAGTATTAAAAAAATAAAATAAAAAAAGATAATTTCGGAGAAAATCATAAAAAAAACCGTGCGGAGAAACACTGTAACAATAAACAATGTTTTAAAGAAAAAAATTACAAAACTAAATTCTCAATCAGCTCCATATTAAAAAAATAGAAAAATATAACTTCAAAAAATAAAGAAATAAAATAGAAAAACTATGTAGAAAAACATCGCATCAATTCAAAGTATTTTCAAGAAAAAATTACAAAGCAAAATTTTAACCAGGTCAATATTTAAAAAGTAAAATCAACAAAAATAATTTTGGAAAAAAAATGAAAAAAAAATTGAAAAGTTGAAAAAAAAGTAATTTTGAAAAAAAAAAGAAAAAAAAAGAAAAGTTAGCAAAAAAAAGTGGGGAAGAATCACTGTGGATTACTGTTGTAACCCACAGTGATTTAGGTGTGGGGAAACAGTGATTCCCCCACACCGTTTAGAATATTGTATATTTTAAAAAATAAAGAAATAAAATAGAAAAACTATGTAGAAAAACATCACAGCAACCCACATTATTTTTAAGAAAAAATTATAAAGCAAAAATTTTAACCAGGTCAATATTTAAAAAGTAAAATCTACAAAAATAATTTTGGAAAAAACAAATGAAAAAAAAATAAAAATTAGAAAAGTTGAAAAAAAAAGTAATTAAATTTTTTTTTTAAAAGAAGAATCACTATAATCCACAGTAATTTAGGTATGGGGGTACCACACCATTTAACCATTTAGAGAGTGTTTGTCTACATTGTTGCGTCTGCATTTTATTTAAAACACAAATGCAACAACGTTTGGTAACCGAAAAAACATAAATTACTATTCATGGCTCCCACCAAATTTCAGGTTTGAAACGCTGAAAAACAAAAGCAGGTGCTACCTGCTTCTCGCGGCTGCACCATGCAGCTTCCCTCCACACTGTTCACTTTAATGAACAGTGCGAGTACATTGTTCACTAAAGTGGATAGTGTTTTTTTAAAATCTTTTTTTTTGAAAAATTAGTTAACATTTTTTTAAAAAAATTAGTTTAAGGTGAATTAAATTTATTCGTACTGTAATCTCAATTTTATTCATGATAATATTTTATCTAATTTTATTGAACGCTCAAAAAATCATGAAAACTGTATTTCTTGTTGGATGAATTTTATATGTAATAGAATTGTAGATAGTTTAATGAAAAAATAATTTTTATATATATATAAAGTATGATTTGTTTCACGATATAATAGTAATAGTTAAATCTACAATATTTAATTTAAAAACCATAAATATTAATATATATTTTTTAAAATTATTTTATAAATTTAATTTCAAAAGCATTTTTAACCAAACACATTAAATTATTTTTTATTCAATTTTAATTTTAACCACAGTTTTAACTAAACACCTATTTTTTTAAATCAACCTCAAAAATATTTTTTATAAAATAACTTTTTCCAAACTATAACTATAACTACTACCACAATACCAAACACTATTAGAGTATTGGATAATAATTTCCCCTTCTCTCTGTAACAAAGCAAAGCCAAGCACAGCATAGATTACCAAAACCACATTATTATCATCATCACCCTCAAAATCTCTGCTACCAAAAACCCACCCGTGATTATCGTAGATCTATGACAGCCATGGGCGGAGGAGGAGGAGCAGACGCACAGTATGTGAGTGCCAAGACATCAGTTTGGTGGGATATAGAGAACTGCGCCGTACCGAGAGGCTGTGACCCTCATGCCATAGCACAAAACATAAGTTCAGATCTTGCCGAGATGAAGAAAATATTTGGTATTGTGATAGCCGTTGGAATTTAAAAAAAGTTGTTTTATAAAAAGTATTTTTAGTTGAGGTTGATTTGAAAAAATAGATGTTTAGTTAAAACTGTGGTTAAAATTGAGGTTGAAGAAAAAATAATTTACTGTGTTTGATTAATAATGCTTTTAAAATTGAGGTTATAAAATAATTTTAAAAATATATATTAATATTGATGATTTTTAATTTAAATATTGTGGATTTAACTATTGTTATTATATCATGAAATAAATCATACTTTATATAAAATATTTTTTATTATTCCATTAAACTATTTATAATTCTATTACGTACGAAATTCATCCGATAAAAACTACAGTTTCCATAATATTTTTAGCGTGTAATAAAATTAGATAAAATATTATCAGGTATAAAATTGATATTACAGTGCGAGTAAATTTAATTCACTCTATACTAGATTTCCAGAAAAAAAATATTATTCACATCACAGTATGAGGTTTTAAAAAAAAAAACTGTTAAAAAATTTAACACACTTAAAAAAAAAACTGTTTATGTAATTGCACTGTTCACTAAACAGTGCAATTGCATGAATAGTAACGAAAAAGCATGAATTCTCTGCTTTCTAAAAGTTGAGTCACAGCCGCAAATAAATGGTGGGAACCATATTTTTTCACAATTAACAATTTGTAACTAAACGGATAATTATTGTGTTTTTTAAAAAACACAAACGCGTAGACAAACGAATTCGAATTATCGTGGTCCTGTCTCTATTTCCGCTTATGGTGACACTCATGGTATCAACTCAACTGCTCAACAGGCTCTTTCTAGTACTGGGATTGTCCTCGATCATGTCCCTGCAGGTATGTTGGTCTCACTTGTACCTCTTGAAGTCTTTGCTTCATGGGGTGCTTGGTTTTTGGTGGATTAGTCAAGAAAGATTGTATCTTGGTCACTATTTAATTTGGCTTTTCTTGGTGTTGTTTCGATTGATTTTGTGACGGGGTTATGCAATTTGTGTAAGAAACTGAATTGACTGAAATAGAAAGGGTTTGTTAAGATTCACAATGTTTTAGAGAATTATAAAGAAACAAAGAGGAGTTACCAATCTTTTGAGTCAAGGATCATTTCTTTTATCAAATATCAAGTTTTGTTATTGAAATGGGAGAAGTGCAGGTGTTGCGACATCAGCGGGATATGTTTTGGTCTGCACGTGTCGTTATCTGAATATTGAAGTTTTTTTTGTGTTGTTTGTGTGTTATGATGTAGGAGAGTTGATGTTCATGATTTTATATGTTCATGATGAACAGGTGTTAAAGATGCAAGTGACAAGAAGATTCTTGTTGATATGTTGCTCTGGGCGGCGGACAATCCTGCGCCAGCAAATTACTTGTTGATTTCTGGTGATCGAGACTTCTCCAACGCTCTTCATCAGTTGAGAATGAGGAGATACAATATTCTTCTAGCACAGCCCAAGACAGCATCCGCACCCCTTGTTGCGGCTGCAAAGAGCGTATGGCTTTGGACGAGTCTCTTGGCTGGAGGAAGGCCACTCGCTGAAGGTGAATTGCAACAACTTGGTAGCAAAAACTACACGTCCACTTCAGACACGACACAGATTCCAGCGTCCGATACCGCTCAAATGAAGGAACCAGTAGATTCCTATTCTGAGAAACCGTATGTGGCTAATCAGAAGTCTCCTTCCACATCAAGGCGTGCTAGAGGGAGAGCGAACGCAACCCTAAGAAACCCGAGTCAAACAAATGAATCAAAAACAACAAGCACGCCTCTTGACCCCGGTGCGCCTCCTCCAATGCCTGCCAGACCCAACGGAACTAGCTCCACCTCTGCACCATCTACAAGAGTGCCTGCTTTTGATAGTTTGAACAATTTTGGACACCTTGTCAGCTCTAGCTCTGTACAACGAAATCCAGAGCTAAAGCATGATTCCAAGAATAAACCAGACAGTAAAAAAAATAATAAATGGATATGTTATAAATCAGTTTAAGGGTACATACATCAATTCTTATAAATCTCTTGATCATCAAAGTAAAATTAATATTCTTTCACATCAAACAAACAAATTCGATATCCCTTAAAACAGAGGGAAATCGATAAGATTACGAGTACATTAATTAGAAAAAGCTCTCCAATCAATTTCTTACCATCAAACGAATGTAATATTTAAAGCAATTTTCATTCACTCGGCAATAATTTTAGGAATAAAATATGTGCATTTATTCTAAGCAAACATTCAAAAGCTTAACAATTTTAACTTAGTTTATTCTTTCATAATAAATCAAGATGAGAGTTGCAGCAATCAAATTAATTCTTTTGCTTCTTACTCTAGTCCTTAACATCAATTACGGATTGAAAGAAACTAGAAAGCATACATGTCATCTCAAAACAATTCAATAAGCTTGAATAACAATCAATAACATAATTCTAAACAAGGAAAAATAAATACTTGAATATGAAAGAATTACAATGATAACGTTACTTCTCACAACGTGCTCTTGAATCGAATTCAGGAGTTTAGTTCATGGTTGCTGGAAAATTGACAAAAACAGAGAAGAAAAAGAATGTTTTTCCCGAACCCTGTTTCAACTGTGTTCTACTCTCTTTATCATCCCCTTTGCTACTGAAATCTTCATGATTCTTAGGCTAATTAAGAGTCTTCATGATGCTAAATTCTTTTCTTCTTTATCTGGTTTTTAAGGTTGAATAAATCTCTTAGAATTTGTGTTGAAATCTACTTCTGTTGTTGTCACAATTCTATTATAATACCAACTCTGTTGCAGTTTAGACTCTGATTTTGACTTGGTTTCTTGCAACATCCGACAATCCCAACTATATTCTTTCATTCATGACATGTTAAATGATTGATCTGCACCTTTCTTAGGTCGTAAGACCCATTGTTTTTATCTCAGACTCTTAGCCGTATTGAGATGCTGGGCACTGTTAGTTTTCGAATCTGATCAAGGGATCCATTTTGACCAACCAGATTGCGTCCGGATTCTGTCCTTCCAAAACATTTTATCTAACTTGGAGTTCATCATGAAAGTTGTAGTCCTGGATGTGTAGATGAATTTGGATTTTTGAATCGCCTGATTTCGATATCAGAGATATTTCCATTTGAATATCTAATGTGAAAGCAGAGAATTTTGTTATGAGAAGGATTCTAACCCGAGTTTGCAGGTCTCATTTGAGGTCCAAATGAGATTGGATTTTTCCCATAATACCTTTTTGGAAAGCTTGACATGTGTACTTCAACTTAGATTAAGCATGCCTTCTCATTTTGGAACTCTAACTTGGAAACAACCTATCACAAGAAGCTAGGTTCAAAACGTACAATGCAGAATTTCTTATCTTTTAACGATTAATTCACGAAGTATCTTCTGCATGCCATACTCATAAAAATAACTTTCAATCAACTCGAATAAGTTCAAAATACCTTAAAAAGCATAGTGTAAAATGAATAAAAATATATGTATATTTTGCACTTATCAAATACCCTCACACTTACCTTGTGCACGTCCTCGAACAAAATTTCAATTTTACTTTTCCAATGTAAAGAATGTAATGCCATCATCGAACAACAATTAAATTCTCAAAACATCATAACATATCATGAAGTAAATTCCAATCACTTTAAAATTGTTTATCAAGCATTTTTACTTTAGAATAAAACAACTAAATCGTAGACCTCACAAGAATAATCGCTCAATTTTCATGTGTTTGAAATGTTAATGTTTCACTCCAATTCATTTCAATGGAAATGATCTACCATAAGTTTGCGAATCATCTCACTCTCTACCATTTAGATTACATGCATTTCACAAATCATAAGGTCTTTCCAAGGGTTAAAATGTGACTTGGTTGAAGGTATGAAATCTTTGGTAAGATAGTTTAAAAGCCGCCGAAACTAATGAAACAAAATACCCCAAAAACAAGACATAGAATATTAAACACTCCCTCTAGCCATTTTGAACTTAACAAAAATTAAAGCTGCATTATCCTTCTTTATTGGAAGATTGATTGTCCAACAAACCAAGTTTTTGGTTCAACTAAAGGATGATCTTTTATATTCTCGGAACTTTAAACCTTCACAAGACCGTTTCTTTAAATTTCTTGCTTGTTTTTTTTTTTGGCATCTGACACAGACCCTTTGAATTTATAACACTCCCACACTTATTTCATGTATTCCCATGCTTATATAATAATGTATCATGCTCTATTAGCTCTACAGCTTGAGTGAGACATTGTACGGTTTTTGACTTATAATGTGGGTTTATAATCAAAGAAAAAATCCATCAGCTCAAAAGGGGTCTTAAGGGAAAAATTTATCCAAATGTAGGTTGTTAGGCTATATAAGGTACATAACAAAGAATGTCTTAATCATGTTCATGTATGCACGTAACAGTATGGTATTGATTAGAATCAGAGCAAGTTCTAGGAGAATAAAACAACGGAAAAAAATCATATATGAAAGGAAAATAAAGATTGATATGTATATGTTGGTCACAAGGCTTAAGGTCTCACAGACTTGTGTCTACTAAATCCAGTTATTTTAGTTCATAAAACATAGCTTGACTACACAATCTTAAGAAGCAAGATCACCATTCAATCATGTTATGATTATTTATGAACTCAATTGAAAATTCGTTAATGATACTAATATTTAAAATATTTTCAAGCATAACAACTTTTTATTTTACTAGAGATGCAACTCAGCCCCATAAAGATTAACCTACTGTCAAGATCCACAGGTGCATTTTGCAAAAAAAAACACTTTCCATAATAGAGCAATATTTCATCAAAATAAAAATACGAAAATCAGAGCACGTTGCTGCTAATAGAAACAACCTCTAACACAGCAAGAATCAGAACGTTAGTTCATCAAAATAAAAACGCTAAAAACAGAGCACAATGCCGGATGAATAAGAGTAGAAACGTTTAAAAAAATTTAAATCTAGAAAAAGAACTTAAAGGGCCCTGGCCCCTGCCATCCTCCCGTGGCTCCACCCTGGTGCTACCTATCTTAAAATAATATAAAGTATAATTTCCATACCTTGACTCGTTATCATTGCCAAATTACTGGACCTGCCATTCATGCTTCTACTAACTTACCCACGTGTATATTTTTTCAATCCTATTCCTATGACATGGAGATTTATTGTCTTTATCGAGTCAAGAAATTCTTGTTTATTTGGAATCAAGAAACTTATCATATGTACACATAATCTAGTACTAATTACAGCAGCTTTTAATAAAATAAAAAATAAAATAAATGGCATCCCTACCAAATCCCACGTGGAGCAAAGATAAACCATCAAAGTAGTCTTGTTGTCCTTCATTCTCAATGTATAATTAAGAAGATACATGGCAAGTTCGTATCTAAATTGCAAGGCATATTGTTTATTTTCTCAGAAAAGAAAATATCCAAGAATCACAGTAAGTCCAAGCTTAGCTTAAGAGCTGCATGCAGACATATCAAAGGAATTTGAGATGCGATTATATTCTCCACGTTTTAAAATCCCTTCGGCTCTGGAGGGCCTTCACTTCCAATATTTATTCAAGGTCCAGTACTGCCTTCGAGAGCTGATCTACTTGAGCAGCCACTACTGGAGTTATGATGGAAATGCCTCTTATTTTCTTGGAACTATGTTTTTTTTATCACTGCTTTCGACGAGGCCTGCAAAGGACATAGAAAATCACATAAACTTTCAGTGTTCTGATCCCTGGTTCAAAATTGACACTGGACATGTATCTATCTATAAATCTTTGAGATTTTTTTTCTTGGGAAATGCATACCTTTTTACTACAGCTAGCACTGATAAAATGAAAAAGAAAAAAAAAAACTTGATCCATGATATATAATAGACAGGATTAATTGTAAACATTTTCCGTGACAACTCAAAGTTATCTGCTGCCCTACCACCAAACAATGCAGGCCAAGATTTAATTCGCAAGCCATTTATGCATGCTTTAATAGTTTCTGTAAATGGAGCAGTGGTCGTAGAACCGAGCTCTGCACACAGTAAAATTAAGATGGATAAAAAGCAGTCATATAAACAAGGACACTTTATATATAGTTAACAGTTCACACTTTATACATCTATAACAACGCTTTATATTGGACCCAGTAGGGTCATTCATAAAATTCAAGTTTTCCACAAGTTAAGAGCCCTTTATATCAAGAGGATACTGTTGAAACCTTGGGAGGTACAGGTGCATGGTCGATCACACCTGAAGGGAGGCTAACTCTTGTGCAGAATTCTAGCCAATTAAGAATGCTGGCGGCAGAGGGATGGAAAGGTTTCAGATTTGGAATCATCCAACTCCAGGACCGAGCCATTTGCTCCCAGCAGATTCTTTGACAATCTTGTTCATTAGATCCTAGCTAGTTGTCTTGTTTGTTTCTTTTCATTTGTACCAAAAAAAAAAAGAGATGGGGTAGGAAGAAAGAGACATTCTATGCTTTATATTATAAATTGTTAGATGATATACGTGAAGAAACTATAGAGAGAAACCATGTTTCTTGCCGCATGGTATCGTTGATGATGCAGTGCAGATGAAGCGTTGCAATGCATCAGTTAGAAGAAGGATGAGTGTGGTAGAATGCATCAGTTAGAAGAAGGATAAGTGCGGTAGAAGATTAAAACCAATAATGAAAAGTAAAAAAATTAAGAATAATAATAAAAAGATTGAGAGGAAGGTATATTTTTAGTAAGTGTTTTTCTCAAAGCTTTTTTAATTTTTTTTTTTTTGCGTTTATATATAATGCGAATGTTGAATTACAAATTTTTTTATAAGCATAAAGTTATAAACAATAAATAAATTAAATTAATACAAAGAGATTCTAATTTGAACATGAAAATTATTTTGTTGAGTAAACTAGTAGATCAATTCAATTTATTCTAACCGGTCAATTAACTCCTCTATTTTTCAAAATTAAAATTTAGTTTACTTTCAACATTCTCTGTTTAATTTGTTGTTAGTGGAAATTAGATTTTATTTTTGAAATTATAAAGGAATTACGTCATTAAAAATATTGTAATATATAACCTTCAAATTTCTTTTAATAAAATCGAAATTGGTTTTGATAAAGATGCACACCAAATTTCATAAGAATTCCCCTGGTCCCATGTCTTTTCCTTCTGCTCATGGCTCTGCCTCCTGGAACAGAGTAAAGTTTCGTCCTTTTTTACTCTTTCTTCCTTCCATCGAGAATTAGGACAAAACCTCAAACTTCCGATTGGCTTTTACTTTCCCGCTCCCATGTTGTTGCCTCTGCAAATAAATTATTTCTTAGTTCTTATGTTTGCTCTTGCCAGAATTTAGATCGTTAATCATCTATATCTTGAAGGTTAGCTTTTTATTGTTTTTTAAAGTATTTTTTATTTAAAAATATATTAAAATAATATATATTTTTTTATTTTTTAAAAATTATTTTTAATATCATCACATCAAAATGATCTAAAAATAAAAAAAATATTAAATTAAAACAAAGAAAAAAATAAAAAAATTTTAATTTTTTTAAAAACAATTTTAAAATACAAAAACAAATAGGAATCGCTTAAAAGAATTATACTGTGCATTGATTGGACTCCCTGTTGACATAGTTTTTTGTTTTTTTCATACTAATATGCTCTTTCTTTTCAATTACACTGTTTATGACATAAATTGATGGCAAATTTAAGTAAGATTGTCAAGGGAGAATAAAGTGAAAAGACATGGGAACAAGGTAAAAAACAAAATAGAGAAAATACGTGGTGGTTTTAAAGTTGAAAAAAAATTAACTTTGGTTCTCCTGCTTTTTCAATGATGCGTTTTCAGTCCTTATAGATTTTTAAAACTTATTTTTGGTATGAAACTTTATTTGTTTTTATTTTCTAGTCTATGTGTTAGAGAGATGAGAGGAATTCACTGGATTCCCGTTGAAAAGAAAAAAAATCACGATTGCCATAATTCCAACCATAAAAAAAATCGAATTTGATGTCAATAGATTCTATTCAACTAGAAGAGTTTGATAATGGTTGTTTCGAGTTTTAATATTACCTGAAAAAACAAATCTAGGTTGAGAAAAAAATTCTTATCTAGTTTGACTTGGTGTTTTCGGTGTTTTTTAAGTTGACATATGAGTTTTGTTTTTTATTTTTATGTTGTGGGGTGTTTATTAAATATTTTTAAATGAAAAAATATTTTTTTGTGCTGGAAGACGACACATCTTTTATCTTAGTTATATATATATATATAAAAGAGTGAATGATTATATTTTTTTAAAAAAAATATAAGCCCAGGCACGCAGCTCTAGATTGAGAGGCCCGTGTGTTTGGGTATTTTTTTTAAAGACAGTGCGTGTTGGGCCTTTTAGGCTAAGTCCACCCACTCGAGCTTGATCTTTTTATTTTTTTCTAGTTATATTATTTTTTTTAATTATTGTTATTATATATCTAGCAAAAAAATAATAAAATAATAATTTTATTAAATTCAATGAAGCCCATGACTCGAGTTGCAGGTTTGACAAGTTGAGTCACGAAGCTCATGTCGATCTAATACATTGTTGCTCACACACATATACAAAATAGTTGCATGTTTAAATTTTTATAAATCATTTATTTTATTTTGAATTGATCTTGTGATATATTTCATGTTTGTTTCTATATGTTTAATTTGTTCCAATTTTCTTTTTACATGATTGATTATTATGGTTTTATGACCTAGATTGCAGCTAAGCATGAACATATAATTATCATTGTATTTTATTATATGCAAACATCTTTTTTTTAATTAATACTTATATTTTTTCGTTATTAAAAAATATACCAATAGCACCTC
>Ga0325414_1003015_pt1 | contig 17394 bp, 9 predicted proteins | sample PopdelMetagenome_8_FD_206183 | JGI IMG/M metagenome (GOLD analysis project Ga0325414, IMG submission 206183) | Populus deltoides microbial communities from Bellville, Georgia, United States - Leaf-PdKOR-R3 | ecosystem: Host-associated > Plants > Phyllosphere > Phylloplane/Leaf | place: USA... | reverse complement strand
TTAGATCCTAAAGGAAAAATAACAGAACCATCTGTTATGTTCTTTTATTTTGCCCGTTAAAAAGGAAAAATTCCCAACCTCTCCTGCTGTTCACCCATCAACCTTGCGGGAGGAAAAATAACAGAACCATGTGCGGTAGTATTTATTTTTTATCTGTTTTAAAAATATTTTTTGTTTAAAAAAATATTAAATCAGTTATTTTTTTATATTTTTTTAATTGACGTGTTCATGTTGAAAAAAAAAAGTGATAAAACAAATTACTTTTTTTTATTTTCAAAATAAAAAATATTTTAAAAAAATAACTTCTATTACAATAAAAGTTTAAAAAAGTGATAAAACACTTTACTTGTGCTTTTAGCTACGTCGTTCATTTGTTTACTAGTGTTTGATATTAGTGTTTGGTATTGTAATACCTTTTACGGTTTTGATTTAATTTTAAAAAAAAATTTAGAAAAAGCATTTTTAATTGTGTTCTATTTTTAAAAATAGATTTTAAAAAATATATATTTGTTTAAAATTATTATAAAATAAATTTTTGTATGCAAAATAAATAAAAAGCATGTCTCCATGAAGGAAATGCAAAACATAAGCTATTTTGCTTCTTTTTTTTATTCTTTTGTGGATGGACACAAAGCAAAAGCAACAATACCTAGCCCCTGTTTAGTATTGCATTTCAAATGAGGGTTGGGCAAATTTTAAATTTTTTATTTATTTTTAGATTATTTTGATATGCTGATATCAAAAATAATTTTTAAAAATAATAATAATATTATTATTTGATGCATTTTCAAACCAAAAAACACTTTGAAAAACAACTGCTACCATACTCTCAAACACCCCATAGCCTTTAACGTCACAATACTAAAGCAAAGTAAGTTATCAATGATTATTTTCTTCTAGTAGTAGACTCGTGCTACACCATTGGGGCAGATTTTATTATTATTTTTGCATAAAAAACAATGTTCAAGTGCTATTAACATGTTTTAAAGAATAAAAAAAAATATGGCTCGGGTCATAGACACGAGTGGGTCAAATAAGTTGGTTTTATTTTAATTAGATGATAAAAAATAGGCAGCAACAACAAATACACCAAATAAAAAAATGACCATGATAACCTAGAAAAAAATTGAAGCTCAATACTCAGCCAATTAAATATGAAAGAACAAAATGGGGTAAAAAGAGAACAACAAAAACCCGGTCAAAGTCAACTTGGATTAGGATGACAAACTTGTAACCCGGGTGATAAGATTGAGCCAACCCCAATTAACTCGTCAAATTTGTGATCCAAGTCACGATCAGTATAGCCTGATAAGAAAGAGAACAAAGAAAATCATAAAGTCTATTTTTTAAAAAAAATCATATGATGAAATTGAAAAAGAAAATAAGTCAAAAGAAAAGGGAAAACAATGTCAATCACGTTAACTTTTCAAACTCATGACCTGAATCATTAGATTACAAGTATCCTATCTGGAAAAACAATAAAGCCTAATTTTCAACCAATCAAATATTGAATGATGAAAATGAAAAAAAAAACAATTATATAAAAGGATTTAAAAAATAGCAATTAAAAGAATGAGGGTCAAAATTAAAATAAAAAACAAATTAGAGGACAACTAATTTTTTTAATCAAAAGGTGAAATTGAATATAATAATCAATTTAACAAAAAAAAAACAATTATAAGAATGAGGACCAAATAAAAAATAACAACATATCACAAATTGGGATTAAAGAATTAAATTAAAAACAAATCAAAATTTTACAAAAGGATTAAGAACAAAAATTAAAAATCAAAAGAATATGGATCGGCGTTGACATATTCAAAAATAAGAGACAACTCTAAAACTTTTAATAGCCAACATGAATTTCGAGAGGGAGAGGGGGGAGAAAAAGAAAGCATGGTCGTAATAAACCACTACACTAAAGCCGCCACGTGCTGCCCCAATAGAAAAAAGATGTCGTGATGATTCCAATGGCGTGATGGAAGGGAATTTTTTTGTCTTTGGGAGGTGTCGTACTCACCACCTAAAGAGTGTGAGCAACTTCCACACACATGCCAACAACTTTTTAAAATATATTTTATATCTATTAAAATACCAAATTAACACTTAGTCAAGTTTATCATAACAATAAAACCAGTGGGGGAAATACAAAAATTTATAAATTTTGATTTGAAGAGTAATTTAGTTATTTTACTATGTTTAATAAATGTGAAAAAACCAAGTTGTTCCCAATCAATCTAAGAATGACTAATTAACCTTGTAAAAAGATTGTACTGAAATAGTCAGTTCAATAATTGTTTATGGGAAGAGCAAAATCATCATTACATTGTTATAGTAAATAGTGTATTCACTCACAATGAACAATGTTTTTTCAAGGCGATTTAGATTTTGTTAACTAGTTTCTTACGTTACGTTGTGAGTTGGATAAAAAAAAATTGAGCCTAAAAAAATTATCCATGTCACAAGGGATTTTTTGGTATTATTATTGAAGCCAACCCAATGATTCAATTATAAAAACTCCTTACTCAACTCTTTACCTAGCCCGAGTTTCAAATTATATTATGTGAGAATTGCCTCAACATAATTTAGTTAACTTGACATATCAAAAAATAACCCAAATGACTAGTAAGAAACGTGTTTTGGCTTATAAAATCAAGATTGCATCTTTTTTTTAATATTAAAACAACGACATATTAGATCTACTCGGGCTTTGTGGTTTAATCTATCAAACCTAGAACCCAAATCATAAATTCCACTAGGTTTAACAACTTTATTTTTTTAAACTATATTTTACTTAATGATATAATAACAAAGATAGACATTCATAAGATTGAGTACCAATCAAATGTCAAGACTTATATTTGAGATTGCGTTAAACTATAGAAAACAAACTAAAATAAATTACGAATATCAATTCAAAATCAACCAAATATTGAAGAATGAAATTGATATAAGAAAATCCAAAAATGATTCAATTGAAAAAAAAAATATGGATTTTTTAAAAAAAAGGAAATTGTTAGATATTATTATTAAACTCAGCCCAATGAGTCAACCTTGAAACCTTTTGACTCGACTACTTGTCTAGCTCAAGTTTAAAGTTAAACTAAAAGAGAGTTGACTCTTGGTGATCCAGTTGACTTGGCGGGTTCTAAGGCAACTCGAATGACCAATAAAAGCATGGTTTGATTTTAAAAAAAAATCAACATGACATCTTTTTCTATATGTATCGAGAACATAATGGATTAGCTTGAATTTAGCGGCTTAACTCGCAAAACTTGCGACCCAGATCATGCTTTCCATGGGGTTTAAAAGCTTTATTTCTTAAAAATATTTTTTATTTAATGTTATGATAACAAAAATAGATACTTGTAAAAATTAAGCACCAACCAAATGTTGAAATGTCTGTTTAAGATCACGATAATCTCATAAAAACAAACCAAAATAAATTATGATGACTAATTTAAAATTAATAAAATATTGAAAGATTAAAATGGAAGAAAAAAGCTTGGAGGGTAGAATTTTGTTTTTTTTAAAAAGAAAAACAATTTTTTTTTTTTAAAAAAAGATGGTTCACTCTTCACGTGAACAATGAAGCACCATAAACCTTTTCAATTCTTTTAATTGAGTAGTGGTAATTTGTCACTTTGGCACATGTTGGGCTTAAAAGTTTTTTACCAACACTAAAACAATATAGGCATTGGCAAGTGTTTTACACTATTTAAAAAAAAATTGTAAATTAAAAAGATAATATGCGTATTTAATAAAATAAATCGAGAATTATTAGCAATAATAAATGTTAAAACATTTATGACACTAACCAAAGATTGAGCTAGTGAACGAGACAAAAATGCAATTTAAATCACATGAGAGAGCTCAACAAATTATTTTATTTAATTATATAACAATAAATTTTTTTATTGCAAGAAAAGCCATTATTTTAGCTCTTTTGACAAAAAAAACAAAGACATGAATCTCATCCAAAAATAAATATTGAAATGATTAATATCCAATGAAATAATATCTCAAAAATAATTTTATTTATTCAATTATAATTAACTTTAATTAAGCTTGAAGAAAAAAAATCATGAAGGGATGTACAAAAAAAAACACCTACTAATATAAACAAAAATTCATAATCTCATTTGAAAACAAATATAAAGTCAAATGTTATTTAATGAAACAATCTTATAATTAATAATTTTAGTTATTTTATTTAAATGATCTCTAAAAAAAAACTAAAAAAAACAAGTGCATTTACAAAGGAGTCAAAGTCTAGGCCTCCTGATCAACCTGCTCCTGTCCCAGAAAATAAAGGTAGGCATGCATGGACTTGCCTTTACGGACAAGGGGATGTTTGAGAATATAATAGCGATTATTTTTTAAAGTTTTTTTGGCTGAAAAATGCATTAAAATAATATTTTTTATTTTTTTCAAAATTATTTTCGATATCAGCATATCAAAATAATATGAAAACACTAAAAAATATTATTTTGAAGCAAAGAAAAAAATAAAAAAAAATTAATTTTATTCAAAAGCACGTTTGAAACGTAAAAATAAATGGGTTCAACGTGTTATGTGCCCAAATTTTGAAAACTATCAGACCTTACATCGTGTATATTAGAACACGACGCATCATCTCTAGTCCTGTCATTGGTTATGTCGCACCCGATATTGCAGCGACCTTTAAAGATTAATGAGAAAAAACAAGTATCTGACATCTTGTTCTTAGAGGGAAAAGGTCTAGTTTAAAAAGTCGACACCTAGTATTATGATCACTAAGAACCCTAACCGTTCAACAATGATTTTATAGTACGAGATTGATTACATAAAAGAAAAGATATTATCACCTCTTAAGCGTCCTACTTAAGGTAATCTGCATTACTAGTTGTCTTAAATTACTAAGGACTTGTTGTATTGTGCTTTTAATGGCCTGCCTAAAATATTATTGACTCTGACGCTAGTGAATATTCAACTACAAATACTTCAAACGTTAGTAAATATTACGTAAAAAGATATGATATTTATGACTTTAACGTTAATAAATATTAGGGTTGAAAATAATTTTTAATTTTTAGTGTTTATATTCATAATTTTGACATTAGTGAATATGAATATTCTTAACCCTAACACCAGTGAAATAAATTTATTTAAATAAACAATATATATATATGTGTGTGTGTGTGTGTAGAAATTGGGTTAGTGAACCTTTTAATTTTGACAAAGTTCTAATGAAATTTATAAACTTATCAAGTAAAATAATTTTTTGCATATTCTTTTTTTAAAAATAATAAAAAGTTAATGCTAAAACATGCATAAGTTTCTAGATTTTTCCATGAAAAGTAAAAGGTTTTTTTATGTCATGTCTGAATATACCACAATGATTGTTTCTATTACTTTATCACATGCAAACAAAAAAATTATTAGTATATTTTTTAAAAATATATACCGAATATCTTTTTTATTTTTTTGTGTGCCTGAATTAATGCATAATATAATAATAATAATAATAATAATAATATATAAATAAAAAAAGGTGTACAAACGCAGGCCCAGCCTGCATGCTTTTATTCTAGCCCAGCCCGTTAATGAGATACCCGACCCATAAGCTTAAACCATGCATTATGCTATCAGTTTATTTACGAAGAAACAGATAAACTATATTTCAAAAACTGCATACCTCTCGCAAACTTTTAGCGTAGAAATAGTTGTATTTTAAAATAATTTTTATTTAAAAATATATTAATTTTTTTTAAATATTAATATTTAAAAATAAAATAAATAATTTAATATAAAATAAAGAAAAAAATTAAAAAATTTAAAATTACTTTTGAAATAAAAAATAAATAAACTGGACGCTATGAAACTTTTATCTTCCTGTGGCTTCTTCCTGAAAGGTACGGGTTCTTGAGAAAGCAGAGATTAATCAACAATGAAAATAGTTACCGATGAAACAAACCCAATAAAAAAATACAATGAAAATTATAATTATGGATAAAAAAACTTGATAGGGAACATATTGAGAAATATGATATATAAAAACATAATAGATACAATTTGAAATGTAAGGATAAATGGAAGACTTGTCCAAATATATAAGAATATGTTGAATCATTTATTTTTAAGGGTATTTTCAGAAGAAAAAATAAATTCATGTACCAGTCACGTGACTAATCCTGGTCAATTGCTTGAAAAACTCACTAAAACACATTAAGACTCTCAGACTTTATACAATAGTGAAATTTACTAAATTAGAAATATAATGATAAATAAAAAAAATCACCCTGTTAAAGATAAATAAAATAAATATTCTCATATTTAACGGTTTCAAAAACTATTTTTATTGGGCTTAATCAAGAGAATGACCTAATCTTTCTTAGACTCGATCAAGAAAATAACCCTATACCCTTCACTTTAGTTTAGGATAAAATCCTAGTTCTATTAACATAACTATAATTTAGATCCTACTCTCTTTACACTATTGGATATATAAAAGTATTTTAAAAGCCTACTATATTTGTATCGATATTAATATTGTATAAGAGATAATATGTAAAAGTCATCTAAAAATTCACTATATTTCTATCAATATTAATACATATGTTACGAATATTTTTTTTCATTAAAACTATCAGGGCAATATTATGTTTTAGACCATTCTCTCCATAAACAAATTTATAGAATATAAATAGATCATGAATCCTTTAATCAAAAAAAGGTTTGAGATCTCCATTTTATAATGCATATTTATCTTCAGAATATCTCTTTGTAATATTATTATATTTTTCCTAAAAAAATTCACTGACTTAATCATTTAAAACTCCTTAAATTTATTAAAAAAAATCTTTTACAGGTATCAGACATTCACCTCTAACTATCTTAGCTAGAAAAATGAATCAAATTGTCAAAAAAAAAAAATTAACCGATAATCTAAGATATAAATCTTATCTCAAGCTACTTGAATATATTTTTTTGTACATCATCACAATTTTTTTTTTTTGAATTTGAGAGGTAGTGTGAAACTTAGACAAACAAGAGCCACTATGCTTCATGATAAATTAATAAATCAGTTGCATAATTAATTTTAATTTTAGTATAGAATCTAGATCACCAACTTTGAGCAGGCAAGAGAAGGCAGCTTTGGGAGCTTGAATTTGCTAGCACCAGACATTAGATGTCGTCGTGACATATTGGAAACAGACGACGGTGAGTCTGTATCCCTCCAAAAAGTGGTGTCCTTTAAAAGGCCTTTTTAACCTTTTCTTTTTTTTTTTAAGAAAATGAATTTCTGGGCCATATTTTTACCTCCCAGCTTTCGGTCACTTTCTATTCTCATGTTTAGCTTTGAAAGCCTTTTTAATAAGACACCTGTCACATCGAAAAGGCTCTAGCTCTAGCCTAGTTTTGGATTTTTTTTACTGTTACAGTTTTTTACCCCTATTAAGACAAAAAATTAAATGGTCTAGGTTTTTTACTGTACAATGCATTAAGAAAAATAGTAGTGCTGATTTATTTTCTAGAAATTGTATTTGATTATTATTGTATTAAAAATATTAATATTGGATTGATGCTCAATCTTGCAAAAAAAAAAAAATCAATTTTATTATTAAAAAAATTAGAGATAAAAGGATCAAGAATAAAGATGAGTGACAAATATAGTCCTTCCTTGGTCCTAACATTATTTATCCAATGTATTTTCGGCAAAACATGCCTTAGATAAGAGAAATTCATCGAAAAATAAAAATGGTAAGATAGAATTTTCATCTATAAGAGAAAAAGTCAATGTCTTTACACGTTCATATAACAAAAAAAAACTTATTATTAAAGTTAATGAGTTTTATTTGACAAAATAAATTTCATTAATGTATTTTTTACTTTTCATATTACTTGAACATGTGAAAAAAAAATCTTTTCAGCTTGATTTTATATATATTTTTTTATCAATTTAAAAGTGTTTTTGATATAAATTGATTTATTAAGATTCTAAAAGTTTTTTTTTTAGGATTTTAGACAAACATGAAATTGGTTTTTTAGGTTTTAAGATCCACCCTTGGCATAAAAAAAAGAAGTATAGCACGCAAATTCTAAACCCATAAAAAATAAATTTTAACCAAAAAAAAAAAAAAGGTTAAAAAATTCAATGTAAAAAAACCCCTAGCTACAATGAGCTATGGCCCATGGGTTATGGCGTCGGTGTCATTATCACGGTCAAAGTAAAATCTGGCTAGTGTGATAAACGGTCTTAGTTAACCTCTGATTACTTGATAAGCTCTCCTGTCAGGTCCACCACTGTGATGCTCGTACAGTAGGTTAACATCACCGTCAAGATTCAGCCACTTGCCTAGATTGGGTAACGTTCTTTCAAGTTTTTCTTTTGATTGCAATCGGCCAGCAAAGTTTGCATTAAACTGGGGCTGTTACTGAGGTAATGTCAGTTGTTCTAGAATTTTTTTTTAAATCACTTTTAAAACAAGTTATTTTTTATTTTTTCTTGTTTTAAATTAATTATTTTTAGTATTTTTAGATAGTTTTGATATGCTGATGTTAAAAATAAATTTTTAAAAATAAAAAAAATAATTATTTCAATGTATTTCAAAAAAAAACATTTTAAAAAACAATTGCTACCAGAATACCAATAAGCTCTTAGTCTAAAGCTAATTTGATCGACCATTAAGAAATATGGTTTGATTTTAAAAGAAATTCAAGATGATTTTTTTATATAATATTAAGACAATATATTGAATCGATTCAGGCTTCACGGTTTAACCAGTCAAATCTATAATCCGAGGAATGGACCCCGCTAAGTTTAAGAACTTTGTTTTTTAAAATTATTTTTTACTTAATTATATAATAATAAAAATAGACACTTATAAAATTAAGCACAAACGAAACACAATCTAAACATTAAGATATTTGTTTGAAACTCCGATAGTCTCATATAACAAACCAAAATAATTTATGAAGATAAATTTTAAATCCAGCTTACATTGAATGATGAATTAAAAAAATGGAACAAAAAAGAAATAAAAAAGGGAAATGCAAAAAAAAAACCCATCATTTTTTTTATTAGTTATGTAGCCCGTGCTGTGCTGTGAGTTGGATTAAAAACATTTTGAAGATAAAAAAAGATGTTCAACCGACAAAATCGCTTTTTTAAAAAGAAAAAAAAACAATGTCGAATGATGAAAAAAAAACAAAAAACAAAAAAAAATTTGATGTCAGCCCGTTTTAACTCATTAAACGCATTACCCGAGTCATTTGATAAAAAAAAACCTTGAAGTTCAATTTTTAACCAACCAAATGATCAAGGATTAAATTAGAAAAAAACAATTCAACTATACAAAGGGAAAAATAGCAATTATAAGTAAAAAAAAAGATTTAAAGCTGCTTGGGCCAACCTGTCTAACCTACAGGTCAGGTTATGAGACCGAGATAATTCAAAAATAATAATAATAATAAAACAAAAAAAATAACAAAACATAGTTTTTTTTTAAAAAAATCAATGTTGAATGTTGAATAATAAGATGGAAAGGATTAGAAAAATAGCAATTACAACTCAAAAAAAGCTTGATCCCACTCAAGTGAACTTGCTAACTCAACATGTTAGGTTATAAAATCGGGATAACCCAACAACAAAAACAAAATAAAAAAAATGAAGGGTGTAAGTAATATTATTAATTAATTAGAGGACAACTGCTTCCTGTTTTTTCAAACCATAAAGAAATCGAGGCATAAAATTTTAAAATTTACAAGTTTATTTTTTTCTTTTTGTTCTATTTTTAAAAAGAAAAATAAATGAAAGAGACGTTGGCAAAAAAATATATGCATTTTCTCTTGCTTTTAGTTATTCTACATAGAAGTGTAAAAATATCATTTTACAGCAAGAAAAGAGATTTTAGCTATTTATATAGCTATTCCATTGACTCATGTGTTGGAGTTGCTCTAACAGAAAAAATCTCAAAAAATAATGTTGTCGCATTAAAATTATTATGAAAAATTTATAATAATTATTGATGAATATTACAATAAAAATGAAAATTAAAAAAAACACAAGATTTAATCCGTTCTAATAATATGCCTATATCCACCAGAGCGGGGGAGTTTTATTTTCACTATACGTCGAGTAAGGTTACATAGTATATATTTACAGTAGACCCGTCCAAAAAGTCCAACCATGGGTGACCTGATAGCGGTTAAAGTCCTGCTTGAAGCTATATTGTCATGTTGCTGAACAGCCTGAACTTCTAAACTAGAACTCCTTTCATTTTTAATAGTCTTCTCTAGTACAAGTCTTTAGCTTTACGTATGCCTTATGCTCATTGTCGCACCTCATATGTTTTGCCCAACTCTGCTTCGACATGAGCCACAAATTAAAACAATTTTTACCTTGATGAATATCCACTATTTAGGAGAAAAGTTGGGAAAATAAAACCTGCAACTCCACCTGGAACAGTACACTGTCTTTTGTAATATGCATACCACCCTAGCATTCGATTTCTTCTTGCACCTGAATGAGACCTCCATGTACACTCCTCTTCGAGCTCACCATAGAAAAAAGCATTTTTCATGTTATACTGGTGTATTAGCTAGTCTAAGTTCACTATAAGGGACAAATGAGCTCTTGCCATGCTTATTTTTATAACTAGTGAGAAAGTCTGCTGATCTACCTCGTATATCTGAGTATATATTTTAGCTATCAGTGTGGCCTTGTACCTGTCAACCAAGCCATCTACCTTATGTTTTTTTTTTTTAAAAAAACACCCACTTTCATCCTACCATCTTCTTCCCAGCTGGTAGAGGCACAAGTGTCCAAGTTTTATTTTTCTAAAAAGCATCCATTTCCTTCTTGGATAGCTCAAGTCCACTTAGGAACAATCAAAGCTTCATAAATAATGAAGGGTGTGCTACATAAAGAGGGTGCTCATGCAAAATTTTAGAGTGGTTCAAAGATATTTTCTACAGATACTTAATTGGAAAAAGTGATACCAGAGCCTCCACTCCTCTTCCTGAAAGGTGAAGTATATCTCTCAAATGTATCATTAGAGTTTCAAGGTATTGTAGGAGAATATACCTCTAGGATTTTCTCAAGAGAAGGGTCTGTAGGTATTAAGGAGATCAGAGGGGTGCCATTGCATCTTCCTCTTCAGACAGAGTAACTAGGGTTGTTGTCCTAGTGTTGACCCGTCCTATATTTTCTATAAATCCTATATTTACTGCATCAGTAACTAAATTTGATACAGCACCTTTCTCTGCAAGGCGACAAGGCAGAGTATATCTGCAAGGCTTCGTCAAAGACTTGGATTTTACCTGGAAAAGATGTGTGCATGTTATTGCAAAGAACGAATCATAAACTTTTTCCATTGATATCATTCATTTGAATCATACAGTGATTGCCATGCTATGAATATTAACCTTTCACAAATCTTATTCTGAATGGTAGAAGCTCTCGGCAATCCACTCAGACAGCATGCAGTATCGTTATTATTATTTGTAACAAAAAACTTGCAAATCCCTCGACACTATAATGCATGCTTTCTGGACATTCCCTGTGAGGGTTGCATGATTACATCTTCTAAAAGCATGATAGAAGAAAAGATCAAACATAGCTGGAATAGTACCACTCAACATCTTTCTTGTACTTTAACTTGATCTTCTCCAGAGCAGGAAGAACATCTCGCATACATATCCTCTCTCCTGGCAGATCTGCAGAACATTCTAGGGCCCAATTCAAAATGGATGTTATACAATCCTTTTTAGCTACAAAATGTTCTTCCTCAATCAGCAAATTGGCATCAATAACTTCAGTGATTGCTTTGGGTAAGGATTGTTTGACCCAATTCTTCAAGCTCATTTCTCCTACAAACATATCATCTGTGGGCTTCTTTCTTGTAAAAGTTTCCATCAAGAAAATACCATAGCTGTAAACATCACCTTTCACAGACACAATCCCTTCCAATCCATACTCTGCATTCCGATTTGGGGTAATTATTCAACTATCTTAATATTGCTTGAAAATATAAGATATGCTTGAAGTTCAAAAGAAAATATAGAATCATTGAACATGTAATTGTCTATGTAAAAAAGGTAAGTTCTGAAAAACAAAATAGAAAGATCACCTGGTGCCATATAACCAATAGTGGCTAGAGTCAATGTTTGTGTCACAGCATCCCCTTCTCCTAGAAGTCTTGAAATTCCAAAATCACTCACGTGTGCAACCATGTCTTCATTTATCAGGACATTACTGGGCTTTAGGTCACAGTGGACTACAGGTCTAGTACAGCCATGATGAAGATATTCCAATGCTGATGCCACATCTATCATAATATTCAGCCTCTGTAAGATATCAAGATAATAGTTGTGAGAGTACAACCATTTCTCAAGGCTCCCATGAGGCATGAACTCCAGTATTAAGGCTTTAAAATCAAGATTACAACAGCTGCTAATGATTTTGACAAGATTTCGATGGCGAAGCATGCGCAACACTTCACACTCAGAGTCAAATCTCATGAGCTCCCCTTCAAGCTGCAAATGGAAAACCTTTACTGCAATGCACAATCCATCTGAAAGAGTCCCTTTGTATACTGATCCACAACTCCCAGTGCCTAGCAGGTTGGTTTCGTTAAATCCTTCTGTTGCTCTATAAAGCTCATGGTACGAAATTTTTCTCCATGTTGCAGGAGGTAACGGATCTTCTTGAGTACTCAGTTTCCTTTTATGGCTTCTTCTGAAGATGATAACTGCGAGGGCAAGTACCAGAATTATGAATGCAATTGCTGGTACAATGTATCTTATTACAAATTCACGAGGCCTCTTAGATTGTCGATGAGTATTGATGCTTTTGCATGGCGGGACTTGCATTCTAATCGGACCACATAATGCTTCATTGTCCATAAATGATCGGAAGGAGAAGTTTGCAAATGGTCCCCCATCAAGAATTTCTCCTTGCAATCGATTGAACGACACATTGAAAGTTTTAAGATGTACAAGTTTCTCTAAGGACTTGGGGATATCTCCAGAGAGACTGTTTCTTGATAGGTCAAGGAATTCTAAACTTACCAAGTCACCAAATGATGAAGGAATAGGACCCTGCATTCTATTATCAGATAAGGAGAAGTGAGCTAGATTTTGAAGGTCCGCGATGCTGGTTGGGATATCACCTGACAGTTGATTGCTTGAGAAATCGATAACTGTCACAACCTTCAAATTTCCAATCTCTAATGGGAGAGTACCAGTTAGAGAATTGAAAGACAAGTTTATCTGTAGCAAATCCTTTAGGCTCCAAAAGGTAGTAGGTATTGATGTGAATCTATTGGAGCCTAAATAGAGTTCTCTAAGAGATGTAATGTTACTCAGGCATGCAGGCAATGATCCAGAAACCCATTTTCTAAGAGATACAAGTAACTCAATCTCTCCAAATGACATATCTCATTGGGAATATGTCCTTGCAATTTGTTGCTTGCCAGAGAGAAATCTTGCAAATGTTTTAGTCTTCCAATTTCGCTCGGAATTGCTCCAGTCAGTTCATTCTGTTGTAGGATTAAGCCTATCAAATTGCTTAAGTTGCCGATTCCTCTGGGAATATTGCCTATAATTTTGCAATCAAAAGCATACAATTCTTCAAGAGAAGCAGATAAATTCCCAATGGAAACCGGAAGCCTACCCCTCAATGGATTTCCATTGAACCTTAAATAAGCTAAACTCCTGCAATTTGACAAAGACGAGAGAAAGCTTAATTCTGAATGTAAAGACTTGCTGGTCAAAATGTTTTCTGCCAAATTGAGTTTCTGCAGATTTCTTAAATTTCCAAGCAAATCAGGAATTCTGCCTGAGAATGAATTGTAGGACAAGTCTAAGACTATCAGTTTTGAAGCATTGCCGATAGAATCTGGGATTGGTCCACTAAGTTCATTTTTCTCTAGGTAGAGCTCCTCAAGATTTGGAAGCCCGAGACCTGTGTTTGATGGAAGATGGCCTGAAAGGTAGTTGTAAGCCATGTTGACTCTTCTCAATATTGAGAAGTTGAAGAAAGTAGATGGAATGGAGCCAGTGATATTGTTAAAGCCCAAGTCCAGTTCTTGTAGTGTATGCAAGTTACCCATTTCATTCGGTATTACACCTGCCATAAGAATAACTCTTCCCTATCAGACCCCTATAACATCAACATAATTCATTTAGAGAGCTTCCTACCAGAAAAAAAAAATGATGCAGTGCAGGAAACGTATGCCTCTGGCCGCAACAAAATACACTCGTGGAGATAAAGATGAGTACCAAGAATCTTACGCTACAAGTTAAAACGAGTATGGTACCTGTTAAATTGTTATTTTCCATGTGTATTTCCATGAGATAAGTACAATTGCCAATCTCCCGCGGTATGTTTCCTGTACTTTCACTGTCAATTAGTACAGGCATTTCTCTAGTGTTAGAATGTCAAAACAAAGATGTGGAAGATACCATTTAATCCGTTGACTTCTAAGCCCAACTTTTCCAGGCTAACAAGACGCGCAATCTCACCAGGAATTTGACCTGCAATGTCAGTGTTAGCATCAGTGACACTTGATCTAATTAAAAGACGGTCTGAGGGAAAATTACTGGCCTAAATAACATATCAAAATACCAGAAAATCTGACCAGCGAGATGATGAAAAAGTTCGTCCCTCTCTTTATTTTATACAGTCTAGAAAAGGAAACTACAGTACTAGAACGCTACCAAAGTATTTGAATTCTTGTAGCAAGAGAAACACTTGCAATTTAACAAGAACTGAATGCGCATAAGGAATGTAGTGGAATGGTACGTACCGGTCAAGTTATTTTTACCAAGATATAGCTCCTTGAGCTTTGTAAGAGTACAGATTTCTTTTGGAATGCTTCCTGTGAATCTGTTGCTTTCAAGGTCTAATACACGAAGTTCTGTGCATTTCTGCAGATTAGATGGAATTCTTCCATGTAACTGGTTGTAACCCAGATTAAGCACTTCCAGGGTGGAAGGGATGTTGCTCATGATCATATCCACTTCAAGAATGCCAGATAAACTGTTAGCTCGGAGATTAATTAACTGCAGAGAAGGCATGTTGAAAAGTATGGGGGAAATGACACCAGAAAAGTGGTTGTGTCCCAGGTCTAAAATCTTCAGGTTAGAAAGATTCCTGATTTCCTCCGAAATATTTCCTTCAATGAAATTGCCTTCCAGGTTCAGTGTCTCCAGTGCAGTGACGTTAAAGAGAGATGATGGAATGGAACCTGCGAGAGAGTTATTGGTGAGAAACAAGTGTTGAAGTTGTGGTCGCATTGCAAACCAGCTGGAAGGAATGTCTCCACTAAAGTTGTTGTATGCCAAATTCATGTCTTTCAAGCGATGCAAGTGTGTTAGCTCACGGGGCAGGTAACCATGGAAGCTGTTGTTGCTCAGGTTTATGGAGACTAGAAATGAGAGATTTCCCACCTGAGGAGGGAGGGTGCCCTCAAGCCTCATGCTAGAAAGATTTAAGCTTGTGACTCTTTGGTGGCCAGCACTGCAAGTGACTCCAATCCAACTGCAGAAAGACGTAGCGGTGGACCAATTATTTGCCAAGATGTTACCAGGATCAAATGTGATGTGTTTTTTCAAGGACATGAGTGCTAATTCATCAGTTGTGTTGGTATGGGGAATTGCCAAACAAACAATTAAGCAACTTATCAGTAATAGAAATGCCACCACACAACTCATGATGATGATGGTGTTATGTTTAACAGTGACAGTTTGTGTGTTTCAAGCTGTAGGTAGTTGAATTTGGTGTATAAAAGTAAGAGCAAATCAATGGCGTTCCTTTATACAAGGAGATTGGTCTCCATGAAACCTCAAAATAAGCTAAAGCACAGTCCCTCCACCAAAAAAAAAAAAAAAAAACGCAGAGAAAAAGAAAAGGAGGGCACATGGCAATATGTCAACACAAGTGTTGTTTGAATGCGGAAAAGAAAGAGCTAAGTGGGATATTTCACCGAACCACCTACAAGAGAAACCTTGTACTCTAGTGTTTTTTTCTTGACAGTTGACGAAATGTTTTTCTCTCACGGTCGACCAAGGAAAAACTATAGAGCGAGACAAGAAATGATGGCAGTCAACAATGGAGGAATGGATTAGTATCGTTTGACTTTCCCAGGTAATAGCTCGTAGTTGAGGATTGTCTAATGATGTGAATTGTTCCCAATTGAAATAGATATTTTCACCATTGTCAACAATGGAGGAATGGATTACTCCTCTTTTTTTCACCAAACTGCACTCATTTTCCCTTTTAACCAGTATCATGGATTAGCACATGTGATGCGCTTTTCCAATTGCATACCCAACCACAATATCTTCCAACATTCTTGTATAACTATTTTTTTTTTTTTTGATTTACGTGGGGTGTCCGGGCCAGCTTACGCGCACCACGATTATTCCCCACGGCCCATTGGACATCCTGCAAGCCCAGGAGCAGGTAAGGCACCGCGGAGATGACAGGCGTGCACATAAAGGATTGAACCCAAAAAAAAAAGCGAAACAAGTTCACAAGTAACCACAGCAGCTAGACGCTCAAGTGCTTGTATAACTATTTTTGTTTGATCGAGTAATTGTATAGCTGGTGGCTTATGGTCTTAAAAATGATTAGAAGAATATTCAGTCATGAATGCATAGTGATAGAGTGAGCCCCACAGCCACATGTAATGAGAACAATTTTTTCATGCAAGAAGAAGCGATCGTCAAAGTATTTGGAATCCGTCCAACACGCAAATGTATACAGTAGCGTGACCGATGACCTGACTTAAGATCGAGTTTGAATTTTATAAAAGTTATTTTTTTAAAATATTTTTTATGTTTTAAAATGTATTTTTATATTCCCATATCAAAATAATTTAAAAATAAAAAAATAATTAAAAATAAAAAAACATAATTTTTTTTTAAAAAACAAACATTATAATACTAAATACGCGTTTGACATTTTGATCCACTACTGGATACGGTATGAATTGATAGCGCCGAAATCGATGAAAAAGGAAACAGGGAGGATGACTAATTAGGTGAATGACTAGCCCACTCCACCCACAGTCAACTGTAAAGCCCACTCCACCCTCAGTCAACTATATATATATATATATATATATATATATATATCTATATATATATATATATATATATATATATATATATGTCAATACTTAACATATTGAATTAACGACAGAAAAAAATATTGAAAGGTCAATAATTTAAGTAGGTAAGATTAAAAAAAAACTAAACATTCAGACATAAAAATAATGAAATACTTTACATAAAATATATAAATTTTCAATTTAATTATATTATAATAAGAATATATGTACTGCACATTAAACGAACAAATTCTAAATTACTAATTTATAATGTCATAATTTTTTTTTAATTTTA
>Ga0325414_1003014_pt1 | contig 17399 bp, 15 predicted proteins | sample PopdelMetagenome_8_FD_206183 | JGI IMG/M metagenome (GOLD analysis project Ga0325414, IMG submission 206183) | Populus deltoides microbial communities from Bellville, Georgia, United States - Leaf-PdKOR-R3 | ecosystem: Host-associated > Plants > Phyllosphere > Phylloplane/Leaf | place: USA... | reverse complement strand
TTTTTTTTATATTATTTCAATTACTACTGAACAATAATTTGAAACTTATTTTTTTATCCCAATATATTTTTTTAAAATAAAAACATTTTACTGGGTTCGCGGTAACAAATCCAATTTTTACTACTGGTTGACGGTCGGACATTTTCACCTCTTTTAAAAAAATATTTCAGTATTTTGTATTCAGACAAAAAATTGCTTCTTACCGAGGGCACGAATCCTCTGCTTTTCACTGCAAAATAATTTCCCTACACTCCTTCGTAGATGCGAAATCTACCTCCATGTGTTTCCACGATTCTTAACGTGCACCAATCTCCATGGTCTCTCTCAAGATCTCATTCCTTTTTCGAAGAAGAACCCTACTTGGACTTTCTCTTTCCTTGCGTACCCTCTTTTCTTTTTACAGTTTCTTAGCAGTAAAATATAAACAAACAGGTCTCTGACTTTGCTGCTGCATTTGGAATATAAAGCGAAAACGATCTCCAGCAATTTTAAATTATGAAGATTTCTTGTTGGATTTTGTTTTACTGGCTTTTTCTTTGCGTTTTCGCATCTGGGTCTATCTCAATTGACAATTTTAACCGAGCGTAAGTGATTTCAAAATGCTGCAACTGCCCATTTTGTTGTTAATTTGTATCTATTTATCAGACTTGTAGTTGACTAGTTTAGTGTGAGAATTCTCGTGCTTTAATGTTCTATGAAGTTATAATTTTTTTAATGCACGGAAACGATCCCTGGTAATAAATATATCACATGTCAGTGGTTCTTTCCCGTGGTAATTTGTTTGATGACCGTAAAGTTCGTGTCTTTTGGAGCTTTGCGTATATTTTTTCAGCATATGGTCTCTCTTGGGTGGCATGTTAATGCGACTGAAATCAAACTGGTATTTCGTATGTAGTGAGTGATGAATTTGATGAGCTAAACAATTTGATCACGTTGTTTCGGTTTGCTAGAAAGGATGTCCTTTAGGTTTGGAAATTTCCTAGTTGAGGACATTTAGTGCTAGCAGTTTTAAGTTGAACTATGAAAGGAGACAAAACTGAGGATACGCATGGAAGGCTGCCTAGTTCATAGTTAAGATAGACATTGACCCGATCCTGTTGAGTTTGGGATGATTTTTTTTCCCCAGAAGAGCATGTGTGACTTTAGTTTCTCATCGCTGTACCCACGAGCTTGTTCTGCTCGATGAATAGCAAATATTCCAGCAATTGAAATTGGCAAATGAAGTCAATGGCATTGCAAATGTTGCCGTCCCTCGCTTCACATTATTTTGCCTCACTTTGATTACTTTTTTTTTGTTGCTATTTTTCATCATACCCATTGCTTGTCGCTGTTTCTGTATACCACAGGTTTCCTATCATTGAACCTGATCCTAATCACACGAAACTTCATCTTGCAAGTGAAGGATTGGAAGCTATCAAACGAATAACGAACCCCATTGCTGCTGTTGCTGTATGCCCAACATACTTCTCTACACCTAATATTTGCAGATGAAAACCCAAGTTTTTTTGTTTATAAATAATCTTACAAAGCGTTACGGATATGCAATGGTGTTTAAAATGAGTTTTTGATGCTTTAAGCACAAGTTTGTGTGAAGCGCTCATTTAGCATGACTGCAACTGTTCAATTGCTGTAGCTAATTGTATACTAACAATTTGATATACTTGTAATCTGCACAGCCATGTCAAGAAAATTTTGCTCTCTTTTATCTATCCCTTTTTTATGTCTTACATTTATGGCTGTATAATTAGGTAATCGGTCCATATCGCTCTGGAAAATCTTTTCTGCTCAATCAGCTTCTTTCACTTTCTTGTTATGAAGGTGCTATTTCAATCTCAATTAGTATATCCTTAAATATATTTTTAATGGGACTCACTGTATAAAATGATTTTAAATTGGTTGAACTAACATTTCCTTCATCAGGTTTTGGTGTTGGACATATGCGTGACACAAAGACCAAAGGTAATTTGAGTTTGATTCTTGAAAAAGTGCAACCTTTTGTTTAGATGTCATCTATAATGTGTCTTTTGTTTCTTGAAGGGATTTGGGTTTGGGGAACCCCGGTTGAATTGGATATCAACGGAGTAAAAACTTCTGTGTTTTACCTTGATACAGAGGGATTTGAAAGTATTGGGAAGTCAAATGTCTATGATGATCGGTAAATTCCAAATCATCGTGTAATCTTGAATTTGCCGTTGGAGATAGAAGGCTTATGTATATGTTTTCTTTTTGACATTTTCTTTTGCAGGATTTTTGCTCTGGCAACTATTCTAAGCTCTGTGCTTATATATAATCTGCCTGAGACGGTTAGTTTTTTGGTCTCGTAACTGCTAGTTTTGAGCATATATGAATTCTAGTTTTAAACATGTATGAATGAATCTTCAGGTGTGAGAGCAGGAAAGCGTGATTTGCTAGATGTGTAGGATATGTTAGAACTTTCTATGGCTATGTAAATTTTATGGACTTGAGATTTCCTTCGTGGAGTAAATTTTTCATCAAAGACTAAAAGATTAAGGATGGTCATATTCTTGATGATCTATACATTTCGAGGGAAATTGTGGTTATTTAATGTTGAGACTTTGCATTGCCAAAATGAAAAATTGAAGTGGAAATAATATGTATTTTCACACATTGTCAAAATGAAAAATTAAAGGGGATATAGTATGTATTTTCATAAATGTGTAGAAGAATGAATGCAATGAAACAAAAAATCTAAATGATGTTGGAGAAGAATATATCCGAGTGAATTGGCCAGAGCATTGACCACACCAATCATGTAATGGTTTTGAAGGATTATGGGTCTATTTGTTTTTGCATTTTAAAAGCGCTTTTGAAAAAAAATTATTATTTATTTATTTTTTTCTTTGCTTCAAATTAATTTTTTTTGGGTGTTTTTAGATTATTTTGATGTGTTGATATCAAAAATGATTTTTAAAAAATAATAATAAAACATTATTTTGATGTATTTCCGAGCAAAAAACATTTTGAAAAGCAACCGCTACCACACTTCTAAACACCCCCATGCACCATATATATATTATGGTGGGAGGATTGACTATCACAATCATTTTTGGTTATCTGCGGTTAGATTTAAGATATAAGTTTTCTCTGTTCTTCGAATAGGACAACCAATCCTGTTATGAAGCCATTCACATTCCCTCCCAGGTTCCTGAAATCCCAATCATTTTGAACAATTATCTCACAGGATATTTTGTTGTTTTTACATGAATATATTGGCCAGTTTCAACCTTCAAGTAAGAAGAATGAAGTGAATTGAAACATCTTTTACCTTCATAAAAGAATGATTGATTCCTATGGCCCTGAGACATCATATCCACTTTTATTTAGTTCCATTCCCCTCTTAAGTAGCCCAAATTTGAACTTCATACCAGCATCTTTTCATTTCTTCAACAAGCTCACAAGGGGATACATGGATGTCTAACTAATATTTGTTGAAACTAAACTAAGGAGAAGTGGTCAATTATGAGAATGTCAACTTGCTTTTGTCAAAACTAAACAAACAATAGGAAGAAATAACGAGACTCTAGACCTTGTTTTACAGGTGGCAGGATTATCATAACTGATTATTTACCATCTGGTCTAAGGGTCTAGTTTATAAATTAGGTTACTGGCCATTTTTCTTAAAGCCTGCATCATTTTAGTTGGTTCTTCTGGTAATACATGTATATTTATCTTGCTGTGCTCTCAGATCCGAGAAGCTGACATATCTCGTCTGTCATTTGCTGTCGAGCTTGCTGAAGAATTTTATGGAAGGTCTGCAGTTCTGTCTTCTGAGTTCGACATGTTAGACCAGATCACCAATAAATTCTGTAAATTGTGACCATAATTTTTGTATCTCATTTATGCACCCTATATTCTACTAATACTAACTCGTTTTGTTGGTTGGCTGAAAATTTCGGAGAATAGAGTGAAGGTAATTTATAAGCTCCTGTGGTTATACTCCTCCTGTGTGTTATCTTTTAATAAAAATCCTTGGTGCTGACTTGTATTTGAGTCACCATTTTGTTCACAGGGCCAAGATGTTGCATTTGAACCTGCAAAACTTTTGTGGCTTATCCAGCGTGATTTTCTACGTAAGTCCATAAATGCCTGTCTTTAAAGTTGTTTGTTGAAGTAGGATTATGATAACTGTCTGGTTCATTCTATAACACTGCAACAGTTCATATAACAATTGGACTGGGTCTTTTAGTGAGCTGATTTCACTGAATGCTGTTTCAGACATGCCAAAGCGCTGTCCTTTTTATGTTTAAATTGTTCTTGTTAGTTTCTACTTATGCCCCACCAGACCCTTATCCGATTTCCTCAAGATAATGGTAGAAATAGATGGATGAGTTTCTGATTTGGTAGATGTTTTAGTTGGGTTACTTATATTGCTTATAATGTTCTGTCTGCTTAATATTGTGCGTTTAGAGAGAACTCATGTTGTTTCTGGTGTTACTCAGAAGGGAAGTCAGTGCAAGAAATGGTGAATGAAGCCCTCCAACATGTTCCTAACAATGATGGTTAGATTTTTCTCCTAGCCATAGAACTGTAGAAGAAATGTGTGATTCACTGTGTAATTACAGCATTCTTTAAACAATTTTGAATCCCATGTTCTTGTTCTAATGCAGGGGACAGAAATATTGACCAGGTATTTATTTTTTATGATTTCACTTACCATCCCAATTATTGTCAATGAACTGGCATGATTCTGGAACGAGAAGTTCACTCTTTCTATTTATCAGGTTAATCAGATCCGAGACTCGTTGGCTATCATGGGTGATAACAGCACTGCCTTCAGCTTGCCACAAGTATGTGTTTACCCTGTCCATTAATTTCTTCAAGTCCTAGCCCCTTCACATTACTTTTCATTGCTATGTTACTAGAATTGTACTAACCACCTATATAATTTCAAAAGCACGCAATTTGTCTAAGTACCTTTTCATACTAATGGGATTATGTGTACTAGATGTGTGCTAGGCACATGAAGTGGGCTTAATGTACTGTAGATTAGTTAATCTCTCTACTAATTGTGCTGAATTTGAACCAACAGCCTCATCTCCTGCGAACAAAGCTTTGTGACATGAAGGATGGTGAGCTTGATCCTGTGTATGTTAAGAAGAGAGATCAGTTAAAAGAACTTGTTGCTAGCATTATTCGTCCAAAGATTGTGCAGGGTAGACCTCTAAATGGAAAGGAGTTTGTAGCTTTCTTAGAGCAGGTAACTTTGTTTATATTGAGCCTTCTGGTTGGAGTTACTAGACATCATATATTGTAACTGCAGCGTCACAGGAGGGCAATTGATTTATGGGGGTGGGGGGAATGGGGTGTGGAGAAGAAATTGAGTTCATTTAACAGGCCTAATTATGAGCTGCACCCTTCATTTAACGGACAACACACTATGAGCTGCACCCTTGAGAGTTTGCCACTACATTTGCGTTGCTAAAAGTACTAAAAAAGAGAGTCAAAGAGAGATGATTCCGATGAAGTTACTGAATAGTTTGATATGTCAAACTAATTATGAAAATGACCTTCTAACTTATAAGCTCACAGTGTGTTGTCTATTCCATCCATATGAGATGTGTTTAATGATGTCAATGGGCTGATGTCCTGAATGCATGGCATGGGATTATAGCCTTAAGTTTTTGATTTTTTATGAGTTATTCCAATCTCATGTGACAAACATATAACGAAGATATATAGGTTGCTTATTATTTTTTGATTTGCTTTTTATGAGTTATTCTAATTTAACGTGATGCTGTGTATAGCGAAAATACAATTAGAGTTTTCAAGCTTTAATGTTACAGACCTAATTGGAGAGAAATCTAGAAAAACGTTTTTGTATTTTTTATTGAATATGAATAACATTCTTGATTTCTATAAAATAAACTAGACATTTCTATTTATTTTTGTATTAAAATCCTTCATAAAAAAGGATTTCTAATTAAAACTTAATTAATAAATCCATCTAGTATTATAATTCCTAAATAGTAAAATACTAATTAAATTAAAAGTTCTAAGTTAAAATTAAAAGTTCTAAGTTAAGTAGGAAACAAATAATTAAAATTCAAAATTAACTAGGAAAATAATTAACAAGAAAACAATAACTTCATGCTTCATATGAGATGTTTCTGGGTTTCTTTGTGGATTTCTTTTCAAGTTTGACCTTGTCAATTTAGTTTGTAAACTCTTGGGATAATTGTTTTATGTCATCATGAAACAGGTTGCGGGTTTAGTAGGTTGATTCGGGTTGATATTTTTTTTTCATTTTTTTTATTTGGGCTTCATAATTGTTTTTGATTTATTTTATATGGGGTTATCCCAATCTCATGACTTGAGTTGTGGATTTGGCAGGTTAACCCAGATTGACTTGATTTATTGTTTTTGGATCTCTTTTCAATTGAGTAGTTTTTTTTTTTAAATTTCACCCTCCAACAACTCAATTTATTTTTCAATTTCATCCTTTAATTTAGGTTGTTTGGGAATTGAGCTTTGTAAATTCTTTCAATTTACTTTTTGTGGAGTTATTTTGGTCTTATGGATTTTGTTTTTGTTGTTTTTTCCTCGATTTCAACCTTTAAAGTTGGATTTGTTGGAAATAAAGCTTCATTTTTATTTTTTTTATTTTCTTGCTATGAAGTTATCTCAATCTCATGACTGAAGTCATGAGTTTAACAAGCTAACCTTGGTTGACTTAGATTGTATTTTGTTTTGTTTTTTTTTTCCTGATTTTCTCCATTAACATTGAGTTGATTGAAATGAGCTTTATATTTATTTTTTATTTTCTTTCTATGAGGTTATTCTGATTTCATGAGTCAAGTTATGAGTTTGACATTTTAACTCGGGTTGATATAAGTAGTTTTTTTTGTTGTCTTTTAATATAATTTTTTTTTTCAATTTCATTCTTTTTACATTTAGTTGATTAGGAATTAAGCTTTGTAATTTATTTTAATTTGCTTTCTATAAGGTTATCATAATTTCATGTACCAGTCGCAGATTTGATTAGGTAACCCGGGTGTCGTCTCAATGTTTGAAAAAATATCATCCAATATGTTACCTTATCAATATTTTAAAAAAATATCGTTCAATTTGTATCATATTTTGAGTTCATGATTAATTTTGTATTTTACTAGACAACATGTTAACAATACGTGGATATTTTTTTACGTTAAGAAAATTGATCTGACCCGCAGCACAACATGGGGAAATGATTTAGTATTATCGACAATTCCTCAACCTCGATCTTGCAATTCTCAGATACTCGAAGCCTTGAATAAAGGGGAGATCCCATCAACAGGCTCTTTGGTGGAGGTTTTCAATAAGGGTATTCTTGAGCGATGTTTGAAACTATACAGCGACATGATGGCAAAGTTACCCTTACCACTTTATGAGAAATCTCTGCAAAATGTCCATGAAAACTCTAAAAGGGAAGCAATGAAATCTTTTGACGAACAACATTTTGGCCGTCATCATGCAAAGAGATCTGTCATGCAGCTGGATGGAGAAATAGAGAAGGTATTGATTGTTTTATCAGCTACATTAATTGTCTTCTCTCCTTAAATTAACTTATGAATCTGTAAATTTACTTTGAATCCAATTTGCATGGATGTTAAATTGTCTTTTAGATTCCAAAATCTTTTGACAATTCAAACGAACAAGTTGAAAGATGGCTCTGCTTATGGTTTCTTGGAAGTAGTTACTTGATTGAAGTGTTGAATTCTCATGTTGTCTTTTTTGGAAAAGAAAACAAACTGAATCCAAGTCCCAGAACCCCACCACCACATCATAAACTGGATGAAATCTTTAGCAAATACTTCTGTTGAGTCTCCTGCATTGGACAGGCTGCATGTGCTCAGTGTCTCATTTAACAACCAACAGTATTTAGAGTTTGGTTCTAGAGCAACAATATATAAATACATGTAAAATATTTTTTAAGGCTATCAAGTCGCGATACTCTTAATACTCCTGAAGTACTTTACTATGGAAATTCTGTCTAGGTTTATAAGAATTTCGTAATGGCAAATGAATATCAGTCAGCAAAGCTCTGTGAGGCACTTTATTCTAGATGTGAGGACAGAATGGACCAGCTTCAGGTTCTCAGACTTCCTTCCATGGCAAAATTCAATGCAGGCTTCCTGCAATGCAACCAAAGTTTTGAGCAGGAGTGTGTTGGACCTTCAAAGGCAAATTACGAGCTTCGCATGATGAAGGTTAGGCATGCTATTTGTAATTTATTTTAATTGCGTCAGTTATTGCTCTGTTTCTTGTATCTGTAGATATTGATGTTTGAGCTGGAGGGAATCTTGAAACGGGAAATCAAACTCAATGCCATTTGGTCATAAGTTCCTGATTCTTTAAGATAGCACGCATGCCATAATTATCAATATGGAGACCTCATAATCTAAACAAAGTTGTTGCCAACGCAAGGGACATGGAAATCTGAATTAGTGTTAGTGTTAAGATTGTGAATTAACCTTCTAAATATATCCTGATAGACAAATCTCTCTATGAATCATGAAATACATTTTTCAAATGCTTTATCAATAAGTTGTTTCAATATAGTTCCATGTGGTGTGCAGATGTGTGCTTTCCTTTTCACTTGTTTACTGACTAGTGCATTGTGAATGTATGATGCGGATCATCAGATGATGGGGAAATCAAAATCTTCATTTATAAAGGAATACAACCACAGGCTCTTCAATTGGTTGGTGGTGTTCTCCCTTGTCACGGTGGTAGTGGGCCGCTTTATTATAAAGTTTATTTTGATAGAAATTGGTGCGTGGATACTTTTTATCTTCCTAGAGACCTACACGAGGATGTTTTGGTCTGCGGAGTCTCTCTATTACAACCCAGTTTGGCATTTTATTGTCGCAACCTGGGAAACACTTGTTTACAGCCCTTTTCTTGATTTGGACAGGTAATGCAACATTTCCTCAATTGCACCCAAGAAAAATGAATTACATCGTATCTAAAGATAGTACTTGATGCCATACAAAATTCAATGTTATCTTAAAACTATACTGTCATTATTTTCTGCTAGGTTGTGTGATTTTGCTCTTTGATCAGAAGCAATAAAAAACAAACATATTTTCATAGTTTATAGTTGAAAGCTGTGCTAATCATGTATTCCTTTTACAACACAACGAGCCCTAGCAATACTTGCAAAAAAAAAAGTTATATTTTTCAATTGTATTTTGAATGATGTCCCATGTCGAGCAGTATGCTAGAAGATAAACAGGCATATTAAGAAGAATCCGGTCCATAAGTTTGTAATTCATGAGCACTGCTCCATTTGTTTGTCATTTTCTTTGTTGATCTGTTTTGTTTCAATGCAGATGGGCACTTCCACTTGGTTTGGTGGCAGCAATTTTGGTGGTATATTGGCGGTGTTATGGTAGAAGGAAACATGGGTCACAGAGGCTGTTACCCTTGTACAATAATCCTAAAGGGGGTCCTCATAGGCCGAGAACAGACTAAGCCTTGTTTATTTTAATGCATTTCAAAGTAAAAAATACATTGATAAAAAATCGCCAACATCATACTTAACGGACTCTAAATGAATTGCGATCCGGTGCCCTAGATTTGGCATAATCGTGCTCCAATCATTTTGGGTGAGATTTTCTTTTTTCACATACAAAGCCCCCCATTCTTCATCTTGTTTTTCTCTTTTTTGGTTCCTGAAAACATTTGATCTCAAGATTGTGACGAGTCTGATGATGAAATGAGGTTTGCATGGTTGTGCACTCGTATCATTTCTTGCTCCATCGTTTCCAGGCCATTTACTTTGTTGTGAACTGTTCGTCTCTTCAGTTGTCTGTTATATCACAGTTGTAGTTTCTATATACAAATGCTGGAAAAGTATAGCCCTATGAGCCACAGATGGTCATTTCAATTAGAGACTGCATTACTGACTGTACAGCCACAGTACACCTTGTTTACACTGAAAAGAAGAAGAAAGCTGCTGTTCTATTTTCGTTCTTAATGGCCCTTTTTATATTCAAGTCCAGACAATTCGTCGAAGCAAATTATCCAAGTGCTCAGGATGCTTCTTGGACACAAAAGTATACTGTATGGTACAAGAATTTTATGTTACTGCGCATTACTGTGAAGTCTCATAGTCGGAGCATAAGTTAATTATGACAGGGAAGACATATCTCGCCCCTCTTTCAATCACTGTGATATTTATGTTCTAGTTTCCGTTTCTTCAATCAAATATCTTATTTTTTCTATCTGTTTTTTATATTTTAAGACGCCAAATAAACGCAACCCAAGTTTATCAGATTATTTTTATTGATTACTTCTCTTATCTTCTTGTATTATTTAAGAAATATAAAAAAATAATCATTGAGCTGCCTTTATCGTGTCGTGGGGGTTAATCCAGACTACTGGTAACGAAGAATGCATATGTATTTTATAGTGCTTGGGATACCGGTATAAAATCCAAATTTTCAGGCTAAAGGGAATGTATGGCCCATACCAAAAGCCCGCTAATCAAACGTCGTCGTTCTTAAGAAACCTTTAAAATTGGACATGGTACCTGTATATCAACGTCAAGTGTCCGTTCACTACTAACCGTTTTTCTGAAACTCCGCTGCTCTCTCTGTGTCTCCCTCCAAATGCGGAAGTGAAAAAAATCCCTAACTTCTCCACTGCAAACCTGAAAACCTAAATCATCAAATTTGAACCGACTCAACTCTATGGACACTCACTCTCACTTAACTGCACCTAATCGCTCTCGCAGCTCTCAATCTCCGTCTCCTTCGCACTCGGCCTCCGCCTCTGCAACCTCTTCCATCCACAAACGGAAACTCGCAGCGGCTGCGGCGGCGTACGACGACCACTTGCCGCCATTTGCTCCGTCTTCTCTGTCCGCAGACACTCGCGACGGCGCTCTCACCTCCAACGACGACCTTGAGAGCATCTCCGCTCGCGGCGCCGACTCTGACTCCGATGACGCTGAAGATTCCGACACCGTCCTCGACGATGACGAGGAAGACTTCGACAACGATTCCTCCATGAGAACGTTCACCACAGCCCGCCTCGAGACCACTAACGCCGCTGGCAGCAGCAGCCGGAACACGAAGATCAAAATGGAGAACACGAATGTCAAGATTGAAAATTCTGATAGCGGGAAGGACGGTGGGCACACAGGGACTGGTGCAGTGGGGCCTGCTGCAGCGGGGAGTTCTGGGCCAGGGATTGTGGTGAAGGAGGATTCTGTTAAAATATTTACGGAAAATTTGCAGGCTAGTGGAGCTTATAGCGTGAGAGAAGAGAGTTTGAAGAGAGAGGTATGGTTTATAGTTTCTTTGAGATTCTTGACTACCGTTACTAGTAACTAAATTTAATCTTCTTTTACGTGGCCTTTACAAAAAAGAAAACGAAACTATGAGTGAGATATTTTATAACGGGACTTGATATTGATTGATTCGAGCGTTTCAGGAGGAAGCAGGAAAACTCAAGTTTGTCTGTTATTCAAATGATGATGTTGATGAGCATATGGTTTGGTACCTTATTCTCTTTGCCTAAACACATACACTTTTTTTTGCTGGATTCATCTTTTAATTATGAATACTCTTGTGCTATCTTTAATTGTTCATTTCTTGTTTGATGGGGTTTGTTACCTCTGTACAAACTCTAGTTATGGTGAAGATTTTAATGTTTGCCTTTGCCTTTGGTTTCTCAGGCTGATAGGATTGAAGAATATATTTGCGAGGCAATTGCCTAACATGCCCAAGGAGTACATAGTTCGACTTGTGATGGATAGGTAATTCTATGAAATCCTTTAGAAGTGCTACAATAAACAACTTTTTTTATAAAGTGGGCAGAGATTAGATGACAAGAATCCCTCAACATCTACTATTTGTTTTCCTTTTCGGGTAAGCTGAGAAAACTTCCAGTTCATTGTGAAGGTAACTACTATTACTCTACAGCCTGCGTCAATATTAAGAACCAAAATTGGTTTATTAAAGATATAATCATCTAGATTGACAATGTGTCCAGTAATGGAAATTAATCCGCAATCCACTCACCTATGCATACAACCACCAGATTTGTATATGGATGCATGTAAGCAGAACCCAATGTCCTTATGTGATACCATTTTGGAGAGTTGTGCTTGATAGTTTATGTTAATGTCAAAACATTGAACTACTTCCATGTCCTTGAATAAGACATCTAGGGTGTTATTGTATAATTATGATCACTCACTTGAGCATGCAAATTGTGGGGAAGGGCCCAATACCATTTTTTTTTCATTGTTGAACTATTCTCGAAACTCCCCTTATGCTAGCTTAGGTTAGGATTGCTGGTCCCAAGCCCTGATTGAGGGTTGTGGTAGGTTGACAGCCAGCTTAAAACCTTGTCATCTTTTATGATATGGATCGTTTTGATATGGCACAAAAGTGTTCATGTATGTTTTTCATTACAACATGCAGAAGCCACAAATCTGTGATGATTATTAGACGCAATCAGGTGGTTGGTGGTATCACTTATCGTCCATATGTCAGGTTAGGCTCAAATTCATATTATTCGTGTTGTTTTTTACTCATTCCAACTTCAAGCGCACTGTTGTATTATTATATATTCTTAGGTGGAGTAGAACTTCCGAGCTTAATTAGGATACTTTCCGTGACTGACTTGGGAAAAGGCGAGGGTCATTTGTTGCTTTTTAGCATTTTGTTTGAACTGCAATCATAATTTTGTAAGATGAATGAGTGATTGATTGATCCTGTTAAGTTGGTATAATGAGAAGCAAATGATTGGAGTTTGGATTTGTCCATGTAACCATAGCGCTAAGCTTAAATAATTGAATGTGGATTGCATATTTGTATCTTTTCCCTCATGCACCCGTGTAGCAATAACCATTCATTACATGAAAGTATTTTATTTCTTATTCTTGTGATTTCATCTTTGAAACCTCTTTTATCCTAGTGCCGTTGGTTACCTTAGTAACACCTTTTTCCTTCCCAACCACAGTCAGAGGTTTGGGGAGATAGCTTTTTGTGCAATCACCGCAGATGAACAAGTAAAAGGTTATGGCACGAGATTGATGAATCACTTAAAGCAGCATGCACGTGATGTTGATGGGTTAACACATTTTCTGACGTATGCTGACAATAATGCTGTTGGTTATTTTATCAAGCAGGTGGGCTTTCTATTTCTGGCATAAGTCTTTTGCTGTGGTGATTTATTGTTTGTTTCAAACTGGACTTGCAATACCCTGTTGATTTATAAGATATGCCCAAAATCCTCCCTGTTTATTTTTTGATATGAAAGCTGAATCAGTAACAAATACTGTTTAGATAGTAGCTAATTTCTAGTTAAACCTTCATCTTCAATGGAAATGCAAGATTTGATAGTGTTGGCCCTTGTCTTGAGTTCTGTAACTTTCACAATTCATTTTTTTCATGAACTGCTTATTTGTTAGATGTTACTATATAATTGTTCAGTTTGATCTATGGAAGCGGCTGTGTTATAATATGTGTCAATCTCATTCTTGATGTTCTGCACACTTATTACTCGAATGTTACTTCTGATAGTTTTGTTGCCATACCCTTCTGAAATACATTGGTTTCCTTCTTAATGTTGTGTTCTTTTATTGACATGTAGGGTTTCACAAAAGAGATTTACTTGGAGAAAGATCGATGGCAAGGGTATTGTTAATTTACAAAGTCCAGTATTATTAAGAAAAATGAAGGGGAGGGGATTGAATAAAGGCAGGGCTTCAAGTACAGTTCTGCTTTGTATTATTTTACTGAAATTGTGGTTTGAGAGGGGTGGGGGGGGGGGGGGGGTGTGTTAAAATGAAGAAGTTTCAAGTTCATCACACGGACTAGTTTTTTCCCCTTTGTTAGCCTTGTTGGGTGCATCCCATCCTTTTAGCTATCACTGTCCCTCTGTTTATGAATTCATTTGAATTCCAGGTATATTAAAGACTATGATGGAGGTATCTTAATGGAATGCAAGATTGATCAAAAACTTCCTTACACTGACTTATCAACCATGATTCGTCGTCAGAGACAGGTGAGATGATAGTCTACTTGGTCAATGTTTTCTTTGTGAAATAATGTAGTTAGATCATAAAATTTGGAAGTCAGTATCTGGAACATGAATTAAGATAAATGGTCAAACAATCCATTTGAGCAGTGTATCTTCTTTTTCTAAATGCTCAGCTTGTTGGGCCTTCTTTGTTTAAAGTAGGCAATCTGAATATGTTGCCTCTGATCCAGAAGCTTCATCAATTTCTATAATTCATTCCAAAACTTTATAATAAGGACATGTGTCCTGAAGTTACATCTAAAATATTATTGGATCGAGATTACTAGGTGATTTCTGGATACGATGAAACCATTATGTCTATACGATGCTTCTGAAACGGACGCACTAATTCTAGTAAGAGACCATTTCAATATGTTTTACTTGTAAAGTTCACAATATTTTGCTTCCATTTTCGTTGATCCTGATAGGTTTTTCTTATATTATAATCATATACTTTTTACATCTTAACTTCAAAGATTTTTATCATACGGCCTTGAGAAATACTGCCCTGTTTTTCTTGTTCCTAAACCAAAGCTTCTCGGGATGTTGAGTGAATACATTTATAGACTAAAATTAGTTGGATTTATCATAGTTGCGTTGCCTATTCTGGAAACTTAGATTTTTCCTGTACATGTCTTTCAAGAGGTTCTTTAATCTAGAACTTGTTGAGCAGAACACCAATAGTATCTATCTATAATATTGTAGGTTTCTCGCATGTGGCTTCCTGTCAGACTTGCTGTGCTGCCAGTCTGCCATGGACCTTTTAGATCACTACTCCACTCCATATGTATCACCTACAGTACTAATTTCTGTGCACAAGTTCAGAATTTATTATCCTGATGATTCTCCCTGCACTTTCAGTTATCTTTTTTTTTTTATGATGATAGGCAATTGATGAAAAGATAAGAGAGCTATCCAATTGTCATATCATCTATCCTGGAATTGATTTTCAAAAGGTATGTGCCATCAGCAATCTACTGCTTCTTATCCTATAACTTGATAGGTTCCTTTTCTAGATTGTACGCAATTTCTATATAGCAGTACAGTTTAGTGCTGTGTTTGTACATTGGATTAAAATTATACTTTGTACTAATTTTCATTCAGAAAGAAGCTGGTATTCCCAAGAAAATCATCAAAGTCGAGGATATTCCTGGCTTGAGTATGTTTTTGAACTTGGCTTATTGACTTCTTATGATATAATTATAATTGAAAGTTTGGAATGTTGAGAATGAGATTGTTTTTGAATGTGATAACAGGGGAGGCTGGGTGGACTCCTGATCAATGGGGCCATTCACGTTTCAGAACATTAAACACTGCTACGGATAGTGCCACAAATCAAAAACATTTGACTGCATTTATGCGCTCACTTTTAAAGGCAAGTCCCAAAATACTTCTCTTTTCTTTATCATTTTCATCTTGTTTTGAGATTTCTTTCAGACACTGATTTCTGTCACAACGGCAGCCAGTCATGAAACTTCCAGAAATCTTTAATGGTCACCATATGTTGTTGCAAAATGAACAGAATACTGCTAGGATAGTGTTGCCATGACATGGTTGCAATGGAAATGCTTGTGGCTGAAATTGCCCTGATTGAAACTTTGATATCCTCAAGTTGAGAATATGTGTCTGTTTGGATGCCTATGTTTGAAGTTGATTTGTTTTATTATGTTAAGTTCAAAAGCTCAACTCAATGTGAAGGTTGTTGATGGTTTGCTGTGCCAAATTTATGTGCTTTATGTTGTTGCCGTCTTGCTATCTAAAAGTAAGACATACTGTTGGTAATAGTATTCAAATGATCAACAATGGAACAGTTAACTACTTATTTTGTTAGAGATCAAAATCTGATAGAATCTTGTCAATGACATAAAGATCCTGTGGACTGGGAAACTATTGTGCTGCTTTTATCATAGAAGACTTGTCAAGCACTTTATAGTTGTTCTATATTAATTGTTTTTTGCTCCTCATAATGTTCTACTTGATCTTCTAATCACTTTATAGTTGCAAATTCATGCAAAATAGTGATTTTTCTGCTATTGTTAATATTCTTTGGATTTTCACATCTGCCAATCCTTGATGCATTGGATTTGCAATATTTTTCGCTCATATTTATGCGTTCTCCTTTTTCAGTGTTTGAAAATCACTAGAACAGTGATTCTCCTGCCTATGTCATATTCATTGGATTCTTACTGCATGGATTTTGTGTTAGCAGTCAATGCATGACCATGTGGATGCTTGGCCATTTAAGGAACCAGTTGATGCTCGTGATGTCCCTGATTATTATGACATCATCAAGGATCCCATGGGTAAGATATCAAAATTTTCAGTTTCATTCTGGCAAGGTGTTTCTTGTGATGATTCTCTGATTGACAGGCATGTATACTGTTAAAATAATACATGTATAGTGTCTTCATGCTTGTTATGCTATAAAAAATCTCTAGAAGCACGGGTCACAACTGTAACAGAACCAAAATGTTGAAGCCCAGTCACGAAGATAATTGAGAACTGTAATATTTTCTGTTTTAAGCTTGTAGAACTCAGTTGAAGTTTCATTCTGGTGACCATTGTCTGGTACTTGAGTTGATCTATATGGACAATTACAACTCTGCTTGTAGCATTTTGATAAAATCGGATAATTGGCTAGAGTGTTTGAATCTCTGTTTTGGAATTTACTGCATAATTTGGTATGAAAAAATAATTTCTTATTCCTACCTATTATTGAGAATTTCACAAAACAAAAAAAAAATTAAAATTGAATCATATGTACGATTCTGTCATGATTATCCACTGTGCCTGCAGATCTGAAGACGATGTCAAAAAGGGTAGAGTCCGAACAATACTATGTAACACTTGAGATGTTCATTGCTGATGTTAAGAGGATGTGTGCCAATGCACGGACATACAACTCACCTGATACCATTTATTATAAGTGTGCAACCAGGCATGCTCATACACTTGTGCTCTCTGTTTTATTTCCTCCCCCAATTCCTGGTTCCAACTTTATTATATTTACGTTCATTATGCAGGCTGGAAGCCCATTTTCAAAGCAAAGTTCAGTCAGGCATCCAATCTGGTACAAAAATTCTGCCATGACGTGCTCAATGAACAGTTCTTAGGAGATCAATATTCACTAAATTTGCATTGCGTGGATTGCAACGAGCACCCTTCTGTGGTTCATTATGCATCTTTATCATAGTGCATGTTTTGATGCGAATCATGCTAAAATTTAGTTTCATTTTTTCTCTCTTTTTCAAATTTTGACGGTCCTTTCAAAATGCCACCTGTTCTAGCATATTGCCAGAGGAAATTTGGAAGAGTGGGTTTGCCTTTGGCAGTTGTCAGGTTCTTGAACTGCAAGACGAACC
>Ga0325414_1003013_pt1 | contig 17400 bp, 9 predicted proteins | sample PopdelMetagenome_8_FD_206183 | JGI IMG/M metagenome (GOLD analysis project Ga0325414, IMG submission 206183) | Populus deltoides microbial communities from Bellville, Georgia, United States - Leaf-PdKOR-R3 | ecosystem: Host-associated > Plants > Phyllosphere > Phylloplane/Leaf | place: USA... | reverse complement strand
GTTGGACTTTTCTGCCAAGTAGTCGTGGTTGTGCGTGGGCCGGCTGTCTTTGAACGGCTCAGATCGTGCTGGAAGAAATGAATGTTAGTTGAAACTGAGCTTCCAATGAGATATTGCCACGTATGAACAGAATAACCTTAATGATGTTCTATCTCCGTTGTATACGACTTTAGTGGTGCAGTTTCAGTTTTATAGTCTTGGTTTGGTTTGGTTTGAATAAAAAATATAACGGTCACTATTTATTTATTTATTTATTTAATTAATGATTTCTAGAACCATCATCAACCCCCACGTATGAATAGAATAACCATTAAATTTATTTATTTATTTGCATGCATTGTTATTGTTATTGTTAATGTTAATTATACTGTTTATTGAATAGTGTAATTAATATGAATAGTGAAAAAAAATATAAAATGACTGCTTTTTCTTTTTTGTGTTGCTAACGCAGAAATTCAGTGGGCTAAGAGAATAATAAATTATTTTTGTTCTTAACCAAACAGCTGCAAACTGCGTTTTAAATAAAATGCAGTCGCAGCTGCAAAACCAAACGGGCTCTTTATCTTCACATTGCAGTGATATACAGTAACTTATACAGTAGCCGCAGAGCTATATTTTCTATTGCAGACTTCTGGGACACCAATTTCTTATAATATGTTAAAAGGAAAAATGAATTTAACAAAAGAAAACCAAAGTGTAAACAAAGAACGCCCCATCCTCAATTTCAAGTTCACTCGGTAAAGTTCTTCTGCAGTCTTCTTCCTATCTTTCTTTATCTACTTTTTAACTCTTTGTAGTTTTTGAAATTATATTTTTAATTCAAACGTTTATTTTATTTATTTTTAAATTTTTAAATTTAATAAAAAATTGATAAAAGAGAAAGAAAGTGGCTAGAAAATAATGGAAAAAAAATAAAGTTATTAGTTGGCCACATTCAAGCAATTACAATGGCAAAATATGGTGTTAATGAATTTCATTTTATGAGAAAAATTTAATGGTGGTGAGTTTTTTCTATAAAAATATAGAAAAGATAGATTGAAGTTCATTTAGATTTTTTTATTTGATTAATTTATATTTTTTTTAGTGATTTCGGGATATTTTTGTGGTTGTAAATGGATTATAGACGTTTTTATGATGGTGTTCTTAAGTTCTTTTTAGTTAGAACTCACTTTAAAATTGAGTTTTTGGGTCTAAGAAACTTGAATCTCAATTTTTTAATCACCAAAGGTGACTTAGAAAACATTAATGTATGATACAAGTAATTTGTTGCCCAGTTTTTAAAAAAAAAAGATAAAAGAAAAAAATAGCGTGTTGTTCGCACATGTGGAAAAAAAACTTGGTTTTGAATATATTAATTTATTAAATCTTTAAATTAATTACAACGTTGGGATGGTCGTCTTGAATTTGGTTGGGCTTTGTTCCTTCTATTCTTTTTTTTTTTATCTCTTTGGGGTTTTTTTTGTCAATTTTATTATTTGACATTGAATTTATTAGGAATTGAGATTTATAATTTTTAATTTATTTTCTATGAGATTATTTTGGTTCTGTGATCTGATTATCAAGTTTGGCGAGTTAACTAGATTGATTCTGGTCAGTTTTTATTTTTATTTTTTAATCTATCCTTCAATATTGATTTAGTTGGCAATTAAATTTCACAATTGATTTTGATTTATTTTCTATGAGGTTATCCCGGTCTAATAACTTGGTTTGCGGGTTCGGTAGGTTAACTCAAGTTGATTTAACTCGTTTATTTTTGTTTTTTAATTGAATTTATTTGTGATTTTATCATTCAACATTGAGTTGATTGAAAATTTAGTTTTATAATTTATTTTAATTTACTTTTTGTGAGATTATCTTAGTCTCATTACTCAAGTTAAATTTGGGAGGTTAACCTAGGTTAACTCGAGGCTTTTTTTATGTTATTGTTTTTCAATTTTATCTTTCAACATTGGATTGATTGAGAATTGGATTTTATAATTTATTTTAATTTTCTTTTCATATGGTTATCATGGTCTCACGACTTTAATTATGGATTTGGCGGGTTAACCTTGGTTAACTCGTGTCATTTTTTAAGGTGTTTTTTTAATTGGATATTTTTCAATTTTATTTTGCAACTTTAGGTTGTTTGGCAATTATGTTTCATAATTTATTTTTATTTTTTTCTATAGGGTTATCACAATCTCATGACCTCATACACGAATTTAATAGGTTGACCCAGGTTATTCCAATATATTTTCATATCAATATTTAAAACATATAATCTTAAAAATCTTTTTAGTCAAATCATGTTTTTACCAGTCATTCAGGTTGCTTTTGAACTTACCAAATTGACCAGATCAAACCGAGTCAACCCCCATATGTTTTAAATTCTTTTATACTAAAAAAAATTAAAAATACCTAAATATTTTTTTGTGCTCAAAGAAATCTTGATCAATATCATAATGTAAAGCATGCTATTGATGTAGTACTAAAACTACATTCTACACCAAAACATCATAGTTGCAAATGAACAATTCTAAAGATCTATCTTTCATTAACGTAACCTATAAGTTAGTTTTTTTTGGAAAAAAAAATAAGTCTAATTTTCTTTTTATTAGGTCAAGTTTTGATAGGATCTTGAATGGATCAATTAAGTTGATATGAATTTTGATTAGATTAGTTTGATTTGATTTGATCAATAACCTATGCCGCTCTCGACATAATTAGAACCTTTAAAATTAAAAAGAAATTATATGAAGAAATAGAGTCGTCACCTAATACTTTAAAGAGAGTAAGAATTCTAAATTATGCATTAGTTCTAGAGATTTGAGTAAGAGAATGGTTATGTTTAGGGGAAGATATATATCACTTTTACTGAATCCATTCAAATAGAAGGTTATCTTAGCTATAAGTTTCATCTTAAATTTATTTGATGCATGTCATTAACTATTTAATTTATTTTTTAAGCTTATTCACAAGTCATTTATTATTGGTGCGTGTTTGTCAAGTTAACATTGAACTATGAATCAAGAGTCTTGCAACTCAATGATTTTTTAAAGTTTTTTTTGTTATTTATTTCTTGACCTTGGAAAAACACATGTAGTAAAGGATCTCTATGAGAATGTGAGGTGAAAAAAAAAATTGAGTAATATGCATTTGAAGCTAATAAAGGATGAAAAGAGTTATTTTTTAACCAGGTGATTAGGTTTGAGTGCATATGAGAAAAAAAAAAGAGATTTTCTCAATAAAAAAAGATCTAAGTTGAAAGTTGATGCCGATAGGAGATGGACCATTCCAAATCCATGAAAAAAATTAATGATAACGCCTATAAAGTGAATCTACTAAGTGATTATAGTGTTAGTGCTACATTTAATGTTTTTTTTTATCTATCTTTATTTGATGTAGGTGATGATTCATGAATGAATCTTTTTTAGGAAAGAGGGGATGATATGATCAAGACTACACCAAAAGATCCATTACAAGTTCCAGTTAGATCAATTACAAGATCAAAGGAAAAGAAGCTCAAATATACATTCAATTGGCTTATGTAGAATATTTAGGACAAGTTGGCTTTCAAGGAAGCAGCATCAATAAGTGAAGATTAGACCTTAGTCAATTTAATTCATGCATAAGAGGGGTCTGATTCATCTACTTTATGGGCTAATTAATTTCAGCAGTTAGAGATTTATTTTTCACAGTGCTTAGTTTTACTCTAACAAACATGATTTTTTATCTGGTTTTTAGATCGAGTTAATATTTTATCAGAGATTTTTAGAGGTCTTCTTCTATATTGGGTTAAAATTTTAGGGCAATTGGACATCAGGAAGGCTTTATAATAAGGTTCCAAAGCTATTTATGTAGGAATTGTATTAGTTTTCTATTTGATTTATGATTTTTATTTTATTTTTTTAAAACTCTTTTATTATTTCTCCAATATTATTTAAGGCCTTTTATCTATATTATAAATAAGGTTATTTAGCTTGTATTTATATTTTTTTATGGGGAAGACTTTGATTTCATCAATTATTATTGTGTATATGAGATTTTGCTCATACTTTTTGGTTCTTCATTAAATAGGTTCGATTACTTATTATCTTGGTGCTTCAGTATAGATTATCGTTGTGTAAAACTCAATTCCAAACTTGATCTTAACCTTCTTAGAAAGAGTCGATTTAACTGTTGATTTCTGGATTTTTATATTAATAGGGTTCACATCATACGTGTATAAAGAGGATGATTTACTGGGATAAGTAGAAATATATGCATACGAACAACATGAAGAAGAAGAAGAAAATAATAACAAGAAAAAAAGAGTGATTGATGAGATAATAAAAAGAATCAGAATAAGCTATTTCTCACAAACAAGTGAGAGTTGTTCACCACTTATAATGCTTTATAAAAGTAACTTTAAAATAGAAAAGTCAACATCATCATCAACAACATAGATCTCTTTCTCTTAATAAGAACATCGCTTCATTTTTTACACTTCTTTTATATCCAAGAAAACAAGATATAAGCAATTTAATGATTACAACAACAACAAAAATATTAATAATCAATTTAAAGAAAACATATTAAAAGATTTAATTGAAATTGATGGATAAGAGGTAGGAAAAGTTTTAAAATTTGCAGCTTAGTTAACTGGGTTTGTTATACAGGAAACTCGAAACTTTAGACATATATGGATAAGGACCAAAACACATTTTGAGATTTTTTAGATAGTTTTTAGTGAAAGAGACTTAAGTTTAGAAGGAATTTGTGAACTTTATTGAGTAATTAAAGTGACCAAAATAATTATGAACTGAATTTCTTAATAATTTTACCATGATATCATAAAACTTTCTGAACTTTTATTTTCCCGGTAAATGTTGTAAATAAATTACTTCAAAGTAAATATGTATTTTCATAGAATTCAAAAGTGAATATTATGTGTTTTTATAAAATTTTGATTTAGGTCCAAAATTGTTTTCTTCTTGAGATGAGAAAGAGAAATCATATCAAAATTGAGAAAAATTATGTTTAATTGATATATCATTTATGGGTGCTTGTTTTATAGTATATATGAGAGTAAATTTATTTTTTCATCCAAATTTAAAAATTATATTACCTCATGATATTTTTTTTAAATAAAAATAATAAAAAAACAACTAAAGTATAGTTAGATCAAGGTGGTTTTCTCATTTAATAATCAATTAAATAAGAAAGTAGATGATTAAAAAAAAATACATTGTGATTAAAAATCTATCCATCACTTTTTCAAAATCTCATTTAATAAAGTATTTTGAAAAAGATGAATTTATATTTTTTAAAGGGCATACAAACTAAAATGGACTGTAGGAGGCGTGCCCCCTGCAGTCCTTAGGTAGCTATGCCTTTGGGACAAGATCATATTTCTCCATTATTGTTGATTGTTTTATTTAATATGTTTTCATTTATTAAATTATAATTTCCACTACCAATAGTTCCTAAAAATAATAATGTATTTTGCTCTACTTTCGATTCAATGAAATTGTTCATGATAAAAAAAAAATATCATGTGGTTAATTATGTTTTTCTGCTGTCACTCTTTAAAATATCAACTCGAATGGTTACATTTTTTTATCATTATTTTTTTATCTAAAATTAATATATTATCAAAATATAAATGACTAAATTTGTATTTTTTTCCATTAAATTTGAATAATTACTAACAAATTTTAAAGTTTTTTTTATTTATTATAATGTTCTTTTTATAATAGCATATTTCAATTAATTTATTAATGGATATAAATATAAGTTTTAAGGTAACTAGTTTACCAACATAGGTTACACCTCGTTCATATTAAAAGTTTTTTTTTTTTGACATATATACAAATGTTAAATCATAAAAAACTATTTAATATTATTATTAAAGCTGATAAAGCAAGTCAACATTAAAACCTATTAAAATGACTTCTTTTCTAGTTTGGATTTAAAATTAACATGTGTAGAAATGATATTAATGTGAACAAGTTGGCTTGATAGGTCAAAAAGAAATCTGAACATTTAATAAAAAAAATATGTTTTTATTTAAAAAAATTAAGATGATATTTTTTTCTTTAAATATTGAGACAAAATATATTAAATTAGTGGGGGCTTCGAGGCTTAACCCACCAAACCCATAATCCAGATCATGAACTTCATTAGATCTAGTAATTTTTTTTTTTAAAAAAACTATTTTTTACTTAATAATATGATAATAGAAAAATACTCATAAATTAAGTATTAATTAAATATCAATACATTTATTTTAAACTGCAATAATATCATAAAAACAAAAATAAAAAAAATTATAAATAACAATTCAAAATCAATCAATTACGTTGCCCAGCTCTTAAACAAATGCATATAAGGCATCAATAGCTAGACATCCAATACTCAAGAAACAATGAAAAGTGTTATTTGAGATTGCAATAAAGAAATAGTGAAGAGGTATTTCTTCTAGAGGAAAAAGCAGCATGTTCTTTAGCAGAAAAAGCACGATATGACAGCATGCAGGGCTACTAATCCAAAGCAGAGGCTGAAATGATGAAAGAAAATGATGGAAAATCTGTTACTCTTTGAATCTGATCAACAAAGCAAGGTTGGAACCGGAAATAGTGACTCAACCTAAGATGTCCATAGCTTGGTTAACATGTTTACTCAATGATTCCAAACCATCACAGACTGCATCGGAGAAACAATAGCTAAAATGAAGGAGGGCTGTGATCGGAGACATAACTGTTGTTGAGCAAATTCATGTGCTGAGACAAATATAAAACAAAAATATTTGCATGTAAATCCAGCACTTTGGTGACAGTTGGTTTTCAATTAATTCGATAAAACAACAACAAAGCAGCCAAGCATGAGGGAACACAACCAAAGCTGAAGACGAAACATTAGAGGGTGGATCAAAGTGAAAAGGATATGCATAAACACAAAGAACAATCAACCATAAATTTAATGAATGCTGGCAACGATAAAGAACAAAGTTGCAATGCTCCAGCAGCAGCTTGTCAAATGGTGCAAATGCAGATGAAATGAAAGCCATTGAAGGTTAGGAAAGCTACCTCTGAGCGAGATGAAGCTACCATGTACGTGTTGCTTTTTCATTAGTTAAGGTGATCCATTAGATGGGAAGTCTTGCAAGCTACATTGTTTATCCAGCGCATTATCTGGAACTTCTGCAGTATAGCTAAATAGAAAAAAGCGATAAAACCAGCAGGAGGTTAGCAGCATGATGGAGGAAAAAAGGAAGAGCAATGCGAAAAGTAGTCATTGTCTTCCATAAACTCCCCTTTCTATCTTTGCTTCGTCTCTCTTTTTGTGTCTTCAAATCGGATACTATCACCCCCTTTATCTCTAACCCAATTTCCCCTTCCTCTATCTAATAGTCATTGTCTGCCAATCCCTCCCTGATTATGGCAAATCTCCTGTCTTTCCCCTTCCACATCCCTCCTGTAACTCCTCTATTTTTTATGCTTTTGAGTCTTTTGGAAATCATACAAAAAAACCCACGCCATCCGCATCAACTTTAGAGAACAGGGGTTTTCTTTTCTGTCTTCATCTTTCCTGCAACTCCCCTTAGCCTTTTTCTCTCTCAACATCAAAACAATTTTTTCTTCTCAGATGAAAAGAAAGGATCGATTTGTTTACCAGTGGAGAAGAAAGAAAGCAAAAACATATGGTGAAAAAACATGGTCCTCACCTGGACACGTTTCAAAAACATTAAAGAAAAAAACAGAGAAAGAGTTGGAATTACAGTGTGAATCCGCAATGTAATCAAAGCTCTCTAACAATGAATTTGCATAGTTAGAGTAATTTATTAGTATTGAAAATTAAATAATCGTTCCCATTAATTTGCGTAGTTAGAGTAAACAAAAAGAATGGAAAAACTAAGAGCTAGCTTGCATGGAAGGCTACTGTAACTAAGAGCTAGCTTGAAGAAACCGTGGCTGTAATGTGTAGTACTAAAAGACCCAAAACCAAAATTTTTATTGCAAAAGTGCCAATGACACTTGATGTAAGATAGCTTGATTGGGAAACACACGGGTTGTTTAGTTTTTTATCTAAAAGGTTTGAACCTCCACACGAAAAAAAAGAAGAAAAACATACATTGGAAAGCCTATGCCTGACAAACAAAAGTTTGAGTTTGCAGAGGTGACAATGTCATATAATCATCCAAAGAACAAACCATGCTACATTTGTTTAGTTTTCAAAGCGGCAAAGCTTCATTCCCAACAGTTGTTTCCATATAAAAAAGCTACAGCCATCAGTAGTGACCCAACAAATCGTAAGACACAGACACGAAGAGGGAAATATGAACATAATTGAATTGTTCATGCCAGAAGAGTTGTAGATCGAAAAGTTGCAGCTTGATGGAGCTCCAACGCAAGGGTTAACGTCCCTATAATGTAGAGCTCATATAAGTATCGTCTATTAACAATTGCTAAAAAAACATAGGAAATTCAATGTGGAAGTCTTAAGAAAAGTGCAGAGTTCCAGCAGCTTATATGGGAATTCCTGGGATGAGAGAAGATTTGTAAAAAGCTGGAGATGCAAAACCAAGAAGCCAAAAAATAACCAAGTGTCTAGGAAAGACCATATATGTGTTTCACGAGTAATGCAAGCCTGTCAAAATAAAGAAGTGCAGAGCTACGACACAGAAGAAACGCATGTAAATGTAGGAAACCACAATCAATTCTAAAAAAGCAATGGGGAATATGTATTAAACAACAGGAATAAGAGAAAGATCAATGGATAGAGACAAACAACAATGAAGAACATATATGTGTTTCATGAGTAATGCAAGCCTGTCAAAATAAAGAAGTGTAGAGCTACGACATAGAAGAAACGCATGTAATGTTAGGTTCATTGCCATTCATGTGCAACAACTATTAATGGATGACATTGTCTATTGACAAATGCAGCAGCCCGTCCTAAAATGTCAAAGTTTGGCAACCATTATTGTTGAAGAAGAGCAGGAGCTGGTGGCATCATTCTTGCCTATAAATAGGTACCAGGAGAGAGCAACAAAGATTGAGTAGAGAGAGAGTAGAGAGCAAAGCAAAGAGAGAAAAGAAGGGGCTGCCAATGGCAGCAGCTGCAAATGCAGCAACGAGAGATAGGAGTTGAGTAGAGTGGATGTGATCCTCCTCCTCCATGTATTTGTATTGTATCCTTTTCTCTATCTCTAATAATATGGAACTCTCTCGTGGATGTAGGTGATTTGCCAAACTACGTTAAATATTGTGTCAGTGTGCTAAGCCTCAAATGGGCAATTATCAGAACATCATCGGTCTGAATCCCCTACAATTGGTATCAGGTGTTTGATTTTTGCCCAAAAAATAAAAGTTCTCAAAATGTTGTTTTGACCGTACCACCGTGTAGAGGAGAAAGAGATGAGCACACTGGTGAAAACAGTGCAAAAATCAAACGTCAGACATGGTCGCACGCGCCATCACGCGTCGACGAGGCGTCTCCCCACACGCGTAGACACACCCCACGCGTCTTCTTTACTTGGATAGGCTGACCTGACCTGAATACCAGACAACCTGACCCACATGAATGACCCGGATAAGGATGATGTCTTCATGACATCATCATAGCGTCAACATGCATAGTTGGCATGCCATGTTAGTGACTAGTCAACTGACACGTCAACTTAGTGGGATCCACCTGCCACGTCATCAGCCGTGAGCCAAGTTTGAGCTGACGCACGAGCCGAGGGATAGGATCCAGTGTAGCTAATCCTACATGCAACCGGATTTGAGATTGAATCTGGGTCGTTCATCAAGCCAGGATTGTTTTGATCAAATCTTAGCCGTCTGAAATGCGATTTGGACGATTTCAGACTTGTTTCCAACTAATTTGTTCATTCCGGATGCAATGGTATGGTTCGATCATTGAGATTAAGACTAAAAGTGATGGTGGTGAATTAACAAAAGAGATTGCCCGATTAGGAGGCATCTGAAGGTCATCATGGTGGTCGATAGAGATGAAAAAGAAGAAGGTGCAAATGTTTACCCAATTACATGTGTTGAACTGCTAAGTGGGGAGATTTTTAATTGCCTTGAGGGAAGGCAAAATTGGGATACTCTAGACACCCGATCATGTGAACGATTTGAGATGTAGAGTGGAAATTGATGAAGACCAATCTTGACGAATCTAAGCACTGGTAGTCTCGCTAGATGTTGAGAAATCAGGTATAGAATCAAGATATTCCAGATCACTTGTAAAGGAAAGACGCAACAAAACTAGCAAATGGTTGTATATATGGAAAAGCAGTACGATGGATAGATATGACTTAAGAAGTTTTGTTTAGGAGATTGGGTTTTAAGCGGGACCGGTGCGACCCCTCCAATCTTTCCTAGGAACTTGTTTAGTTGAAGGATTATCCATACGATATTATTTTCGTATATATAACAGTTTATTATGAAACAGTTGTAGACTAGCAAGATGACGACACAAATGAATAGTTGGGTTCCGCATGTTCAAGGATCTAATGGAGTGGTGATTTCTTCAAAGAAGTTAGATTCAGTGACTGTGATTTCTCAAGGGGAGAATTGATGAAGATCCTGATAATGAAAGAGAAATACAGTAAGGGGATAAAGATTGGCACCCTATTTTGACTTGGATAGGTGTTGTGACAGGATGAGCTGCTATCAAACATAAGCAAGGAATATGGAGAAATCTGGAGAACATAAATTGTACGAGGGCACACAAAGATTGTGCAGGAGTACCCGTAGGATCTAATGAGGTACTGTAATGAGACAACAAGTGCAAGCAGAAGAAGTGTTCCCAGATGAAGCTCAAAGCAGAGACTATGTAAAGGGTGTACAACAGGAAGTCTCTTGTGCTCTTGTTGAAGACAACAGGCAAAGACCTTTCCAATGCATGCAAGGATGGAAAGATGAGCTGTTGTAGAGGCACCTAATTGAGGGGGTGAAAACACTGTGATAAAAGGCGGTCGCTTATGTTGAAAGGCGAAGACACCAAATAGAGTTGGTGTAGGTGGAGCTGTCACTGCAATGATGAAGGGCGCAGAAGCTCCAAACATAGGAAATGAGATGGAAGATTGTGATGAGAGTACCACAGCTCTCTCTTTCTATATGACCAGTGGCAGTGATCTCCCAAGTCCACATGATGGTAGAGAATTTTGGAGCCATTTTGAAGCATCTCAGCTGAAAGAGGATGCGACCGCCTATAAAAGGTGAAGACACCTTAGAGAGAAGGTGTGAGGGCCACAATATGAGCCCAAAATCAGACCATCCCATGACAACGGGCGAAGACACCTTAGAGAAGGTGTGAGAGCCATGATAGGAGCCCAATTACAGAATGCCCCAAAGTCGATGTGATGGTTAGATATAAGTGGACATGTGTATGGATAACCAATGAAGTGGCTATGATGAGTATGAAGACAAATGCAGGATTGACTTTCATGGATATTGCCCCCATGCTAAAGATCAATGAGCTAGAAGACATTTTCCTTGGACAATAAGTGAGTGACTTGTAAAGCATTAAGATGCAACTGCTAGGAATAAGCAAAAGGCATGCACAGGTTTCGAGAACAAGTTGACTCTTGTCAAGGTGGTGAGCTCGGTGATGGCATTGTAATACTCAAAGTATGAAGATATGAATCAACCTTTAATGGGCTGCCCCCATGGTTAAAGGTGGAGAGTTACCTAGACTCTTGAGACTAAGAGCGAGAGACTCATGGACAAATACGGCTTGGTTCCTAGGGTGGAACAGAGGGCAGACGCAACTCCTGGATGAGTAGACTCTTGAAAGAGTAGTGAGCTTGTGATCATATTGAGATACTCAGATAATGACTGTCGTACTTGGAAATAGAAATTTCCGTTTGAGGGGGTGTTGTAAGCCTTGGTATAAGGATTGATAAGTCATTCCGGACCGAGCATGGTTGATATGCTCGAAGGGGAGTGCAGTGTGTCCTAGAGACAAGCGTTAACACTCTTCAGATGAGATGTGACAAACCATCTGGTTGAAATAATCCTTTGGATTAAGCAAAGAGGTGCTTGTGTGACTCTGATGATTGAAAGGTGTGGTAAGTACCTGTAAAATTGGCCAAAGATGCTCTTAGAATGGTAAGCTTAGAAGTGCTGTGTGATGCAAGCATGTGTTGAAGAAGCAAGCGGACAATTAACCCACATGAATGACAAAGGGGGTGATAAATTTTTTATGCATACTGGACCGAAAGCAAACACAAATAAAAACACAAACAAGCAGATTTACGTGGTTCCTCAAAATCGGGTACGTCCACGGAGGCAGCAGATTGTATATTATTGGAGGAATGATACAAACACTCAACTCAACCCAGTACAATCCTACAAAACCCAGTGTTTCACTCTTACACTTAGTGTTTCTCTCAAATCTAGTCTTTTTCACTCTCACAGTTGCACTTGCACTCACTGCATACTTACTCTCTTCTATTGATCTCACTCTCTCATCTTGTTTTATCAATGAAGGAAGTCTTTTATTTATAGGGAGTCATTCTAATAATGACTGGAGGTTGGCAGTTGGAGGTTGTCATAATTATATGGTTGGTAGTTGGAGGTTGACATAATTATTAGGAAAAAATCTGGATAATTTCCACATGTAAATGTAGGAAACCACAATCAATTCTAAAAAAGCAATGGAGAATAGAGATTAAACAACAAGAATAAGAGAAAGATCAATGAATAGAGACAAACAACAATGAAGAACAGTTGCAAAACAGCCTAAGATCAAAATTCCTACCTTGTTAATGTTGTTGTTGTTAGTTTAACATGGTTTGTGCAACCAACTGGTTGGTTACACGTGACATTATTATATTTATGTAAATACATATTTATTATTAATAAAGGATTAATTTATTTTTAATATTCATATAATATTAGATTAATGAATCTAGAGTAAAGATAAAGTCTATGAGATAAAAATGTTTTGCAAATGAAATTATAAAGTTGTTATAATTATGAGATTTTTATTGCATCATAGTATTGTTCCTAAAATGTTCATGGTCGATGTTCTCTTAAATACTAGATATTTATTAGAGCCGTAGAGACTGCTACATATTATGTTCTTTCCTTTATGAAAGGAAGCAACTGTTCATGTAAGCTAAGGTATAAGGGATACCTAGAACTAATATATAGGTGATTGTCATAAGACATGTACACTAGATTGACCTGTATAAGAATTCTATATGGAGAGATCACATATATCTATGGAAAGGCTCACGTGATAGTTGTATAAGTGATTTTTAAACTTGAAATCATTAAGTTATCTTATATAGAGAATGTTATGCTTTGATCCTGTTGCATGTTATTTTAAACGAGGTAATGAAATGACATATATTGGGTACAACATGAACTATATGAAGGTACTTGAGTGATTAAGAGATGATTCATCACCCTACATGAATTATAAAAAATGTTTCATCTGTTCTTAAATAGTATTGATTGAGAAATTCTTAGTCAATGTGAAATGAGATTTGAAAAGAGTGTTAAATTTTATTCAAACGATCAATGACTATTATATAGAGAATAAATATGATTTAACATGACAAACATACTCCATGCTTTAATGTTAAATTGCAACATTATTGATGAAAGAATATTAATTACATTGAGAAACTGGTCACTTAAAGGTTAAGTCAAATCACTAATGACTTTTCTAATATTTGAGGAATCATGACACGTTGCTAGATGATACACCTGATCTTCAAATATAAATTAAATCAATTGTTGAATTAATAATAGATTCAATTATTTAATTTATTCAATTATATTGAATTATAATTATAATTTATATTTGGGTCAACATATTAGGAACCTAATGGTCACACATATTAAGAATCATAAGTTAAAAATTAAACTAGAATAATTAAATTAAGTATGACTTAATTAAACTATATTTTAGAAATTAAAAACTATAATATAAATAATAAATGAATTATATTTCTAGACCTAAAAAATCAAGTAAGGACTTGATTGAGTTAATTTATAAAATTATCTTGGATTAATTTATGGATATTATTCAGGGGGGAAATTGATATTTTGTTCATTTATAGGGTTTTTCAAATTTTCTTATAAATAGTAAGTTATACCTCTTATTTTTTAGAAGTTGTCTGTTTGATAGAAAAGCTACGTAAGTTACAAAATTAAGAGTTAGCACACTAGGCATAACTTTCTCCTAAATAGGGATTTAGGAGATTTCTCACCTGTGGTTCGTATGGATTACCTTTGGAGGCCGGACAATTAGATAACATGTGGTTTGCGACGACCTAACCTTTAAATAATTAATCAAAGCAAAAAAAAATCATATTTTCAAGTAATAAATTCTTAAACAACTCTAGATCTGTCTAACAGGATCCTAAAGACTCCCAAATAATTCTGTTTTATTTTTTTTGCTGCGTGTATGATATTCAGGAACCCAATAGTGATAGTGGAGCCATTGGTAGACAAATAGGGTTGTTGTTTGCTTATTTTAATTATTATTGGTGTTAATTTCAAATTAATTTTATGTGCAAAATTATTTTCCCTAAAATTATTTTTTCTCTCCTGATTTTTTCAAATATAAAAAAAAGATATTCTTTACTATTCCGGCCAGATCTGACCAAATTTCTTGAATTTGGTTGGAATCTAGTGAAATCTTAAAAATAATTAAGGTGGTTGTCATGGGTGCTGCTACTTGCAATGCCAAACGCAAGAGGCAGTAGCCTATGGCTGCTAACGGTGCTAAAAACCGAGCGTGAGGTAGAAGCCTCGCTATGGAGGCTGCGCAGGGCGAGCGATTGCCCCTCACGCTGCTGGCTGGCAGCGACAACGTTGGTTGCTTCTGCTCTAGCAGCTAGTAGTGGGTAGAGATCCCACTGTCAGCAAAAGTATGGAGATGAAGAGGGGCATAGTTACATGTACACCCCTGTAGGGTTTTAAGGGGTAGAATTACGATTCTACCCCTACAACTTATATCTAATTACTTCTAGGTATTTTTAGGTTGAAAATATGATTTTAGCCCTTCATATATAAAATAATAATTTTATATTAAAATTGAAACCCTAAATTATTTTAATTAAAGAATTAAATTTCCTAATTAGATTAGGAATGAATTAAATTATTTAAATTATTTTTTAAGTTTTATGATATCATAATAGGATTATGATTTATTTAATTAAATAATATTTATAAAAATGATTTTTCTAAAATAATGAGAGTTTTCAAGCTAGAAAATTTTATTTAATTAATCGTAAAATAGTTTAGGATATTAATAAGAATTTTAATGTGATTAATTAAATAATATTTTGAAAAATATTTTTCTTGGAATTTATGTTAAATAAAATTTGTTTTGTTTGGGAAATTATCAAATTAGATTTGATTGAATATTTCTAAGTGTTAGAAATATTATTTTATAGTAGCACATAAAACCAATAATTAGAATTGAAGCATGCAATGTAATTTAACATGATATTAAAATGTTTTTATGTATGATAGATGATTGTGGACATTAAAGATGAATGTGTTTGTTTTTTAATTTGATGGTTGAATGGTTGTAATTTTTTATTAAATAAGTTCTACTTGTCCTGCCTTATCTTTATTTTTCTTCGGAGTTGTAAATTCTTTTCTCATCTAATTCCCCTTGAATGTAACTTAAGGTTTCTTAATTAATTATATAAATGTTCTGTAATTTATAAGTGTAAGAATTTAGATAGAAAATTATTTTGTAATCCAAGATGAAGAAAGAAATGGTGATGAATGATATAATTAAGGTGCTTGCAAAGGATTTATGAAGATTTGTAGCAGCTACCTAGGATTTGACCATCTAATTTCCTTCAATGGCTCGAGGGAATTACCTTAGATATGTTCATAATCATCCAATTAAAATGGTATGCTAAGGGTTTATATTTATATATAAATTGTAGTGTGTGTGTGTGTTATGCGATGTTTTGAATTAGACCTATTTAATTATTAAATCCCTCATTAAAATATTAAATACATGTTGAGAACATGATTTATTGTCTTTCAATTTTATATGCATAAAACTAGAGTTCTATTCATAGATAATTTGTTAAGTCACTCAAGGTTACCATTAATTGAATAAGTTTATTGCTATAAAATTAGGTTCTATTTAACTAACCTATATGATTTGGATGAATCACTTATGATCATGTGAGGTTAGAGACATAAGTTTAGTGAAACATATAAGATATGTTTAGACAAAGAGTTGTTACATAACTGATCTAGGAGTTCTACAGATATATGATTGATAAACTATGTTATCTACTTTATTTAATTTATTTTGATTTGTTGAGCCACTCAAGGTCAGATAAATTAAATAAGATCCTAACCCATTAGGAAAATCTAAGCGAGATTCCTTGAATTAATAGGGAGGGCTATTAATTTGTAAGAAAATAATAGGAGACCAAATTAAAATTAAAGACCAAATAATAGGAATTTAAATATGTATGCATGAAATAATACTCTCTATCTTTATATAAATAGGTTGGTAGATCAAAGTGAATAGTAGCATTTTCCTACAAAATATACGTGATGCTAATAAATTGCTTGAACCAAATTTCTTGAATTGACATCGAAATGTAAGAATTGTTCTCAAGCAAGAAAGAGGCTGTATGTTCTTGAAAATTTAATTCCAAATTCCTCTACTGAGGATGCTGAAGAAAAAGTTAGGAATGGACATCAGTGTCATGTGATGATAATGAATAGGTTGCATGTGTGATGTTAGCTAGTATGTCACCTGAGTTTCAAAGGCAACATGAGAATATGGATATCCATACTATAATTATGCATCTCAAAGAATTGTTTGATAAGGCCAGTAGGATTGAGAGGTATGAGACCTTTAAAGAATTACTCCGCTGCAAGATGATAGAGGGTTTGACACGATCAAAGAGTTGATGTCTTATCCCAAGTGCAGGAGTGTCATCGTAATAAATAACCCGGCAAGACCGGGGTCGAACCATAGGGAGGTGAACTATATAAATTATAATAACAACAACAACAACAACAACAACAACAACAACAATGATGATGATGATGATTTAAAGAGGACTTTGAGATATAAGATTATTAAAGAAGATTAAACAATGATAAAAACAAATGTCAAGGTTAAAGGGTTCACTAATAGTATTAGAGATAAGTAAAATATAAACTCTTTATAAATTATCAACATGATCATATTAATCATCTTATTTGCATAATACCATACTTACAAATTTTATCAAGCATTCATGATGCTAACTTATGTGGACAACAAATCAAGTTCCTCTCATAATAACGATGTCGGCCGAAAACTATGAAGGATCAAGTATTTGATGTACCAGGTGTTATACAACACAAATCTAGATTACCATTTAACAAGCAAGGTATTAAGGATTGATAAGATAAAAAAGATAAGACATGTTAATAGCAAATT
>Ga0325414_1003009_pt1 | contig 17414 bp, 11 predicted proteins | sample PopdelMetagenome_8_FD_206183 | JGI IMG/M metagenome (GOLD analysis project Ga0325414, IMG submission 206183) | Populus deltoides microbial communities from Bellville, Georgia, United States - Leaf-PdKOR-R3 | ecosystem: Host-associated > Plants > Phyllosphere > Phylloplane/Leaf | place: USA... | reverse complement strand
ATTTAAACCAAAAGTTGTATAATTTTATTATTTTTCCAACCCGGTATCAATGCTCAATTTTTATAAGAAATTAATGAAATTTAAAATATATAGAATATATCAATTTTTAAAATAAATATCATTGTATCATCACTTGTTTCATAATTATATTAAGAAAAGTGATTTAATTAAAAAAATAATAAGGATTCAAATGATATGTAATTCAACTTCTATAACATCATAAGCTTATGAACAACCTGATGGATCTTGATGTGCATTGATATCAAGTATATGCATCTTAAACCAAATCTTATGATTGGTATAACTAAAAATAGTTTATAATTAACCTGTATAAAAAATTTCTATTTAAGAATTTGTTTTTTATATTTTCTAACTTGGTATCAATGTTTTAATTTTTATTTTATTTTATTTTTTACTTACATATGTGACGAGATAAACTTAATGTATTTTTTATTAATTAGAAAAGTATTATTGATCAAGATTTAAATATATTGATACATGACCATAAAATATCCTTTATGACTTAAATTGTCGCTGCCAATTTCTGAATCAGCAACGACTTAAATCGCACTGATGATTTCAGTGTCAGCTGTAGAACTGGGTTACGTTGATGATTTTTGGGTCTACAGCGACTTAGTTTTTATCAACGATTTCTAAGTCAACCGTAGCCTATGTGTGCTGACGAATTCAGCGTCAGCTATAGAACTGGGTTACGTGATGATTTCTGGGAGTTTTCCTCAACGATTTATAAAGTCCATAGTAGCTTATGTACATTGACGATTCCAGCGTTAGTCGTAGAACTGGGTTACATGGATGATTTCTAAATTGGCAGTGACTTAGTTTTCGTCAATGATTTTTGAGTTAACAGCTAAGTACACTGGTGATTTCTTGCATCAGTAGTAAGACTGGATTGTGTTAATGATTTCTGCGTCAGCGATGAGATAGTTTTTGCTGTCAAATTATGAGTCGCCAGAAAATCTATTTTTGCTGACAAATTCTATGTTCCCAGGGAACCTGTTTTTGCTGACAACTCTGTGTTACAAGCGAACTAGTTTTCGCTGACGATTATGCATCCCTAGTGAACCAGTTTTCTCTGATGATTTTATGTTACCAACAAACTAGTTTTCTCTGATGACTTTATACGACAACAGCGGCCTAGTTTCATTTACGAGTTCCATATCATAAATGACTAAATTGTTACAATGATTTCATCATCGATCTAACCTAATTCATTATGAAACTCGAGGATTAGACGTTAGGATGTCCGTAAGTAGCCCACGTTTAAGATAAAGAGAAGTGTCTTGATATAATGATGTTCGTTGTATGATTGCATAATGTGTGGAACACATGATGAACACATGTATTCTTGAAATATGCATGATGATGAGTTATGTGATTTACTGAATGGAAACATGCTGATTCTGATCATTTGATGTGTCAGGTGGTGCGATTGGAATATGACCTTCAACCAGATAAGGACACCTGCACGAATCGTAACAACTAATAAAATGATGAGTAGAGTATTGTCCCACGAGGATTTGTAAAAATTGCTACTAATTACCAAAATCTTTTAAATTATGATCTATTTGACAAATCGAATAAGATAATTTACGAAACAAAAATTAATAATTAAAAAACAAATAACCAATTAATTAAATATTATTGAATTCAATTCTATTGGTTCTAGGATTTTCTTACCGTAATTATTCCTATGTGAACTTCCTCAATTGAATTAATTACTCGTAGCGTCGATAATCAAGTTTTTATAATTTAAATATTAATCTTTCTCGAGTATCAATGAATTATTTCGACAAGCAAAATTCATGATTTCTATGAAATTTCTGAACTTGTCAAAATTTATTAAGCACTATAAAACCTTTAATGATTACAAAAGTTCCTAGGATATAACTATCCTATAGATTTCTTAAGGTATTTCAAACAACAGCTAAAACAATTATCACTTCTCAGTCTCAAATTGAATTTCAAATCATGCAGATGTTGGCCACACATACACAAGCATTAAATATAGAATGAAATCCTCAAAAACTAATGTAACAATTCAATCAAATAAATTGTTCACATATTCATAGTGAGGTTACATCAAAAATCCCAGAATAAAAGCCTACTCCATAGTTAAATTAAAGAGAAACAAACTTGATACGATGAACATCACTTAAAAGCAAAGAATGATAGTAGAATAGATAGGTGTCCTCCAATGTTTTATGATTTTCATCCCCTGTTTGTCTCTGTTTTTGTCTCTTTTTTTATGCCGCCTCCTCTTTTTTTTTTGGGATATTATGTGACTTCTCTATGTCTTTGTATGCCCCGCTTAACCCCTCTTTTTCTCTTTTATATTTTTGTTTTTTTACCCCTAGATGGAAAGAAGAAAATTTCCTTCTCTGTTTTGTATTCCTTTCCTATCCGGGTATTGTGGGATAGATTTGACGCACGAAACGTGCGAATTCAAAGATCTCTATTTCTGGAGAAATTTTAGACATTCAAATCTTTTTTCCAACAACATCAATCTTGTAATTTTTGGACCTCTGAAACTTGAGATATGGGCCATAACCCGAGATAGCAGTTCGGGTCTAATTCAATCCCTACTTTTTTACTTGCTTTTTGGGCTTTGAAACTGCAAAACTGAGTTCTATGCCCCTTATATGTTTTGTAGATCTTCATCTTAGATATTTAAAAATGGTGACAAATGTCTAGAACTGAGTTGTATAGCTTCCTTTGCAGCCCAAAATCAATCAATGTTCGGTTTTATTGCCGAATTCTGCCTACTCGGTAACCTAGTATCTGAAAACACATTAATTTCTCACGAGGTCAATAGTTCAAAAAGGGATCCAAAATTCTAATTATCTTGTGCAACACATCCAAAATATTTCAAAATCAAGCATGAATAGTGGAAAATATACATGCTAAAAATTCCTTTATCAACACCCCACGGAAGGAACAAGTAAGTGACCCTTTTAGTATAATGTTTGTTCCAAAGTGAATTTATTATGAAAGCTCTACTATTATGATACAATGGATGTTAAACTGTTATAGAATGCTTGTATGAATATTACAAAGGATCTACTATTGTGATATAGTGTATGTTAAACTGTTACGGAATGCTTGTATGAGTATTACAAAGGATCTATTATTGTGATATAGTGAATGTTAAACTGTTACGGAATGCTTGTATGAGTATTACAAAGAATCAATTATTGTGATATAGTGAATGTTAAACTATTAAGGAATGCTAGTATGAGTATTACGAATGATCTATTTGTAATGCCCCACACTTTCATATGTGTTTATAGTTACTTTCCTACGATTTGGTATGTAAAAACAGCACGAGTAATTTTTTTTTGTACTTATACATACATAATCAGATGTATACACATGATTATGATTAGCTGTAATGTCATACTTCAATCCATATTATCTTATCAAATATTCCATTAAAAATTCGGTAGAGTTTTCGTATACTTGAACGATACCGGGTTATCAACATAAACTTGTACACTTCCCAAAACCATTTCACAATCCTTGATTCAACCTTCTTGGAATCATGATGCATTCTTCCAATATCATCTCAACGAGATTTTTCCACATATCATATAAGCATAGGTATTTAACTCAAAATTTTATAAACAAAATACTAAATAAGAAAATTTACATTAAAATTGAATGATCGTGTTACCCTTACTAAATAAACCTTAACTAGCTCTTACATATGCACTAGAAATAACATCACTTAGTTCACAAGTATAAATCTATAAACCTATTTACAATCTAGAGCCATAGATTACATAAATTTTACTATCTTTGCTTTAAGACATTATACATTAAAGTTTACACAAAAGTAGCGAATTTATTACATAATTTGAGTAAAGGTAATATTATAGAGGTCTACTAGGCAACTTGAGTGTGAGAAGGTCCTGTTACAATGTTAAATTTATATGAGCATACAAAACAAAAGAAATAAGATATAAAATCTTAATACAATACATATAATTAACATATATTCTATTCCTCAAATTTTGTAGGAATCCCTTAACTCTCCACTGCCAAATTCTGGTGATCATCGTGAATCATTTTAGACATTCACATAGTAATAACATTTCTCTTGTCCATTGTTAACATTCACATATAAATAGTTTTTTTTTCTACATGTAGGCAACATTCACATTCACATAGTAATAAAATTTCTCTTGCCCATTGGCAACATTCACATATAAATAGTATTTTTCTTGTTCGTAGGCAACATTCACATAGAAATAATATTTGTTTTCCTGCCCATAGGCAACATTCATATAGTAATAACATTTCTCTTGCCCATTGGCAACATTCACAAAGAAATAATATTTTTTTTCCTGCCCATAGGCAACATTCACATAGTAATAACATTTCTCTTGCCCATTGGCAACATTTACAAAGAAATAGTATTTTTCCTGCCTATAGGCAACATTTTAACGGTAATACTTTTCTTGTCCGTAGACAATGTTCATGCAATAATAATATTCTTCTTCTCGTTGGCAACATTCATATAATAATAACATTTCTTACTCATTGGCAATGTTCACATAATAATAATATTTCTCCTCTTTATTGGCAACTTTCATGCAACAATATTTATATTGCCCGTAGGCAATGTTCATATAGCAATATTTCTCATAATACACAATAGTACAAAATACGCATAATGTCTATCACATTCTAGCATTATAAGAATTTAAACAATTTATTGTACCTCAGTTCAATGTCTTTTCCAACAACTCATAATTTTTTGCAAGACTTCAGGTTTGGGTATTAATGCTAGCAAATGTTTTATTTTTTTTAGGGGATCAGTAATAGCCAGAAACAACTTATTCTTCATGATACGAGTTTTAGTGAAGGATGTTTCCCTTTCACCTATCTTGGAGTTCCTCTTAGCCTTTATAAGCTTCTTGCCAGTTAGTTCTCCCCCCTTATACACAAGCTGGAATCGTCAGTTCAGGGTTGGATTGGCAAGCACCTCACATATACTGGGAGACTGGAGCTTCTTAAGTCTGTTCTCTATGGAAAGGTGCAGTTTTGGTTGAATACTTTTCCTATGCTGGAGATTGTTCTTAGACAAATCACTAGCATTTACAGGAATTTCTTATGGACTGATGACATCTGGAAGAGTACCTCTGCTTTGGTTGCCTGGAAGAATGTCTGTATGCCCAAGGATGGAGGTGGTCTTGGTCTTTTTGATATTAGGGCTCGTAATATAAGTTTCCTTGCAAAACAGCTCTGGAATATTCATCTCAAAACTGATTCAGTTTAGATTCGTTGGGTGCACCATTTCTAATAGGGTAGTATCTCTATTTGGACTATTTCTGCCCACAACACTTCCTCTCCCCTGTGGAAGTCCATTATTAAGGGGTCTCGTTATTCGGGATTATAGGAGCCAAGCTGTGAGTATTGCCTTGATGAGCAGTTGGATATAGTGAGGAAGGTCCTTTCCTATCTAATGCTTATGATTTCTTTTAGCCAGCTGGGTCTCTATTCTTCTGGGAAAGAGTTGTTTGGGAGCAATGATCTATGCCAAAATACAGCTTCATTTTGTGGCTAGCTGTACTAAGGAAGCTTCGAACTCGGGATAGGTTGCGTTTCATTCCAACTGATCCCTCTTGTGTGTTCTGTCGGCATGAGGAGGAGTCGCATAGTAATTTGTTCTTTACTTGTGATTGGATATTTTGTTTGTGGGGGAAGATTAAATCCTGGCTGAGGATTGGTCGGAGCATGTTGACCTTTAACAGTGCCATACGAGGCTTAAACTCTAGGAGAAACAATCTTGATTCCAGAATGAGAAGGGTCTTCTTGGGCATAACGGTATATCTTATTTGGGAGGAAAGGAATAAATGGATATTTGAAGACAAGAGCTTGGGGATTGATGCAGTATTCAGAAGATTCCAAATCCTGTTTTACATAATTTTTCACTTTCATGAAAGGGACCGTTTCCTCTTGAATGTTGGCTGAGGGATACTACCGATTGCTTTTTGGTTCTTTTATAGCGTTGTGGCTCTGGTTTTTTGGTGATTGGGATGGTTGTAGCTGGTGGTTTTGGCCTTTGGGATTCTCTCTTTGTTTGGTCTTTTGCTATTGCAAGTCTTGTAGTTTCCAGTTAGTGTGGATGGTGGTCACTCTTTGCTGCTAGCTTCTTCATAGAGAGTTGTTGGTTCAACTTTTGGTTGGAGTTCCTTTTGGTTGGTTATCTTTAGCACCAGCAGGATGCTAGGTTCCTTGGCTAACCGATGCTATACTTTTGGTTTTTTCTTTTGGGTAACTTGCTACTCTTCATGTAATTTAGTTCATGATGTGCATTCTGGGAGCCTATTTCCTATAGTTTCTCTTTGGCTTTGTACATGTATATATATGACTGGTTGGTTCCCCAGCTTGGTTCATTTTGATCTATAATATTTCTTACATTTGATAAAAAAAAATTAAAACAATTTAAAGAAGCAATAGGGTGACCCTTACCTTGAACTCCTATTATACATGTTCTTGAGAAGTCATGTGCTACTCTGAATGCTTCTTCTACATTCCAATAGGATATCCTGAATTAGTACTCAAGTCTTTCTGATCCATTCATCATATCTATTAATTCATATATCCATTTAGTTTCGTAAACAAGTTCATGGATAAACTCTTTTTATTTATCACTTCAATTTATTAAATTAGCATTCATTTACACTAACATTTAATGTTCAAAAAAAGGTAGGGTTAGAAAACACACTACCTAAAAGGTGATGGGGAAACACCGATCTGGCAATGTTGAAAGCAATGCATTATGATCAATATGCATGTATACTTACCTGAGAAATATAGGTCCCTATTTCTTCATCATGTCTTTCTTTCCTCAAAACTTGAAGTGTTGGTAGTAAACTTTGATGGGTTTTTCGCTCTTGCTTACTGGAGTCATATCTTATGATCTTGACCTCTAGAAAGGACTTGATATCATCATACTTCTTTGTCCTCTACCCTTTATCTCAAGGGTTTTCAATTTTGCCGATATTTTTCTTAGGAATGGAATCATGGAGTTAGCCCTACCATGCATTTTTTATTGCCCCCCAGCTTGATCATGCCACCAAGTATTTAATTCAGATTTTCTTTGGGGGTGAGGCTATGTGAAGTAAGGTTTGACAAAGAGTTGTTTTCATGCAGAAATTTTAGAATTTCAAAGCTCTTCCAGACATAGAAATCATTTTGACATCGATTCAAAGCAAACTCGTTCTAAAGAAATTCAAGTGATTCCAATGGAGAGGTTTTCATTAGTGATGAAATTTTTGTTTTACTTTTAGTGAAAATATAAAGTGAAATTTTGTTGGTCAACAAGGTTTAAGATTTAATTTGAGGGTTACAGAGAACCGGTCTTCAAAGCATTCATTTTATTTGCATGAATAATGATTTGGTTCGCATGAGAAAGCATTGCCTACCAATCCCGATTGCTTGCCTTTGATCAGAAAAGGCTTGATTAGGAACGTAATGTAGGCCTAGGCTCTTGGTTATGAAGAAAATGATATTTGTAGGCTCAAAAGGTGTTTAAGGGATTTCAAGACTAATTATCACTTGTGCTTGTTTCCTGACCTTTTATCTTTTGAATTGTCTTTCCAAAATGGTCTATCATGCTCCCTAGTGTTAGGCTTAGGCTCTTTCTCTTTGTTTTTGTTTACTTCATTTGGTTTTGAGCAACATCATATTAGTTTTTTTTTTATGCTCAAAATTTTTGGATCCTTTGGATTTTTCTTCATGCCCTCAGCCTTTAATGATTGAGAATTTTCTTTTATGCCCCTTTGTGTTGCTTGGACACTTTCAATCGTCGAGGTTTTTTCTATGTCTCTCGCACTTACCCCCAATTTGGGGTGTGATCCTAGCCAAGGTTATTTCTAAAAAATGTTACTAGGCTCAAAGGGAGACTGCAAATGATATATTTTAGGCTCGTGAAATAATTATCAAATATGGCCTTTTTTCATCTCAAACACATGCACTTAAGATCGGCAAGCCTTGCTTTCATATGAGTATGCAAAGTAATTTCTCATTATTCATTCAAATAAAACTCAACTTTGGAGTCACTTCATGGTTTTTTTTTTAGGTTTTCTAGGTGTATGGTTACCTTTTTAAGGAATCACTTGAATTTTCAGAACTCGTTTGTTTTGGACAAACACCAACAAGGTTTTTGTTTTTATACTAAACTTTTAATTCCTAAAAATTCTTGTGAACATGTGAGATCATGCATAGTTTTGGAAGAAAAGGGAAACACACTAAAGGATTCTTAACGTAATGGTTTCGTGAGTAAAAGTTATGCTCAACGTGTTATTTGCATTAAACAACAACAAAAATAAAGGCATGTTATAAACACATGATCTTATTAACAATAAAGGCTCATTTGACAAGGAAAGTCTTGTGGAATTTTGAGCCAAATTACCAACAAAAACCGGAACGGGTTGAAACAAAAAATCAAGAAGTTTTGCAGGCATGATCAAATAGAGGTAGTTATTTTTTTGGCAGAATAAGAACATGCTCCATTCTGCAACAATGGTGCAATTCCCCTTCTGTCAGCCTTCCCACAAAAGTTTTGCAGAAATGCTGGATTGTGTTGAGGCTCTTGACCATGATTGCCCCTAATTTCTTCTGGCTGAGTCGTTGTTGGGGTTTGAAAAAAGATGATAGGTCGGTTAGAAGGTACTTCCCCAAAGTTATTTTTCAGTATTTGCTCGAGTAAGCTAGAGGCGAGTCACACTTGTCTTCAGAGACTCCAACTCTTCTTGAAAATGGACGTTACGGCGAGCACACTCTTCATCTTTCGTGTTTTTCGCTTAAAGTCGGGTGTTGTAAACTCGTAGGGGACCTACTTTTCATCTTGGTGCATGGATGACAAATGTATGAACATGTAATCTATATGATAAACTCGCCCTTCAAGGGGTGACATATGGTCATAACTCTTGTATGATGAAACAAGAATCTTGATTCTTGCTCAAACTCTACAATGAAGATTTCTTGAGTGACGATCATTATGTCACCCACAAGTCTTGAGTTCAAGATGCTTCAAGAAGGACTTGTCTTAATGCAACTAAAAATAGCACATACAACCTAAAGACATGTTCTATTCATTATGTGAACATGGGTAGGCTTTCTACCTGGTCTCAAAAGGGTCTCAAATCTGCCTAGTGACGATCTTCGTAAAGACAGTATAGGGGCGTTGCAAGAAATGGTTAAGGCACGTATACCTACCATTACCAAGCAAGCACTTAGATATGAGTTGGGTGTTTCATGCATCTCAACCCTAACCAATAGTTATAGGGCAAATCGCTAATTCCCCACCTAACCTAGAAGCTTGTGTGTGCTTTAAAAAAGGACATGTGATGCATGAGACAATTCTATACAATGTATGGAAAAATACATTAACAAAATAAGACAAAACAAAAAAATTAAACACATCAAATACACAAAGCTTAGTCCAATATTGTTAGAAAATAGTACCTTCCCCAGCGGAGTCGCCATTCTGTCGCACGTCCCCGCGCGGCATAGTTTGGCGATTTTTGCTCGTTCGTTTGATTGTTCTTAGGAGTCGCCACCTAGTATTTCATTGAAGGGTTACTAGGAAACTAGGGTGTACTAGTCTTGTCAGAGATTCACAGGTAAGGGACTGGTTGTGACTAGGGAAGGTATTAGCACCCCTAGCGCACCTTACCTGAGGTAAGCTGCTTCACAATTTGATATGCTAAAGAAGTTTTTAAGATTTTGTTTTTTCATCGGATATTAGAAATACAACTTACATGTAAGTTCATAATCCTTAACTGTGAGCAAATCAAAATATTAAATTCTTCTTTATTCTTTGCGATTTTATCATAAAAAACATCCATAAAAAAATACAAACACACACATCCACTTATATATATATATTCTTTTCTTTTTACATCCACATTTGCACGCTACAAATTATAAAAATTCAAAAACTAAACAAACAGTACATTGAACAATTTGAAATTTACAAAATAAACCCCAAAAAAATTCAAAAAAGTGTTGGGCAGCCCTTTGAGGTTGCAAAAACATGGTGGCGCATCTCCTCCACATGCCACCGCCACTGGCAGCGCGTGGGTTAACGCGCCGCCGCAAGAAAATCCAGGCAAGCAGGGGGTCTAAAACAACTTCCTCCCTTCTTCCTTTCTTCATTGGCGGTGACCTACAAAACACTAAAAAACGCAACAAACAGTTGAATTTAGCTTTTCTTTCTCTTTCTTCAGATATACTCCTCTCTTTCTTTAGATCTGCCAAATCTAGAGTTGGGCTTTGTTACACGCGCCGCCGCCAGACTAGACATGTGGATGGCTGGATTGGCAACTTTCCTCCTCCTACTTTATTTCTACTCCGGCGGTGTCGTCCACCGCTACCATGGTTGGGAGATCGGCACCCTTGGAGTCTCGGTTTTCTGCTCCTTCTTTACTATCCTTCGGCCTCCCTTCTTATTTCTCCATCTTTTCTACAATGAGCTGCTATTAGCAACGGAGAGGAAGGGTGGGTGAAGGGGGAGAACTGGTGAGGTTGTAGTCGGCTGAAAGAGGGAGACCGTAGGTTTGTGGCCGAAGGATGTGAAAAGAGGGCAATCTGTGAGGGGGAGCTGTTGCGCTTAGGTTGCAGCTAGAGGCCGGTTGAAGGAGATGAAGAGGTTGTTGGTTGTGTTAAGGTAGAGACACCGCTGCTGGGAAGAGGAGATGAAGACGAGGAGGGGGGGAATGGTTCTGTCGTGGTAAGGCTAAAGGAAGAAAAAGCAAAAGGGAAAAAAAAGCTTTGGGCAGCTGGTTTTGGTTTATTTTTGGCAGAGGGGAAAGGGAGAAGTATTGAAATGGCCGAGAGAGGGGAGGATAGAGAGAGTGTTGGCTGTTCGTAGAGGGAAATTGGGGGCTCCTGGTGATGGAGCTGAAAGGTTGTGGCTGAGGGAAGAAGAAAAAAAGATGGCTAGAGGGGGGCGGCTGCTGGCTTTGAAAGAGATGGGTTTAGGGTTAGGGTTTTTTTTTCTCTAATGTTTCAAAATTGCCCCCCCCAACTTTTTGTGGGTGTTGTGACCTCTATTTGTAGGCATAATGGTTTGGTCCTCAAAACACATCGGTCCTTCAACTTCTTTATTTTTTGTCAATTTCGATTTTTTCTTATTTTCTTGTTTTTTTTAAAAAAACAAGCAATATTAACGTCGGCTCAACAAGGAAAATCAGTGATTGTAAAATTAATGCGTTAAAAGTTGAACGCGTTCAAAATACCTTTGAAAATTTAAATTCTTTTGAGACGATGCTGAAAATGCTAAAAACGATGCAAATATATTAAAAAAAAACATATTTGTTTGGATTTTTATTATTTTTCGCTATTTTTGGATTTTTCAAAAATTTTATCAAGAAGATGGGTCAAAAATTGGGTAGCAATATATGGAACGATTGTACTAATTGTGTAGTTTTCATTCGACACTTTTGAAATGACTTGTATCGATAATTGTGATGGAATATGGATGTGAATGTATGAATATGTAAACATGATGTTATGAATGTATATATGTGGTATTCACTTTTATGAGGATATTGTATTGTGAAATTACATGAGTATTGCACTATGTTAAGAGATAAATTCTGATTTGATAAACCCTGAATACCGTTGTGAGAGTCATGAGTATTATGATGGCAGATACATATAAAAAAACAAAAAAAAAACAAAATTTCCACTGGTTTTGGCTTTGAAAAAGCCAGGTCATTACAGTTGGTATCAGAGCGCCTAGTTTGGTTCCTGAGGATTGATGATAATAATGTGGTTGTGATCTATTTCAAGATGGTCCACACTCGACAGGGGATGCAAACTGAACCACCTTCCATAGAAGGGAGGAATAGGGGCTGAAATGCCCAAGATTGGCAGGTTAAGGATCCATTGGATGATACTGTTTCCCACACTCTAGTAAGAGCATCTGAGTCCATGTGGGGGAAAAAACACAGAAGCTGAAGAAGATGGGTACCAAATTGGACAGAAAAAGTGCCCCCAACAAGGGCGGAACAACAAGAAAGAACGAAGGCACACCCATTGACCATTCCAACAGGGGTTCCCTCGCCTTATACTGACTTAGGACTTCTAGTTCAAATAGTCAAGGCAGTAATGGAAGGCATGGTTGGCTCTACGACTCAAGCAACTCCAGCTACACAAATTCTATGAACAACCCCAGGAATTGTTGCAACCACGGACAATGTGGTGTTACTTATATGGTTGGTCAAAAGCATGAGCGAAATGGGCTATGAATCGTATATAGGAAAGAAGGATGCTGAGATAGCGGGGAGGTGGATAAAAAAGGTGGAGAAGACTATGATCCAGATTAACATACTTGAAAACTTACAGGTGAATTGTGTCACTCAGCTACTGTCTGACTGGGTCATGACATGGTGGGAAACTGTCCACCTAAGACGTGTAACTGAAACATTGACTTGGAGAGATTTTAAATTAGAGTTTGAGAACCAATTCTACTCTAGGTACCATCACAAGGTGAAAGAGTAGGAGTTCCTAGTGCTATAATAAGGTGAGATGTCAGTGTTGGAATATGAAAGGCGATTTTATGACCTCTCGTTGTTTGCCCGACACTATATCCCGATAAAGGAGCACATGATTGAGAAGTTGAGAGATGGGTTTCGATAGGAATTGAGACAAGGGTTAATCATTTTACGGTTTAAGACAGTAAGAGAATTGATTGAAGCAGCACATTAAAAGCTTGTATTAGAGAAGGTCACCAGGGGCATCCCAGAATGGGTAAAAAGAGAGATGAGGATGATTTTACTAGTAGACCGCCACTTTCAATTAAGGGAAAAAGTGGAATGTTTGAGGTATTCAGGAAGAAGGGGACAATAGCGGTACCGTTTCACTAACAATCAAGTGGAAGAGTAATGGGTGGACAGACTCACTCAAGAGCGAACCCTTCAGGGGGACTAGTGACCGGAAGAACGTGCATTACCCTTATTATATGAAGTGTGAACAGAGGTACCCAGGAGACTGCTCTATTTCACCAGGATGATGTTTTATATGCAAAGAAGAGGGTCATAGATGGAGAAACTGTTAGTATTTGGGGCAAGGATGTCATTACTGCAATGAAAGAGACCATTATAAGAAGGAATTCCCTAACATGAACATAGCACAAACATCGAGCTTTAGACAGCCAAGTCAGAGTCACCAACAATTAGTCACCATAAATAAGCCGGTGAGGTCTTCCCAATCAAAGGCAAACTCCAGCCAAGAGAGGCCAAAGGAACAAAATGATCGAACCCCAGGAAGGGTCTTCCACTTGACGCGGGAAGAGGTTAAGGTTGCATCTGATGTGGTAGCAGGTACGCAACTAATGAATAATATCAATGTGCTGGTGTTTGAATTGGGTGCTACTCACTTATTTATTACTAGGAGAATTGTCACCAAAATAGGGAGGGGGGGTGAAAGTAATAGAAAAAAAGGGTTCATAATTAGAACTCCGATAGGAAATAGAGTAGAAACAGATAGTATATACGTGGGAGTGGGGGTTAGTCTACCTGGGTATGAAACAAAAGTAAATTTGATGCCCTTAGAATTACATGATTTCAATACAATCCTAGGCATGATTAGCTAAATACAAGGTCAGATAGACTAATATATTAAAATTGTTATGTTTCAAAATACCAAGGGTTTTGTAATTTGTAATGATCCCTTGAAAAAAAGACTTGGGTGTGATTTGATGCAACATGGAAAGGTGATCGCTTATGCGTCAAAATAGATAACAACTCACAAAGAGAATTACCCAGTAATGACTTGGAGTTGACTTTTGTGGTATTTGCTATGAGAATCTGGAGGCACTATTAATACAAGTCCCTTTAATTTCGAGGATAAAATTTATATTGGGAGGGGAGAATGTAAAACCCAACAAAAATTTAAGCAAAAGGTCGACCTATACTAAACAAAATACTAGGGGGACAAACTAACCAACCTTAGAGAAAGCTTAGAAGATAGGGACCAACCTATCCTAGGGGAGAATTGAAATAGAAACCAGCCCCAAAATAACCCAAAAGAGGTATAAGGAAAGTCTTGACCAGCACCCAAACACCTCTACCTCATTAAAGAGGAGGTATAAATGCAAGGGAGAGAGAGAAGGTGACCCTTCCTTTTCCTAAAAACTGGTTGTAGCAGCTGCATGCTCTTGCTTCTCTTCCTCTTTCCCAAAAAAACTTGACAAAACCTCAGCTACATGCAAACCTCCTTGGGTGCTAAATGAGAAGAGAGTTAAAGGGAAGGAGTAGTGACCGAAAACAAAAAGGAAGAGGGAACCTAGACCTTTTCCAGGACTGGCAGCAGCCATTACTGCAGCACATACACCACTTTTCAAGGAGGAAACTGAATCCAACCAACCAGCATGCCACCTTCTTTGAGTGTTGAGTAAGAAGTGAGTTAAAAAGAGGAGACAAAACCAAAAACAATGAAAAAAGAAGAGCCTAGAGGGTTGACTGAATAGCAAATGAGGGAATTAAGAAACTGAACAAAAAGAGAAGAACAAACCACCGAACCTTACCCTAGGACTGCCCAAAATCATAAGGTAAGGTAAGAACATCACCTCCTTAATTATTCCTTAAAACTTCTGGACATAAAAAGGGAAGCAACCCCCAAGAGAATGGTTAAAGTTCTTACACTTGTAACTTAAAGAGGGTTATAAGGAAAGATTAAGGTGAATAGGGGGCTAAATAGGGGACACAATTCCAGAAATAACAACAAAAGAAATTAATAAACTTGAACACATAAACTTAGAGAAGAACTAACCAGATTGAGGGGCTAGAAAAAATGTGTTTATATGATGAAATACATGAATGATAATCTTGTTAAACTCTTAGGAATATACTTGAACCAAAATAAAATGCATGATGGTGTTATTATCTTGATTTCACATATGATTGATGAACTTACATGAAATGTGAAATGAAATGATGAAATGCATAGAGTGTGATCTTGTTGGATTTCTAGAAATGTATGTGGGCTCGAATAGAATTGGTGATGATGATAATGCTTTGATTTTGTTATGAGATTGATGAATTTACCTAAATATAGATCAAGTGAATGAAGATATGGTTGTGGCATGTTATTGTGACTATACTTGTGAAAATGAGATGGATTGATTGTATGTGTAAGATTGTATTGTTGTTAAACCCTTAGGAGCATGTTAAAGCTGAAATAGAAATCATCCCATGATAATGCGTTGATTTTGTTTATATAACGAATGAATTTCTATAATGAGGAATGATAGTTGGGTGAACCTAGAAACAATATGCAAGTTGGGATTTGGTTGTGCATTGTTGATGCTCTTGTTATAGAATTTGAATATGTTTGTTGTCGATATTTGTCCAAGTCACAACTATGAAGTGGTATAAAGGAGAAAAGCACATCATAAATCTTACACATAGTTTAAGGAGAAAAGCAAAGCTGGAGTTGACTCAAATTGTCACTGGCGATTTTTGAATCGACAGTGACTTAAATCGCTCTGATGATTTCAACGTCAGCCGAAGAACTGGTTACGTTGATAATTTTTAGGTCGGTAGCGACTCAGCTTTCATCAACAATTTCTGAATCAGCAGTAGCCCATAGACACTGACGATTTCAGTGTCAGTCGTAGAACTGGGTTACGTTAATGATTTCTAGGTCGGCAGCGACTCAGTTTTCGTCAATGATTTCTAAGTCAGCAGTAGCATATGTGCTCTGACGATTTCAGCATCAATCGTAGAACTAGTTACGTTGATGATTTCTGGGTTTGCAGTAGCCTATGAGTGTTAATGATTTCAACGTCAACCATATAACTAGGTTAAGTTGACGATATCTTGGTCGGTAATGACTCAGGTTTCATAAATGATTTCTGAAGTTAGCAATAGCCTATGTACGCTGACGATTCCAACGTTAGTCGTAGAACTGGGTTATGTTGATGATTTCTAGGTCGACAGCGACTCAGTTTTCATCAACAATTTCTGAGTCAATAGACCAAGTACACTGACGATTTCTTGCGTCAGTCGTAAGACTGGACTGCGTTAACGAATTCTATGTTGGCAACGACACACTTTTTGTTGCCAAATTTTGTGTCACCAGCGAATCAGTTTTCGCTACCGAATTCTATGTTGCCAGCAACAATTTTTGCGTTAATGATTTCTGCGTCGACGACGACATAGTTTTTACTATCAAATTTTTTCTCGCTAGCAAATCAGTTTGCTACCAAATTTTGTGTCACCAGTAAATCAATTTTCACTATCGAATTTTGTGTCGCCGGTGAATCAGTTTTCATTGATGAATTATGTGTTACCAGTGAACCTATTTTCGTTGATGACTATGTATTACCAATAAACTAGTTTTCGCTGATGATTATGCGTCTCCAACAAACTAGTTGTTAACAATTCTATGTTACTAGCAAACTAGTTTTCGTTGACGATTATGCATCTCCAACAAACCAATTTTTATTGACGATTTTATGTTACCATCAAAGTAGTTTTTGTTGATAACTTTCTACGACAACAGCAACCTAGTTTCATTGACGAATTCCATATCATAAATGACTAAATTGTTACGACGATTCCATCATCGGTCTGACCTAATTCATTATGAAACTCGAGGATTAGACGCTAGGACGTATGTGAGTAGCCCATGTTTAAGATAAAGAGAAGTGTCTTGATATAATGATGTTCGTTGTTTGATTGTATAATGTGTGGAACACATGAATGTGAAAACATGTATTCTTGAAATATGCATGACGATGAGTTATGTGATTACTGAATGCAAACATACTAATTGTGATCATTTGATATGTCAAGTGATGCGATCAGAATCGAACCTTCAATGGGACAAGAACACCCCACGGGAGGAACAGGTAGGTGACTAATTCCATATTAGAAATGACTAAATTGTTACGATGATTCCATCATCGGTCTAACCTAATTCATTACGAAACTTGAGGATTAGACGTTAGGACGTTTGTGAGTAACCCATGTTTAAGATAAAAAGAAGTGTCTTGATATAATGATGTTCGTTGTATGATTGTATAATGGATGGAACACATAAATATGAACACATGTATTCTTGAAATATGCATGACGATGAGTTATGTGATTACTGAATGCAAACATGCTGATTGTGATCATTTTATGTGTTAGGTGGTGTGATCAAAATAGAACCTTCAACTGGACAAAGACACCCCACGAGAGGAACAGGTAGATGACTTCCACCCTTTAGTATAACGTTAGTTCTGAAGTGAATTTATTACGAAGGCTCTACTATTATGATATAGTGAATGTTAAACTGTTATGAAATGCTTGTATGAGTATTATGAAGGATCTACTATTGTGATATAATAGTGTATGTTAAATTGTTACGGAATGCTTGTATGAGTATTA
>Ga0325414_1003007_pt1 | contig 17429 bp, 15 predicted proteins | sample PopdelMetagenome_8_FD_206183 | JGI IMG/M metagenome (GOLD analysis project Ga0325414, IMG submission 206183) | Populus deltoides microbial communities from Bellville, Georgia, United States - Leaf-PdKOR-R3 | ecosystem: Host-associated > Plants > Phyllosphere > Phylloplane/Leaf | place: USA... | reverse complement strand
ATGTGTTATTTGCAAGAAAGCTAAAGGTAAAGAGAATGCATATGGGTTGTATATGTCGTTGCCTATTCCAAAGTAACCATGGATGGATATTAGCATGGACTTTGTACTTAGGTTACCAAGAACACAGTATGGAAAGGATTCAATAATGGTTGTGGTTGATCTATTCTCCAAAATGTCCCATTTCATTCCTTGCAACAAAATTGACGATGCAGTACATGTTGCTGATTTGTTCTTTCGAGAGATTTTTTGTTTGCATGGAGTTTCTAAAAGCATTGTCTGTGATCGTGATTCAAAGTTCTTTATGGAGTTTGCATATAATCGTAGTGTGTATGGGGCTACAACATTTTCACTATTTGAGGTTGTTTATGACTTTGATCCTTGTGTTCCTATTGATCTTGTTCCTATTCCAATTGATGAGAGGACATCTATGGATGGAATTAGAAAGGCAGAATTGATGAGAGGACATCTATAGATGGAATTAGAAAGGCAGAATTGATGAAGGAACTCCATGAGCAGGTTCGATTACATATTGAGGAGAAAACGACAAAGTATGCTAAACAAGCTAACAAGAGGCAAAAAATGGTTAGGTTTGAACCTGGAGATCTTTTTTGGATTCATATTAGCAAGGGCAAATTTCCAAGAAAACGTTAGTCCAAGTTGATGTTTCAATTATAAATATAGTATCAGAATATGTAGTAAACACTTTTGGTCGAAATTTGAAATTTAATTCAAAGAATTAAGAGTTGTTCTTCCAAATTGATTTTTGTGAAGAATCCCACCTGACTTGTCACTTTTCAATCACAAAAAGTGTGGCTTCGAAATCCTAGATTGATCCTTATGGCGTCCAGGTGGACTTATTAAAGTATCATTATAGTCTATCCTCCATCTTATTTACCTTATAATCCGGCCTAAATACGAAAAAAAGACAACCAACCAGACCCATCCTTCATCCATTTTCTTCAGATTCATTGTTGCCAATTTTCGAATCATTCGCGGCATATCAATTGCAATCTATAAGGCCTAGGATGCTTAATACAACTCAGATTCAATTTCTTTACAAGAGTATCACTAGCTACATTAGCACAACTACCTCCATCAATTATCATGCTACATACCTTGTTTCGGATGTGACATCGAGTTTGAAAAATGTTTTCTCATTACTGATTTACATCATATTCTTTGATTTGCATGTTCAACGCATGCCTTACAACTAAGGCCTCCCCCTCAACAGGATATGCAATCTCCTCACCACTACAATCCACCAAAGGTGGCATCTCTTCACTTTTAGATTTGTCACTTTCATATTCAACTTCCCTATTGTCTCTTGTAAGCCTAACTCTTTGGTTTGGACACTGAGATGAAATGTGCCCGTTCCCTAAATACTTAAAACATTTAATATCTCTATCACGAGTAGGTTGAGATTCAAATTTACCTTCCTTTCCGTATGAGCATCCTTTTTGGCCTTAGGTGGTTCGGCCTTTGCATAAAGCTTTGGGTGGACAACCCCCTCTCTCCTCAGATTCAGCCTCCATGTTAAGAAAGATGGAGCCGAATTGGTCTGAAAACGTGCACTGCCCTATTTCTTTATTTTCCTCCCCACCTTTGTTGCCATGTGGACTATGTCCTCTAATTCCATACAATGTTGTAATTCTACAACATTCACAATGTCTCTATTCAGCCCATTTAGAAATCTAGCCATAGGAGCTTCCCTATCCTCAATCACACTTTCCTCCCATGACATTATCGGCCTCTCTCCACTCCTTCTCCCACTAATCACATTCTAATCCCACCAAATCAGTGCGTAATTAGTGAACTAAATGACCGTCAATTTTACCTTCTTCACCTCTGAATAGTTATGGTAATAAAAAATCCAATTCACCTTTTTCTCCCATTCTAAATACGTCTCGGGATCGTTTTTACCTTGAAAAGAAGGTATTTTCAGCTTGATAGCATCCAAATCACCATCTAAATCATCATGTACCCCAACACTACAAAAATTTCATCTTTGGCCGAATTGGCCCCTAGTTCTATTCCCAAAATACCTTCTATTTCTAGGGTGCCAAAAATCTTCCTAATGGCCTATGGTCTCATCCTCAAAAACACCATCACCAATATCATCAACGTCCTCCTCAAAATCCTCATAATCAGTCCACTTTGGCCTTTCAACCCTACTACCACTATTTGCTTTCAATTCAGCCCCAACCTTCCTCATGTCTTATGTGCTTGTACCAACCTCGTTACCAAAATATAAAATGTAAGCAATTTATGATAAGGTTTGATATGCTGATGCAAAAACATTATGAATCAGATCTAATTACACTCGAAATTGAAAACCAAAGCAAATGATATCCCATTGACCCCAAAATTAATATGTGGAGTTATTAGGACCCCAGTAATCAAAGTACCAAATTTGAGAAAATTCCGAGTTGATTTGATTCAATTTTTCCTTGTTTAGTTTTCTGCGGCGGAAACCAATAAACATCTTTTTAACGATTATTTTTTTCTTTCCTTTTCTATTTCTCTTTTTTTATGTTACTGATATATTTTGGACAGTAACAAAATGAAATAACAATTTTTTTTTATATGCCCCAAATTCAAGGAGAAGAAAAAATTGGACACTAAGGAATTTTTCCAGAATCAACAAGAAATGAAAATTTCAGAAGGATATTATAACCTTGTTAATGGAGCCAAGCTCTCATACCAAATGATGCAAATCTCTTGAACACACGATCAAACAACTCACACGTAAAGACACCAATTCTTGGAAAAAGCCAAGTAAATCAGGTTTGATAGGAGCGTGACACAAAGATAACTTGTACCTAGGCACCAGCACTATTGAAAACGGAAACCCCCCACCCAAAGAATATTGATTCGCGAACCAGAAGTATAAGGATGATGTTATGAAGTCAATTGTTCTTCTATAAGTTGTTTTTCAGTTCTTTAGAAAACCAAGGGAGACTATCCCACCAACACACACAAAGTGCGGCAAGCAAGAAGTTTATTTATTTGAAAATTATGTAACCCTTACATGTCTGTTATGCCTTTATTTATACTCACTCTAGAATGAAATAAACCCTAATGAACCCCTTATGTGGACTTATATGAGGCCTACTTACAATTAAACCCAAATAATATAAATAAAACAATAATAAATCTGAATTTAATAAACTAATTATGATAGGATCATATTTGCTGCCCTATAGAAGTCTCATAAGTTCAAACTCCACATCTTATTTGACCAGCCCACGAAGTTGGGTCCCTAACCTGTCTGACTGGTTTTCGATAGCACTAAAGTCACCAATAAGAATCCATAAGGTGGACTCCCAGCCATCACTTTGACTTATTATATTAGACCATAAAGCCTCACGTAAGGACACACTATTATCTCCGTAAATGATGGAAGCAAATATTGGCACCTGATATAATGACACACTATTAGTCTACATGCCCAAAACATCCACCTTCACCACATCAGCATTCAAACAAACCCAAATATAACCGCGGTAAGAGAAATCATAACAAAAAAGACCAATTGCGAAGAAGAAGTCAACAAACATCATCTTTATTCCTGTCTCTAACTCGAGTTTCAACCAAACCAAAAGGAGCCACCCTCTCCTGCTGGATGAGACGACGCAATTCTGAATGCTTTATAGGATCATTCAAACCTCTAACATTCCAACATCCAATAATCATAAGAAAATAAAGAGGAAGACAAACAACAACACAAAGATTAGCCTAAAAGATATGTGGCCATGAAATAGGGATTTAGTGGAAAAGAATTGACTGGGTGGTAGAGTCGTGGAAACACCTCCTTCTTCATATTTTGGACATGGAACAATATGTTACTGTTGAAACATGAAAGAATTGAAATCTTAGATTAAAACGCTATATATGGATGGTATGAACTGCTTAAACAAGAATTCTTGAATTGCAAGCAACCAGAGCGATTCCTCACTACATCAAAAAATTTCCATTAATAAAAGATGTAAATCCATTGGAAAAATAAAAAATATGTATATCTGATGAAATGGTGGTTGTTGCTATATGCTCCAATAACGAATCAAATCGTTGGTTTAATTGAATAACCAAATGAATAAACCTCAACTGCCCCCCCCCCCCGAGGAGCTTGATTTCTTATTCCTCTTTGAATAGCCTACTGAACCCTTCTTTTTTTTTTCTCTAGAGTCTCTCGCCTTACTTGTTAGCTGATTCACACTTTCCTTATTGGTGGGATTCGGAGTTTGAGGCCTTGCCGAGATCAGGAATGTAGACTCCTGATCAGTACATTCCCCACCCGTATCACCTCCCCTAACTTCAATATCAACATTCGTCTCATGATTATTGACTGAAGAAGGTACATTATCGCACAAGTAGCTGTATTTGAGTTATGGTGTGGACTCTTCCCCAAAGAACAACAATGATGGCGTGTTTAAACAGCCATGCATGTTGTAGTAGCCTAGTATACCAACCTTTTCTCATACTTTTACCATTTTAAGTAATACAAAAGAAAAGTATCAAAGCCATTTTGGCATATAAGGAAATGCATCTTCTTACTTGAAAGAGACAGATCCATTGCATCCTTATAAACTTGTTCAAAACAACCAACAGGCTTTAAGTGCTTTGATTAGTACGTAAAAGTGTATTTTTATCAAGGTTTTATATCATCATTTGCACTGAAGTATCAATAACTCCTTAACTAAAGTATGTTTTATAATAACAAGTCTGATACTATAAAATACCTTTAATTTATGGTAAATATTCATCTTAAATGCAGGCCTATCACATAAATCAAAGGATTGATTGATGAGTTTAACTACTGAAATTGAGAAGACAAAGAGAGGGTTAAGTAAGAGGTGCTGATTCCGTCCAAAGTGGAACACTGTTCAGTCATTGGGTCATATCGGAATCTATAGATCTTGGAACTTAATTTGGTTTGTATGGCTAGAAAGCTAAGACATAGACTTAAAACATTTATAGGAGTCTAAGACTCAATTATGCTATTTGGAAGTCCAAATCTTAGCAACAACGGAGAAGTCGGAATCCGTCCTGCAACCCAGACATTGTTCAGTGTTCAACCCATATCTCGAGTTTTGGAAGTCCAAATGCACTGATTCTTTTTTTTTTTAGAAAGTTGAGACAATTTCCTAGAACTTTCATGAGGACAATCTATTCAAATTCTGACGTTAGTAATGATGTTTTGTTCAGATAAGAAGATAAGGATTGTCACCAAGTCAAGATGTGGCCACCCACTCAACATTTAGTCATCAAATAAATAATTCCAAATTTTAGCCTATAAAAGGAGGCATTTGCCATGCATTTAGGCATCTTGGTTTCCAGATCAAGATCATGTTCTCGCTCTCTCTTTATATTTTTGTAATGCTTAAGTTTTGCTTATATTATTCTCTTGTTTATTCTTTTTATTTCCTTTCCTGTACTTAGTTAACTTATATCTTCTTATCTTGTTTATTTATGTTTCCCTCTTTCATTATGTTTAGCCATGTTTATTATGTCAAAGTGAAGGTTACACTAATGATGTAAGAATAAGTATAGTATAAACTCAATATGGACTTTAATGTTTGATACTAACATGTTTTGTATTTGTTATCTTGTTCACTTTTAATACTTTGCTTGTTAAAAGGTTAATCTAAATTTATGTTGTATAACCCTTGGTACAACAAATACTTGGCACTTGCATAGCCCAACCGTATGGTATAACCGACACCTGTGCTATGAAAGGAACTTGATTTGTTGTTAGCATAAGTTATAATCATGAATACTTGACAACATTTACAAGTATTAGCATTACTCAAATAAGATAACTAATGTAATCATGTTAACAATTTATAATCCAATTGGAACCTCCTTTGTGTGTGGTTTCCAGTTGAGTAATAAGATTTTGTACTATACTTGTTTGAAATACCATTAGTGGATCATCTAACCTTAGCAATTGTTTCTATCATTATTTAATCCTTAAATCAATATCACATCTCAAAACTCTCTTCAACTTATTATTATTATTATTATTATTATTATTATTATTAATTTATATAGTTAACCTTCCTGTGGTTCGACCCCTGTCTTGCCGGGTTATTTATTACTTCGACACTCCTGCACTTAGGAGAAGACATAAATCTTTTGGTCATGTTATGCTTCCAAGTATGATAATATTAATACCCGAGAATATATAGTGCATGATGGAGATACATGTGTTGTTGTGTTTGTAAGGAATGTCATTTCCAATATTGCTCATTGTGAGAATAATATGGGAAACCTTATTCAAGCTACTTCGGCTATAAATAAATCAGATGGGTATAAGGAGGAGATTGATCTGGAAGTTAGAGGAGGGGATAAGGAAAGGGATGGGGTTTGCACTGATATTGATCTAATTAGTCCTTCACCACAATGTCCTTTTGATTCCAGCACTATCGGTCATGACAATTAGATAGCAAGTAAGGTCAAAGACCCTCTCGAGAATACAAAGAGTTTGATAGGTTCACCTAAAAAGAAAAACAAATCGGCCTGTTCTTGAGGGGGCTACCAGAATATTAGAGGGTTGAATGACCCCTTAAAAAAGCATTCTAAATTGTGTTGTCTTCTGCAGAAGGAAAGGTTGGCTCCTTTTGGTTTGGTTGAGATAAGAGTTAGACAATGTAATAAAGGGTTTCTAAGCTTATTCATGAGCAAAAAGAAGCTTAAAGAGATATTGAATGGGCTTATTTAGAATATATGGAGCAAGATGGACCTAGAGGTACTTGAGAAGTGTAGGGAGCATGAAGGTCACCCTTTAATCCAAGTCCAAGAAGAGCCCAAATCCTGTGCATCGAAGGGTTAGAAGATCAAATTTCCTTAGCTACGAAGGATTAATTAATGATTCTTCTAGTCTAGGAAGGAAACTAAATTGAAAGGTATAAAAGGAGATTTTCTTCATTTGGGACAATATTCGTCTTGGATTTCCTAGTATTTGGGACTTTCTAGGTGTGACAAATCTGAATCTAGCATATCTAGGATATTAATTTTGGATTTTTATTATTTTCTTCTTAATCTTTGGTTTATTATTACCTATTTGGACCAATTATAAGTGGACCTCGTATAAATCCACATAAGAGGAGTTCATTAGGGTTTATTTCAGCCTAGAGTTAGTATAAATAAAGCCATAACCAGATGTGTGGCAGACTATGAAATTGAGATTAATAAAAACTTGTTTGTTGTACCTTGTTGTGTGAGTTGGTGAGATATTCTCCCTTCTTTGGTTCTCTGAAGAAATGAAAACAACTTATCAAAGAACAACTGACTTTGTGGCGTCATCCTTATATTTCTCATTTACGAAACAATATTCATTGTGTGGGGGATTTCATTTTCAATAGTGCTGGTGCCTAGATATGAGTTATCTTTGTGTCACACTCATATCAAAGCTGATTTACTTGGCTTTTTGAGAATTGTTGGCTTTACACGCGAGTTTCTTGACCGCGTGTTCAAGAGGTTCAAATCATTTGGTATGATGAGGATCAGCCCACCACCAAGCTTAATGATACAGATCAGCCCAACATCAAGTGTAATGATGTGCATCATGGGAATTATAATCCATCTTGTAAAGCTAAAACTAATATGCAAGAGGATTCAGATGGTCCAATGATATGAGCGAGAGCGAAACAACTACAAAGGGCCTTGACGAGTCAAATTGGAATTGAAGCTGCGTCGGAGTTAAAAATTAGCAATCAGTTTGAAATTGGTTCAAGGATGTTTATTTGCCTACAATTGGAACTTGGAGATGGGAAAAGCCCTTAATGGTTCTTTTGATGCCGGGCTACTTGAATTTAGGTTGATATACAAATAAGTGAAGGAATTGATGCTGTTTATGGTCAGAATAGCAAATGAATTTGAACCCGAATTTGAAGTCATCCATTGCATGGGAAAACAAGACTAATCTAGGTGGATTTCAAGTTCAGAACATGTTCTTTCTAGATTGTCCAACCATAATTGCATTGGACTTTTGTGTAAGAAGATATGGTTGTTTTAAATTTGGTCTGTTTATATTAGAAAAGTCAAAAAACGTGTGCTAGTTAATTTGTCTAGGTTAGTTTGTCAAAGTCTATTTTTTGGGCTTGATTTCTGCCATGTTGAATTTTTTCTAACTTTGAAGGGATGTTCCATATTTCAAAACCATGATGATGGCAAGTATTAAGCAAGTCTCGATACCTATCCCAATATTGGTAAAATGTTTCTCCTGGTTTTTGAGTGAAAGTGATTATTTGTCTTTTGAAAGAGTTTAGATTTTCAATAGGCTAATTTGATTTAATCATGGACCAAATAAAAGTTTAATTATGTTTAAGAATTAATTTGGGTCCAATTAAAGGATTTAATTAGGTGCAATGACTTAATTATACTTTAATTGGGTCGAATTTTAGCTTAATTAAGAAATTAAAATTTTAAAAGACTAAATTTAATTTTATCAAGTCAATTGATTGAAATCAAGGGTAAAATTGCTAGAAATGCAAAGTTTTGTGGTCAATTGAGGGCTAAATTCAAGAAAATCACAACCAATGATCATTTTGTAAAATGCGCTCAACTATGGGAACAAAATTGGATGAAATCAGGGATGAATTTGAAGGAAACTAAAAGTTCAATGGTCAATTTGCATAAATCCAAGACCAATGACCAAAATGAAGTTCGTTAGGGAAAAATTGAACAAAATTCAAAGTTTAAAGTCAATCAAGGGTGTAATTGAGAGAAATTATAAATTAAAGGACTAAAATGAACTTTACCAAAACAACACCGTTTTGGTTACTGTTCATCTCCTTCTTCAGATTTTTGCCTGAAAAGATGTCGAGTGGCCTCTTTCCAAAGGCATTTAATGCTTCATCTCTCTACTAAATTTGACAAAACTTACACGCAAACGATGACCTGACATCTAACTACATCGAAGTGTAGTTCGTTCTGGTCGATTGACCCATAACTGTTGTGGCATCGCCCCAGCAAGGCCAACCCGACTAACCCTTTTGCAGTAACTTTGTTAGGCCATGATGACCACTTTGAGCCAACAGTTGGGATCCTTTGGGGTCAAATTAAAGACCAAGATTTTACATCATCAAATATCCCTCTTCTACCTTCTATAAGTAGGGGTGAATTTCATGGCATGAAGAAAGAGAAATCTGAGCCAAATTTGGGAAAAAATTAGTGTTCCCCAGTTTCCCCCTTCACCATCCTCTTTTGTGCTACCATAATCACCACGTCTTCTCTACAACATTAGGAACGCCTCTAGCCTCTCTCCAAAATTTCTTTTGCATGTAAATGGCATTATCCACTAAATTGGGCGGGCTGGACCCATCAGATCTGTTGGGCTATCAGACTTATATGGTCGGGCCAGATCCAACCTACTTAAAATAAAAGAGATAAGCTTGTTATGCCACCAGTTAGACTGGGCCCAGCCTATATAATTTTCAAAAAAAAAACTTTAAAAATTTTCAAAAGTCCTTTAAAAAAATTTGTGATTTCTAGTATGTTTTTTTAATAATTTTGCATAATATCGGGTTGTATATTTACATTATAGGATACAAATCTGGTATTAAAATATCCGGTTTTCTCCCAAATGTTTCTAAAAAATTTTAAAAATCCAAAAAAAATTAAATTAATTTTCTCTTTCAAAACAAAAATATTTTGTTTTCATGCATACAGTCGAATCCTAAAAGTTTTCCAAGCATGTTTTCATAAAAAACAAAAAAAAATTTATCTTTCTCATATATTTTTTAAAAAAGGATATTGTAACTAGTTTATGATTATCCATTAATATTTGACCAAAATTTCAAAAACCCTTCACCAATCATTTTGTTTCATTTTATATTAATGTTTAAATGTAAAATTTAATATTTGAGGGTGTAAAAATACACAATAAGTATACCCTTAGGTATTGAAGATATAAAAAAATAAATGTTATGCTAAAATTTAGACCTTAGAATAGTTAGGATTTAACTCAATAAGGTAGAGACTTCCCCACAAAGGTAAATTTGCCTTAAACCTTAGAAAAGACCAACAAATAAAAACTAGAATTAGAAAACAATCAAATAACAATGCAACCTACTTAGGTAGGGTGCACTGAGGGTAATATATCTTCTCTTTGCACAACCAGCCCCTTATCCAAACTCTCACAAACCATTAGGTTTTCTAATAACCTTAATACTAGATGGCGACTCCTGAACCTTAATTATAATTTTATGATTAAACCTAAAAACCCTTTCACAACATTACTTCTCAGTAGGCATTTTAGGGGGTTGTTCGACGTCACCCCGTGACACTGAAAATTATCAAAGAAAATCTAAGTCATTCTGATATGAAAATCATCAACTAAAAACTAAGTTATTTTGATACTGAAAATCTTCAACAAAAAGTAAGTCATTTTCCCTAAGTTCACGCAGATGGTCAACCAAGTTTTCCTTCTAAAGACCACAACCAAAATCACTTCCAAAGTTTATTTTTTCTTTAGATAAGGTAAATATATAACTAAAAAAAAGAAAAATAAAAAGGGACAAGACCCCCACAGGCCCTGCTAACACAAAACAACAAAATAAAAAAACCAGGGGGTATACCCCAAATAAAGTCTAATAGAATGTGCCCTAAAAAACATAAGAAGACTCAACTATGAGCAAAAGCATCATTAGAAAATCTCCTAGTAATATTAAGCCTTCTATTAGTACCTGTAATGGCCATATTACGAAGGAAATTAACTTTAGATATATTTGTATAAATCACAGTAAAGTTGCCATGAGTCTCTCCATGAAGCCGAGCATTCCTCTCCCTTCAGATGTATTAAACCATTGTGGCTAGTATCAATCTGATAGTCACATATGTAACAGAATGGACCACTATCCAAATTAAAGAGCCATGATGAGATGTTGTTCCATGATTGACTCCTAAATAGGATGAAGCATATGGAACAAAGATCATACCAGATGCGACGAAAGAAAGTGCAATAAAAAAAACAAGTGGTCAATATCCTCACAATCATCCCCGCATCGTAGACACCACGGAGCCTGAATGAGATCGAAGGATCTAAGCCTATCTTAAGTCAACAATGCCTTACAGATAACAAGTCATAAGATGAAGGAGAACCGCAGGGATAGCTTGTTTGTGCCAAACAAGTGCCCACCACTCAACATCAAGAACATAGAGAATGGAGAATACACCCCTCGGAGCATCTTTCCAACACATAACATCCCGCCTCCTATAATTAGGAAGGAGAGAATCTGGAGTACAACGAATCAGCTCAATCCACTCAGGTGACCTAACATTCGACCAAATCAACTCTTGACCAGCAATAATAGAATTAGTCTTGCATCCTGATGTAAACTAGAATCCATAATTGATATGATCCAGGCAAGGTCAAATTCGGATTTTGACGTAAAAAGTGCAACTATCCAGTTTTACGGCAACAGTCATAATTCTCAATCCGACTGTTGGATCAAGCTAAACTTTTACGTGGAGTCTTCTAACATGTTGTCCAACCTTGGGTTAAAATTTTAGGTCAATCGGAGTTCAGAAAGACTTCTCAATACGGGTCAATAAAGGCTGTATGAATTTTGTTATTTACTTCCTTTTGACTTGTGGACTTTCTATTTGGCTATGATTCTTTTCCTATAAGGATATGGCAGCTTATTTTGGAATCTACTAATTCTACAAAGATCTTTAATGGGCTGCAATATAGTTTCCAAGTGTGGCAAGGATTCATAATTATTTCAGAATACCTTTCTTACAAGGATTCCTTATTCATCCTAGCTACAAAAAGGAAAGAAGACTTCAGAATAAATTCTACCTTCAGATCAGATTTCCTAGTCTATTTGGGACTTCTTAATGGTGACAAATCTGATTCTAGCATATTTAGGATGATAATTTTTTTTATTTTTATTATTGTTATTATTTTCTTTTTAGTCTTTGGGTTATTATTACTTATTTGGGTCAATTGTAAGTGGGCTTCATATAAGTCCACCTAAGGGGAGTCCATTAGGGTTTATTTAAGTCTAGAGTTAGTATAAATAAAGGCATAACCAGACATGTAAGGACGCAATTTTCAGATCAATAAACTTCTTTACTGCACTTATTGTGTGTTGGTGGGATAATCTCCCTTTCTTGGTTCTCTAAAGGACTGAAAATGACTTATCGAATAACAACTGTCTTCGTGGCGTCATTCTTATACTTCTAGTTCGCGAATCAATATTTGTTGGGTAGGGGTCTCTGTTTCCATTAGTGTTGGTGCCTAGGTATAAGTTATCTTTGTGTCACACTTCTATCAAACCCTGATTTACTTGGCTTTCTAGGAATTGGTGTCTTCGCGTGTGGGTTGCGTGACCATGTGATCACGAGGTTCACATCAATAATGATTCTATCCCCAAAGAACTCCACCAAAGGGCTTACAGGGTGCCGGTTATCAAACCATGGGGAAGTAGACTGACCATCATGAACACGAACTGAGATAAATTTACAAATCAAATTTCAAAAACCAAGGATCTTTTGCCAATTCTAAGAGCACCTCCTGAGACAAGGCAACTCCTAAATATTCCTACCTCATAACAAGTAAGAGTGGATCCAAGATGACTAGATTGAATGCCTCAAATTTGTACAAATATCCCAAAGGTAAACGTTTCACCATGCAACCCGATTCCATACCTCAATGTTCTTACACCTAAACCACCTTCTTCCTTTGTAAGCCAATGTTTTCCCAAGCCACCTTAGCACCACTTGAAGCAAGTTCATAGCCTTTCAATAAAAAAGATCCAGGTAATGAGATAATCTTTTGTAGAACAAGCTTAGGAAGGATGAATAGAGATGACCAATACACTTGAATAAAGAAAAGGATGGACTTGATAAGTTGAAGTCTACACGCATAAGAAAGAGAGCAATGCATGCAACTCCTAACCTTTGCCATAATACAATCTACAAGGATAACACAATCTGAAGATATATGCTGTGTAGTAATGAGAGGAATGCCAGGGTATTTGACTGGAAGTTTGCCTTCCTTATAATTAAGAACATCAAGAAGCAATTCTTTATTTTTGAACTCTACACCATAAATAAACATGCAACTAAACATGCAACTCTTATCAAGAAATGATTTAATGACTGAAATCGTACCTACCTCAACTTGGTAAAAGGTCATTAAATCATCCGCGAAGCACAAATGAGTGAGATGAATCCTTTCACAATGTCAATGAAGCTTGAAGTCATTGTTTTGAACCAGATTGCCCATCAGACCCGAAAAAACTTCCATGACAAGGACAAACAAGTAAGGAGACATTGGATCTAGTACCAGCAAAGAAACCATGGAGCTCTCTATTGATGGATGCTGAAAATCAAGTAGTGGAAATACTAATTAACCATACTTGAAGGAAAACCAATCGTACTAAAGATTACCAATAAGAAGTCCCACCTTACTGAATCATAAGCCTTTGGATAAAAGCACCTTTAAAAAAACACCTTTGAGGGCCCCCTTGATGATTGTGATTGTGAAGAAGCTTTTGGGATAAAAGGATATTGTTACTAATTTTCAATTCTCAAAGAAAGCTGATGAAGCAACCATATTATTCGATAGTTTTACCTATATTTACCTAGTGTTTTACCTATGTTTTATACATAAAACGCTTTGATATTTTTGTTTTATGTTTTGAAGGTACTTATGGATGAAAGATTCAAAACGAAGTAAATTGGAGATAATTAGTATATTTGACCTTCCGTTAATATTTTGTGTAGAGCTTGAGTTCGAGAGGTTGAAACGAAGTGATTCCAGTGGTATTAGAAAGCTAACATCCATATCTTTCTCTATATATATGGGAAAAAAAAAAAGAGAGAGCATGGAAATTGCAGCCTTCAAAGACAAATCTCGCATTCTGCCAATGTTGACCTTTGTCCATTCCGACTTGAATATCTTGAGCTATTTCTAAAATGACATATGAAATTTGCCAACAGGCAAGTTTTGTGAAGAAACAAGTTCAAAATACTTTTCAAAGCATCCAAATTGACATATAACTCTTTATTTCAGTAGTTTAGCTCCTTTAAGTCAAAAGTCAAAGCTTGAAGATTTTATGCAAGACTATTTCTCCTTTTTTAGGAAAATAGTTATTGAAACACTCAAGTATAAATTGTCTACTTAAGAAAGGACTATTTTGTAGAAAAAGGATTAGGGTTTCCTATGATATAAAAAGAAAGAGAGAAAGGAAAGAGGGGGCGGCCAGCCAAGAGAGAAAAAATGCACCTTTCCTCTAAGAAACCTAAAATCATACGTTCCTTCTTCTTTTTGATTAGTTGTTCAATATACATGCAAGGCTAAACTTTTTTTCTTAGTTGCAAGGACATAGAAACATTCGGATTTTAAGAACTATAAGATTTATTTTACCTTTTCCTTTTAGTTTATATGATGAATGAATATATTTGTTCTCCTATTCTTATTTCCTATGATTGGTTATTTTAATTGCTAAATTCCGCTCTAAGTTATTATTGTGAACAATCTATTGTTAAGTTTGCTATCAAAACCGGAGTTGTGGTATATATAACTTATGAAGCAACCGAGTTTAATAATTGTGGTAGATCTACGTTATTAATCTTAGGGAGAACATTCGAACAAATCAAACATGAACCCGCAAACACCAAACGGTAGGAAATGAGCTTCTAAACCCGCAAACTCACATTCCTACTTCATATTGACAAGTACTCGATCAAGCTTCTTTTAGTATAGGATTGTTACGTTGCTGATTACTTGTGAATTTGAAACCCGTGAATCTAAGGTCATTCAAATCTGATTAGGTAAGATAGTGATTCAGATCATTCTGCCACACCAACCACGATATAACACCACCTCTCTTCTCGTCGAATGAGCGGATAGCATGGATGACCTCCAAACATCGCTTTGCCTAACAATATCAAACCATAAAGCCTCCTATTTAGAAGGCCTGTTATCTTTGTAAATAATGAAAGCATTGAAGATCGAACTGGTACCCACTATAAAAACACCAACATGAGCAATGTGATCCGAACTACCCAAAATATCAACCTTAACCTCATTTGGATCCCAATAAATTCAGATTCAATCACCATTAGCAAATTCATAATTATGCAAATAAGACAAGATATTAAAAAAAAAGTCTAGAACATTATGATGTAAAACTCGTGATCACATGGTCACACAACCCACAATCAAGATTGAGATCTGATCCTGAAAAGCCAAAATAGGTCTGATAGGAGTGTGACACAATGGAAACGTGTCCCAAGGCACCAACACTATTAGAATGAGTAGAATGACGTCACGAAGCCAGTTAATTTTCGATAAGTCAAATTCAGTTTGTTCAAGAACTGAAGAATGCAAGAATGACTCTCACACGTTAAAACTAAAAAATTAAGAAGTAATAATCATCAAAGGCTGTCGAAACTTAGGTTACATGTGTTTAAATAGTTCTTAAAAGTAACCCTAATGGATCTGCCCTTGTGGGCTAAATTGACTCACATACAAAACTAACCCAAAAACCCTAAACTGTAAAGCCTATAGCTTGATCCAAACAAGCCTTGGATCCTAGCTTAAAACAAAGTTCTATAAGCCAAAACATGAAAGAAAATAATAAAAATAACTGATTTGTCATTAAATACCACCAGCCCTTCTTTCCTTGTGTAGCTATGATGGATAAGGAATCCTTATAAGAAAACAATTCTGAAACATTAATAAATCATTGCCAGACTTGGAGATTATATTGCAGGTCATTAAAGATTCTTGTGGAACTAGAAAATTACCAAAAACAAGCTCCCGCATCCTTGTAGGAAAAGGATCCTTGCCAAATAGGAAGTCCACAAGTCTGTAAATAACATAATTCATATAACCTGTTCTGACCTATATCGCAAGTCCTTTTTGAACGTGGATTCACTTGAAAATGTACCCCAACATAAACAAATACCTCTGGAATCTTATGGTAAAGTTTCAACTCGATCCAATGGTTTGTTTTGAAGTTATGCTTAATAGCATGAAACTGAATGGTAGAAACTGTTACGCCAAAATCCGAATCTGACCTTGCTTGGGTTGTATCACAAAGCTGAACCGTACCACATTATCTTTATTTGATTCTCTAACCCGAGTTTCAACCAACCCAAAAAAGGCGACACAGTTCTAAATGCTTTAAGGGATCATTCAACCCTCTAATATTACAACATCCAATATTCACTGGAAAAAAAAAGGAAGGTGGAAACAAAAAACATACAATCACCTCTATTTACCCCCTCGTCCTAGACTTCCTTTTCTTTTGCTTTGAACCTGGCGAACTCTTTTTCTTTTTTCTCCAGAGAGTCTATAGCCTCTTCATTAATGATCAAGTTTGATGGAGTTTGAAACAATGGACTCACCGCCTCTGAAAACTCCTGATCACTGCACTTTTCAGTAGAATCAGTTGTCGCAGGTGGAGCGCCTAGCTCCTCTCAGACTCTATGTACATCATGTACGATCAAGGGAGTCTGAAAAGGAATCTCGAGAATGGTTTTACAAATAGGTCAAAAGAATTATTATTCAACTCATCACCTAAAGTCTCGCACCCTTTCACTCGATCACCACTAGGAACCGCAACACCATACCCTCACCATTCTCTTTAAAATCTTTCTTCCATTTCACAATTTCTTGCCATTTAAACTGAATTGGCCTGCCATGTGTTGAACTAGTACCCTTAGTCTGTTATTATTGGGACAAGTTACTAGAGTATTGCCAAAAAATTGCAACCACTACACTTGCATGGAAGCCACTCATACTCGATTGAAATAGCAATTAGCATACCATTTGGAAAGAGAAGATCAAATTTTCTTCCATTTCACATATCATCTTCGAAGCATTTATCTTAATACATATTCTTGTGTAAGTCAGCCTTTGGCACATTAGGGTTGTGAGGCCAGTGTGAAGAGGGATCCCTATAGCACTAGCAATGGAACTCACCCAACCCACACACAAAGACACCAATTCCCAGAAAGATAAGTAAATCAAGTTTGATAAGAGTGACACAAACATAACTTATACCTAAGCGCCAGCACTATAGGAAACAGAAAACTCTCACCCAATGAATATTGATTAGCGAACAAGAAGTATAAGGATGATGCCACGAAGCCAGTTGTCATTTGATAAGTCGTTTTCAGTTCTTTAGAGAACCAAGAAAGGGAGATTATCCCACCAACACACAAGTGCGGCAAATAAGAAGTTTTATTAATATGAATTGTGTAACCCTTCAAATTTGGTTATGCCTTTATTTATACTGACTCTAGACTTAAAGAAACCCTAATGGACCCCCCTTAGGTGGACTTATATAAAGCCCACTTATAATTGACCAAATAAGTAATAATAACCCAAAGACTAAGAAGAAAATAATAAAAATCCAAAAGTTACCATCCTAAATATGCTAGAGTTAGATTTGTCACCCTTAAGAAGT
>Ga0325414_1003005_pt1 | contig 17431 bp, 14 predicted proteins | sample PopdelMetagenome_8_FD_206183 | JGI IMG/M metagenome (GOLD analysis project Ga0325414, IMG submission 206183) | Populus deltoides microbial communities from Bellville, Georgia, United States - Leaf-PdKOR-R3 | ecosystem: Host-associated > Plants > Phyllosphere > Phylloplane/Leaf | place: USA... | reverse complement strand
AAAAGGACCTTTTAAATACAAAACAGAGAGTACATGGATTATATGAAAACATTAACTCTATGATTTAATATTTATTTTAAAATGAAATCCAAGCCCAAGAAATAGCTCTTTACTGTGTAATTTAACAATTTGTAACATAAAAAAAATATAAAAAAAATGTTATTAACATGTACTGGGACATGATTAACAGCCAAAAAAACCCCTTGTTTTTTTTTTTACTGATGATAAGGGTTCTCTACCAAAATTAAGTTATTTTAAGTATAAACCCTAAAAATCAAAGAAGGAACAAACCTCCTTAAATACAAAATTAATTCCTTAGAGTTACTAATACAAAACATTACATCCTCTTAAGGCATCTATAATTGTAGAGAAAAACCATGAATATGAATATGAATATGATGGCATGCCATGCTTTCATTTCACACTACAGGTCTGATGCTGGAAAGCTTCAGTTGTGCAAAATGCAAAGAGAAGAAGAACCTCTGTTATCTCCAAGCTTAACAAATTTATTTCTCCGGTAAGGAAAAAAAAATAACTTATATGAAGGAATACAAGATTCATCAATAAACAGGATTCTTCTAGATGTTTGGAAGTGTGTTTTTACTGTGTTTTAAGAATGTATTTACCTTGAAAAAATACCAAACAAATATTTTTTTTAATGTTTTTCAATCATTTTGATATATTGATGTTAAAAATAAATTATTTTTTCTAATAAATTTTTATCATGCTACTTTCTCAGAAAGTTTGGTCACTATACTAGTTCCAATAAAAAAAATTACCATGCTATACTAATTGCATTTAGAAGGCGCCTGCAGGCAGGGAAAGAGTGGGTCGGGTCTTTGAAGACTTGCAAATTGAAATTTTATTATTATTATTTCATTTATATGGTGCCTTTTGTTATTTCAATGATGTGAAGATAAAAGAATTAAGTCCCAATCGTGAAAAAATCAGAAATAATAATACAAAGATTTGTTGGCCGGGCACGTCTCTCCCCGTACCCGCACACGTGTGAAAATGACTTGAATGAATTAGGACCGTACCTCTAAATATCACTCCATTTGTTGCGAGTTTTTTCTCTAGATTAGCACTACACAAAATAATATTTTTTTTAAATTAACATAGGCACATGTAAAATATCCACAACAATGTGGCAACTAATCAATTTTATTTCAAGTTTTTGCTCTCTCAAATAATTAATAATTTGCTTATACGAGAGTCAATATATTTTTTTTAGCATGAAATAAATCAAAATAATATAATAACTAGAAAGAAAAGAGGACATGGTAAAAAGATAAGATAGAATATATATAAAAAAAAAAGGATAGAATAAATCATGAAAGACACGCAAGAGCTTCGATAATAAAATTTCAAATACCACCAAAAAAATTTCAGGAAGCCAACTCATTAATATTATTTACTCTTAGTTAGTTTTTCATGAAACTTATAAATTTTTCGTGGCTTTAAATGTGTTTGAAACAGGATGCGAATCATATTCTTAAAAATTTTAAATTTTTTATATATTTTTAAATTATTTTGATGTACTAATATTAAAAATAAAAAATATATATATATTCACAAAGCATTAAGTTGCTTCTCGTCAGAGCCAGCACACCAACACAAATCCAGAGTTCCAAGCCCTCCCACCAACCCAAAACTGAAAGAATACCAATCAGTATGCAACTTCTTCAACAAACATGTTTCCAGGGGATTTGCTACTACAAGTTGCAACTACTAGCATGTGGCACAGGTTCCTCACGGAATCTAATGAAAGAAAGAATACGGCTAATTTCCTTCAAGTCATTGCACAAACAAGGATGCAAATTGGCCGGTGGCTCAACCTACGAGCTCTAGTTCAAGAACTCACATTAAACGATCACATCAGCAGGAAAAGAGGAGAGCATATAAAGCAGCACTTAATTACTGCAATTATCATAGCCATAAATGGTTGTCATTGTCATCGTGAACAACAGAACAGGCACACCAAGTTTTATGAAAGCTGGAAATTTATGAGTAATTATCATCTCAGGAATGGATAGCTAAGAAAAGCATAAAAGGAGGTGAACAACATTTGATCCAGCTACCCTTATTCCTCTTCCTCGGCCTCTTCCAGCCAATTAACGAAGGGCTCCAGGGCCTTCACAAAGGTTTGTCTACAAATTTCCCAAAAACAAGAGCGAGAATAGCTTCATTAATGCAGCACAAAATGTCAAATTAAGAATATAATAAGCTAAACTCATGTTAAATATAAAGAAGACCAGACCAAACACGCAATGTATATAGAATTGGTATGAAACCAAGCCACTCTGCCTTTCCATGTCATAATGGAAGGTTAAATAACGCATTTTCAACTCGTCAGAAAGATGTTATACCAGGTTTTCTGTTTTTTTTATTTCTAATTATTATTGCACTACAAATGAAGAATTCATCCCACTGTATGCCTTATTGATCCCCTCAGATTTTAATGAGAACAAAGTGATTTAAAGAATATAGAGCTTAATGCCCCACCAGTACAAGATGCCAAGAGTGAAGAAACTTGATGGAATGAAGTGAATTACACAGCACACCTCCAGAGAATATATTTTTTTTTTTCTAATTCAGTTAATAATGAGCCTTGTTTGTTTTTATGTTGCCTGATAGAGTTTATGAATTAAGCTTGCATACCTGCCCTTGGGGTTTGTTCCTTTGCGGAACCAATGCAGAATGGTGTCTTCTGCAAGCACATCCTGATCATAGAGAGACCTCACTATCTCAGGAAATAGCTTCATCAACTTAGCATCCTCATAGCATTGCATCTGAACTTTATACACGAGTTCCAACTCAAGTTTTCCATTGGTGCAGAATGTATTTAAGAGTTGAGCCCATGTCTTCACCTGCTTGATGAAAAGAAAACCCATCACAAAGACAACATTATTTCATTAAAATTACAACTGGTGACCTATTCAATAAATTGAAATGTAGTTGCCACAAGTTGACAGGGAACTTCGCACTTGAAGAAATGTATCCAGGTAACACGCAAGATCTTTAAAACCCAGCTCTCCTTTTCTTCACATATATACAATTAGTCCACCAAACTACATATGCTGAAATAAGGTAGCCTGGACATGAAATGTGAAAGCACTCGAAAGTTCACAAACATGTTGCCCCAGTAACCATAAGAAATTCAAGGCAAAAGGTAAACAAGAATGGCTACCCTAGGATTTGAGATTTCACTGTAACTTGAAACTCAAACCAATTGATCAATAGAAGAAAGAAAAAAAAAAGTACTATGAAATTTAAATTTTTTCTTAAACGGCTCTGGACAAGACAACCTACTTAGGAAAAAAAATATCAATAGGCTAAGCCTTCCTACCATGTCATGCAGTCAGTAATCAGCACGTTATAAAAAAAAGAAATTCTCCACATGAACCAACATTACAATTGTACACAAGAACCAGTTAACAAGAAACTTGGTGTCTCTAGCTAAAGACCAGCACAAAACAAGCTTCTAAATGAACTCATGGAACTTAAAATAAAATGTAATCAGCAAATGAAAACTACTTGCAAGTATAACAAGTACAAAGAAAAAATAGGATCAAATCTAGTTATGCAAACAACAAAAGATGCAAAATTATTGTATTTTTGTGGACAAGGGTATTTCTGTCATTTCCAGATTTGTTGACAATCTGTATAATTCTCGAGGTCTGGGTTTTATTTGTATTTTATTAGCTCTAAAGTAATTAGCTTTACTAGGTTTTTCCTTTCCTAAATAAAACCATTAGTATTTCTTAAATAGGATAATAAATCCTTGTTGGAACAGACAGAGCCTTTATGAATAAAATTTCCAGCAGTTTGCTTTTGATCGAGCAACTCAATCTTCTCTTAGGTGTGCTTCCGATGAATACTAGGTGTGAATCACATTCCAGGAGAAAACACAACACGCATCAATAATCACTAAACAGCCTCCCAAAAATCCTAATCAACCCTACAACAATTACCCATCAAAGTTAAATCCCCTAAAACTCAATTATATTACTGTTCAAACAGCACCTAAATTCAGACCCAAACAACCCCCTAACTTGTCCTGCATCTAGTCAATTTTCCTTTCCAACTGAAGAGAATTCCATTCATTTGCGTCAACCTGAGGTCATTTTCCATTTTCCATAGATTAAATGGAAAATGACCTCAATGTTGTTCATAAAATGAGTCAAAAACAAGGTTGTGCTTAAGCCATACCTGGCGCAAAGCTGAATTGGCATTCTGCTGCTGATTCTTGCCAGACCATTGAACAGCATCCATTAATACATCCCACAAAATACGCACAATTTCGATGTCTGGTAGCTTAGCATCTTTAACTCGTTGTTTCACAGTGTCTATGACTTCAGATATGTCAGCTTCCTCTGCTATCTGAGTTGTTAATGCAGATTTCATTTCCTTCAACTTCACCTCAAATATTTTCTTTTCATTATATTCTACCAGAGGTATCAGTCCTTCCTTGCTGAAAATCAACAATGATTAGATATAGTCAAGTTCCAGATTATAAGTTAAAAAAAAAAAAAACAGTAACAATGAAAGAAAATGCATGCCAAAACAAGTGCTAGGGAAGCACAAAGACTATAGATTTGCACATGCTTTGAGAACAAGAGAGTTTTAGATGGACAAGTTATCATGCAATTGTATATACAATTCATTTGTGCATAATTTATCTTCCTTGAACTCTTATAATCATTTCCATCTAAGTGAAGAGTTTGAGTGCATCATTGGAACATATAAGCCAAAGAACTTAAATTGACAAAATTGTACAAAAAGTCAATTGGGAAAAATTAGTATCTCAAAATCTAAACATGGAAAAAATTATCACGGAGTTAATTCACTAAACAATAAAGAGAAAAGCTGCTTGTATCAAAACTTGCCTACCACATATCATGACCAAAACCAAACAGCATCACACCAATTATTTCACAGCAAACATTTTAGTTATCTTTTTCTTTGGAAAATTTCATTGCGCATAGAAACTACCACTACTTTTCTGCTTTAAGCTACAACTATGTTTTAGTTAATGTTTTGTCAAGGGAGATCAACTGACTAACATTTTCATCAAAACTTCTCAAGACATATAACGCACCCAAAAATACACAAATCACCAAATCTCACCACACCTGCACAATACCAATGTTGGGCCCAAATATTTGTTAGATCGAACATCTATAAATTACCTTTGTTATCTCAGCGAAAAGTTTTTCCACCGAAATAATTAATAATGATTAAATGAGTAAAACCATTCAACTCCAATCAGAAAAGCTGAAACATGTCAGGCTCTATTCCATTCCCAGATAATGAAGCAACACACCATTGATCACAAATGTATTCGCCAATTTCCAAATTCAACCACCAAAATTGTTTTTATTTATTTATTTCCAAAACAATGAGATCTTACTATTTGCAAATGACAAGAATACAGTCCATTTCTGGAAATGACCAAGGAGGAAGCCATCATCCAAAGACACATCACAAATTCCATTGTAATCGGGCAGTTAAACAGGTGACGAACTGAACCACAATTCTCCACATGAAACAACTAACAAGAAAAAGACTAAAAAATTGAGCAGAATCCACTTGTACCAAAAATTCATGTATTGTTTCCATGGCCATGAAACATCATATATCCTATCAGCAACACAAAACCAAAGGGTTTAAAAGGCTAAATCCACAAATGCAATAAGGACCCACAACAATTTCATCAACCAGCATTACAAAGTGTAGATTTGCATTTAGAAATACAAAAAAGTTTAAAAATTGCAAGAAAATTATAAATTATCTCAAAAAGGATTTCATTCTGCTATCAAGGAGGAAGTGAGGGAAAACTCACGCAAAATGCTCAGAGAAACCTTCAGCAGATCGCTTTGCGGATGGGAAGAACTCCAGAAGGTTTTCCTCCATTTTTCCCCGTTTCAGAATTGAAATCAGATCATCAAGGCTATTATCAACCAGATACACCTTGAAGAAGTCTGTTATAAATGAAAGAACTATCCCTTTGGACACAAGGTTATCCTTAAGCAAAGGCTGGAAAACAGTCTCTGGTGGCAGCCCAGATAATTTCTGGGAGAATGCAAGTGCCGTGAAAATGGCCAGCTTCTTCCTTTCATTTTCTTCAAAAAGTTCCAGCGACTGCAGGAATCTTCGCATAACATTTTCAAGGTTCTTTATGAGAAATGGCCTGCGCCTCAGAATTTTCTGTATGTAGATTACAGATGGTAAAATGACTTCCCGTGTAGGCTCACAATCTATTATAGAGTAAGGATGGCGCTCCCCTTCATCAGGTTTTGTTGTGCCAGGTTGTGTGCGGCCTCCTGTGAAAACAACCTGCATGTATATATGATAAATTAGATTGGCTGAGAATTTAAGATTCACTTCAGGTGAAAATATAAGGACACTATTATTAACATATTTCCATATATTGCATAGATTAGCATCTTCATTACTAATGTTGAGCTGATGCATTTTAGCTCTCAACAACATTTCCTTTGGCATTTAGAAAAGAGAAATCAAGTTCAAAAAAAAATTGAACTTGGAACTCGAAGGTAACTTGTAGAATTAGTATAGCATGATTCTATAAAACACCCCATTTCCTGCAAAAGCAATCCCATGCTTGCAAATCCAAAGTATTTGACCCTGCATTTTTTAGCAAGATGCTGCTTTTATGTTCTACAAATAGACCACCAGCAAGTATATGCAAAAAGATATAACTTCCCTTAAATCTATTTTTTTCACTGGATCAACATTCTTGAATCCAAAAAAAAAACCAATAAAACTAGCAATGAAATGTTCCCTTCAATAAAAGTAGATTTATAATAAATGGAGAGCTTGCCTCAAAAAAGGTGTCACCGTATCTTGAGAAGTTAAGGTCTGAGGATTCAATACTCTTAGCAACAAGTTCCTGCACATAGGGAATATCAATAAGAGCCAAGAACATGAACCAGTCATGCATACTCAGACAACAAAAAAGAAAAGGCGGTTAATGTATATAAGATTTAGAAACAACAAGAGAAAAGGAAGGCAAGAAAGAAAGAAAAAGGAAATTACCAAATCACCAGCATTATCCAAGTATATCTGGACCACTGCATCAGCAAATGCTGCAGGGTCCAGTGGTGCAGCGATATTCCGTTTGCGGGTCTTAATCCGCGTGCCACTGAAAGTACGAAGGTTGAGTCAAGAGGTATTACATAAAACAAATATATGAAAATCAAGACATCCAAAACAAGAACAGACACGATCAGTTTTTTAACATATACTGGGTCCATATATATAAACCATAAACTAAAAACTAGAAGTGTGATAAACCTATTTCGAATCTGAATTTGAAGACTGAAATTTGAACAGTATCGGTACTAAATAATTCAACAAAATGATAAACAATAAAAAAAAAAAAAAAAAAAAACCAATTCACTGACTAGGACCCAGGAACCGGAACTCTCCCACTGATTATTGCATGTTTGTCTTAGAATACATGATCATATCCTATAATTTAATTGGGAAATAGCCAAAGCCAAAAATAACCCCCCCCCCAAAAAAAAAAAAAAAAAAAAAAACCTTACCCAAGAGTGGGTCTCTCCTTCGAGCTGCGAATAAGAAAAAATAAAACCTATCAGGAATATTAAAAATAAAATTTATACAAAGCCATCTCAATTTTCTATTACAAATTCAACCACTCAAAAGAAAAGAAACAAATATCATCACACATGATAAAGGAGAAACAACATGTAAAAAAAGAATTAACATGTAAAATAATTAAGAAGATATCCCAAATCTAAAAACCCTAAAAGTAAAAGAAACAGAAAAAAAATAGAAAATGATGTTTTGAAGGAAACGGCGAAGAAAAGAAACAGATCGGTAAGTAAATATGAATATTTACAGATTGAGAGAAAGATGTATGTACCTCATAAACCAAGATGAGAGAGGGATCGGGGAAGCAGAGAGTATCTCTGAGATTTGGGAGTGAGATTTTAGAGAGACTTTTTTTTTTTTTTTTGGTAAGGCAGAGCATGGACAGTGATAGTGTCGCACTTTTATTTTATCTCTTTACCAACGCCATGCAACAAAACATCTTCACAACCTATTTTTATTTAATTTTAAATTTATAGAAATAAATATTTATAAAAATTCAAATTAATTAAATCATAAAATAAAATAAAAAATTTAATCAAGTTTCTTTATTTATATTTTTTTTATTTGAAAAAGTCATGATTTTTTATTAACAATATTTTTTTAATAAAAAACTTAAAGCAATTAAAAATACTACAAAAATTGAGATGATTTAAAATGTAAAATAAAAAAGTTATTAGAAGGATGACTTTTTGTATAAAAACTTATCATGTAAAAAAGTTTTTAACCAAAAAAAAAATATGATTCTATGAAAAAATAAAAGAATAATTAATTACAAAAAATAATATAAAAATTTATATATATATATATATATATATTATTCTCATTTAGTATTTATGTATAATTATTTTTTAAAAATTATAAATATTTAAAAACAAAAAAAATAAAAACAAAATAATCAAAAAAACTGAATCAAGAAAAAAAATTTAAATAACCTATTTCAGTTTTAAAAGTTTAAAACTAATTACTCAAGACTAAACTGAACTAAATCATTTTGATGTGCAATGTTAAAAATAATTTTTAAAAAATAAAAAAAATATTATTTTGATATATTTCCGAGTAAAAAGCATTTTGAAAAGTATCCGCAACCATATTCCCAAACAGGCCTAGCTTTCTCTCAATCTTTGTTACTCTTCCAAGATTTCTCGTCTGTCTCTCATTCCCTTTTCTTCATCCTTCATCATCATTGTTGGTATCTCTCTCTCTATCCTCCACCAACGTTGTCTATTTTTATTTTTAAAAAGGTATTTAAGAGCTGTTGTCTGTCTCTATCTTTAAAAATATATTTGAGAGTGTGATAGCGGTTATTTTTTAAAATATTTTTCATTTCAAAATATATTAAAATAATATTTTGTTTTATTTTAAAAAAATTATTTTTTATATCAACACATTAAAATAATCTAAAAACATTAAAAATATATTAATTTAAAGAAAAATAATATAAAATTTTTTTAAAATTCTTATAAACACTTTCAAAACACAAACAATAACTTTTTCTCTTTTTTGCACTTTTTCACTTTCAAGAGAGATTTGAAATCATGGGTCAAAGACACAGATAAGAGAGTGTTTGTCTACATCGTTGCATTTGTGTTTTGCTTAAAACACAGATGCAACAACATTTGGTAACAAAAAAAATATAAAATATTATTCATGGGTCCCACCCAATTTCACGTTTGAAACGCTGAAAAATGAAAGCAGGTTCTAGATGCTTCTTGCTGTTATATCATGTAGCATCCCTCTAACAGAGTTTGTTTTTTAAATCTTTTTTTTTCAAAAAATCAGCATCTCTCCACACACTATTCACTTTAGTGAATAGTGTGGAGGGATGCTGATTTTTTGAACAGTTTTTTTTTAAATATTTTTTTAAATCAGTTAACATTTTTTTTTTCAAAAAATAATAATTTTTTTTTAAATTAGTTTAAGAGTTTAAGGTAAATTAAATTTACTCGTACTGTAATCTTAATTTTATTCATGATAATATCTTACCTAATTTTATTGCACGCTCAAAAAATCATGGAAACTGTAATTTTTGTCAGATGAATTTTATATGTAATAGAATTGTAGATACTTTAATGTAACAATAATTTTTTATATATATAAAGTATGATTTATTTCACGATATAATAGCAATAGTTAAATCTACAATATTTAAATTAAAAACCATAAATATTAATATATATTTTTTAAAATTATTTTATAACCTTAATTTCAAAAGCATTCTTAACCAAATACATTAAACTACTTTTTGTTCAACTTTAATTTCAATTACAGTTTTAACCAAACACCTATTTTTTCAAAATCAACCTCAACTAAAAATATTTTTTATAAAACAATTTTTTTAAACTATAACCACAACAGCTACCGTAATATCAAACATACTCTAAATCTGCTTTTATCTGTTACCAGTGTTTCATTTGTCTCGATCTATAAGTGGTTCCTCATGTTTTTAATCAATGTTAAGTTTTCCATAATTTATCACTTGTCACGATTCTCCATGTAATATTTTACTTCCTAGCTATGTATGTTTATTCGATTTTTGTCTTCTGTCCTTTCAAGATAATTATATATATATATATATATATATATATATATATATAACAAAATGGTTCATAAATCGCCTTCCCATTTCACAGCCCGCTAACTTTGCAATTGCAAATTACCTTTAGTAGTTAACAATATAAATCAGGCGTGATTGTTTTTTAAAATATTATTTTTAAAAAATTATTTTTTAAATTTTTTTGTGTTTATTTATTATTAAAAAAGTTGGTTAACAAAAAATACTTTCCAGTCAAAAAAAAATTTAGTTTGATTTCCAGAAAAGAATTTTCCTAAAAAATTTGGGCGGAAAACATTTTCTGAAAGTTGTAAAAAATTTAAAAATATCATAATATTTGTTGATTATATCAAATTTGATCCTCAAACTTTTGATTGCTATATATATTTGTTTTGAATATTTATTTTTCAATTTCATCTCTTAAAATTTAATTTTTATATTAACTTTAATCCTTATTTTTATAATTGTTATTTGATTTTCTCATATCATTTTTTTTATTGAAATTTTTTATCTATTAAATTTGGTCGTTATTCTTTTGATTGTTACTTATTTTATTTGAAATAATTTATGAAATGTTAATTATTATTATTTTAATTTTTTCATCTTTTATTTTTTTTTATTTTTTAGATTTGATCTCTATTATTTTGATTATTATTTATTTTACTTGAGATAATTTATGAAATAATATTTTTTTCAACTTCATTCTCATTCAACTTTTTAATTTGTAAGATTTGTTCCTTATTATTTTAATAAACTTGAGAAAAATAAAATTGCTTTATAAGTTATTTTTCAGCTCATTTTCCATGACATAACCAAACACTAGAAAGTGTTTTCCAACTTATTTTTCATTACACTACCAAACATCAGAAAATAATTCAATTTCCTGAAATTCACTTAAAAAAAAAAAACTACTTTTCAGCAAATAAACAAGACCTAACTTCTTCAACTTTATTTTGACAGTGGCATACCATCCCTTTGTCTCCTTGCCTTCCTTGGCTTTTGACATTCAATTAAACTGAGTTAAGTTGGCTTGATGAATCAGTGTGTTCTTTTAGGAAACTGTAATTTCTTTGGTGATTATTGTTTGTATTATTATGTTTGTTCATTTGACAAAATTATAAAAAGCATGATGGATTGATATTGTGAATAGCTCCTCCAAAAGAATTTGGGTAATAGGTTTTTTACATCAATTAAAAATGTTTTAAATGCCCATCAAAAGTCACAAACAAATTCAATTAAAAGACAAAAAAAATTTTAAGCAATTACAACATGTTTTTTACGTCGATTGATAGCTTTTAAAAAGCTTAAAAAAAGCTCAAAAAATTAGGTTTTTCTAGTTTTTAACATCAGTTAATCAAACCAAACCGAACTAAAAAAAATATTAGTTTGAACTGGTATTGTTCGATTTCAGTCCTGAATTTTTTTAAAAAATTGATTTGGTTATTTTTTAAGTAAAAACCGAACATAAAATACTCACCATAATTTTATATATAATTAGAAAAAAAATAAATATCACCATAAAAAGATCAAATCCTATAATATAATTGAATAATTTTTCATATATCATTGTAATTATTTATTTAAATTGGATTTTATTTTAAAATATACAAAATTAAAAAAAAAGATGAATACCAATAGAATGAAATTTAGACATTAGATCATCAATCTAAAGCATGTGAAACTAAACTTAAAAACAAATATATAAAAGCCTTGGAGTTTAAGCTCTAGAGGCCAACTCCAATAGTATTTTGCTAGAAAATCAATGTTTGAGTTCTTGATCTCTAAAAATCTAAATTTCAACTTTTTTATTAAAACATACAAATAATTCAAGGTACTTTTAAAATCTCATTCTCAATCATAACATATTTTAATCAACTTAAAATTTAAAATCAAATCAAATAAAAAAAATCATAAATTTGGTCGAACATATAAATTTTTAGAGTTTAATTAGAATACACGGTACAACTCTTGCGACAATCATCTTCTTCAATTTATTTTTAATTATTTAATGTTTTTTAGTTGGCTTGCTAATTTATTATTTTGTGTTGCTTTGTATGCATGCCTATTTTATTATATATAGTATATAATTTGATATTTAATCTAACATTTAGTTTTAAATATTAATTAGCTTCAGTTTAAATCAATATAATTATATTTATCTTTGGAAAAATAAATTAAATTTTATTTGAATTTTATATTTAAAAATTTTAAAATATAATTTTAAAATATAATTACTTTGAAAATATAGTTTAATTAATAATTAAAGAAATATTTAATCCAAGTGATTTTTACTTGAGTAATTTATTTTAATAAGATTATATTGCTTCTATTATTTTTTATTTATTAATTAAATAATTTTGAATTATTTGATTAAAAAAACTACACTCCATTATATTAATTTAGTTTAAAATCATTTAGTAGTTATAAAATTATATTATATGAGTTTTATTATTTTGTTACAATCAAATTACTAAAAGTTTATAGCATCTTATATCCTCCAATGAAGAGCAATTTATTGATTAACTTAAGACCATTAAATTGACAAGCTTTGTTTTTAGTTTGGAAACTAGTTATCTAACCTGTATTATAAATTATATTTTTAACATAAAAAAATTAAATATACATGCCTTTTCAATGTATTTTTTATATATAAAAAAATTTCTAACTGTAAATTAAAAAGTTGATGCATTCATTTAATTAAATAAATAAAAAATTATTTGTGCTAATAAATAAATAATAAAGCAATTTGTTTATAATAACTAAGGGCTAAAATGAAAAAAATTAAGAGATAGATATAAATCAAAAACTTTGATATTGCAACATGAGTCATATACCTAGTAGAGATTAGTAACTTTGTTTCTTGGAACTAATGTTTTATTTAATAAAAAGATAATAATAATAAAAATGCTTCATAAAAAGATTGAATAAAATTATATATATAAAAAAAATAAGTAAGACTACATAAAAAAATGTCTTCTAATATCATAAACAAATTGAAATGTTATTCGTAAACTAAGTGAAGACTTAATTGTATTACATTAAAAAACATCATAAAAATTTGTTGAAAATATGTTAAATTTAATAAAAAAAAGCCAATAAAAATCCCAACATTGAAAGATTAAATCGATGGAAAAAATAAAAGAAAACAAAATTGGCCTAGGCGTGAAGCTTAACTTGGATGACCCAGCGCACCTGGCTTAAAAAAGCCTAGGAGAGCTAGCCTTACAGCCTTGACCTGCGCACTTAGGTTGTCTTATTTTTAAAAAAGTTTGTAAGGTCAACAGCTCTAAAATTTTAAAAAAATATAAATAATAAGCAAACAACACGTTGCCTACCTCTCTCTAGATTCCGATCAATATGGTGGTCGAAAAATTCAGGGTGATGATGCTTTTACCTAAAAATCTATTTTTGACCCAAACACTCCACACACCTTGATAAACTCATAAATGACCTTAAATAACCTAAAAAACGATAAAAAAAATACAAAATCAATTTGAAATAAAAAAAAAACTTAACGTGCTCAGATCTACCATCTCAAGCAATGAGAGAGAATAAGAACATTTAGGTGAGACTTCCCCCCCTTATTGAGTAAAACTCATTGACACCGAGATGAATATTTTTTGTGGTCAAAATCGGTGTCAACCAAACTTTCTCTCTCTGCCACTGAAATTTGATCACTTTATTTCTCTTGTCTCCAACCAAGAATTAATAAAATATAAGGAAAATAAAGTTTTAGATCAAAATTGAACTTGTGAAAAAGTAAGGGATCTGAAGTTTATAATTTAAGAAGTAAAAAATAATACAAAAATTAAAAAAAATTATAAAATTACAATTTCTATAGTAAAAGATTATTTTCTTTTAGAATATTGTATAATATTACTTTGATAATATCAGATGTTGCTTTGATAGAGATGATTTTACCCTGACATTTTATGGGGCATGGTAAGAAATCGAACAACATTACTTCGGTAAGGAGGATTCCACCATCATCTTATGTGTTTCATGGTGAGAAACCTAAGAAGTTTAATGGTGTGAACTTTAAAAGATAAAAATAGAAGATGCTTTTCTACCTCACTACCTTGAACTTGGTAAAATTCTTGATAGAATATGTGTCAAAGCTGTTAGACAAAGAGTTTGATGTCACTATAATAAAAACTTTTAACGTATGGAAGCAGAATGATTTAATATGTAAGAACTATATATTGAATGGGTAATACACTATGATGTGTATATTTCCATCAATAGTGTTAAGACGTTATAGAATCCTTGGATCATAAGTACAAGGATAAGGATGTCGGCTTGAAAAACAACTCTTGGACAAATTTCTTGATTTTAAAATGGTTGATTCAAAGATAGTATGAGTCAAGTTCGAGATTTTCAACTTATCCTATATGATATTCGTGCTAAGGGGATGGTTGTAAATGAATCTTTTTAAGTGGTTATTATTATTGAGAAATTGCCACTATTATTGGACTTCATGAAACTACCTTAAGCATAAATGAAATGAGATAAGAGTTAAAAATCTCATTTTCAGGTTAAGAATATAATAAGATAATAAGTTATTGGAAAAGAGAGCAAGCTTCTCCTCGATGGGCTCCAATGTAAATGTGGTTAAACAAGTGGTGAAGTCCCAAAAGATTAAAAAACCTAAAATAATAAGATTGTTTTAAACAATACCAAAAAATTTAATAGAAAATGTTTTATCTACAAATTGGTTGGATGTCAAGTTAAGGATTGTAGAAGTATGTTTTAGCAAGACAATCCTAAAAAAGGAAGAGTTGCACAAGTTAGTATTGCTAAAATAATAAACCTATTTAAAAATGTGTCAGAAATTAACATGTATGCAGTTGTATCAGAGCTCAATCTTATATACAATCCTAAGTAGTGGTGGATTGAAAATAGACCCATAAGACATTTTTTTGCCATAAGGAGGATATTTTTTACTAGGTCCCGAAATTCTCCTCTTAATCCACGGAATATATAGAGATTAAAATCTTTTAAGGATAGTGGCCTACTAGCAGCAACAAACTCATCAAATAACATCTTGGTTTGCTGCAAATTAACACTAACGGTGTTATCATCTACCTCAGGTCTTGGAAAGAGCCATGGAGTTGTATAATTAATGAGTAAAAAGGTGAAGCAAGAACAATTTCAAGAGTTGTCCACAAAACATGGGATGTTTGGCAATCAACGACAAAATGTAACATCTTAGTAGACAGAGACGATATAATAACACTCATAATCAATTGATCTTGCTGCTTCCATGACAGATATAAAGGGTTAAGAATAGACAAAGCCATATCATTAGATGACACATACACAGGGGGCATGAGAGAGAGCCATTAACATAGGAGTACACACCTTGGCCTAACAAGGTTTCATCTACATCCTTCAGTATAAGAAATAGGTGTTTGATAGTTTTAAAAAGATTACTTGTCGAGTGTTTGATAGAGAAACAATTATCGTATGAAAGGATCTGGTTGTTGCTGTGAAATCAGAGGAAAGAACCATTACAGTAGAGTAGACGTAAGGGAAAGCAATAACAAAAGTGTTGTTGATGGCAACAATAAAAGAATAAATGTCAAAGGAGAGTGATTTACCAGATGTAGGAATAACAACAGAAGCCGATAAACCACCAAGGGGAAGGATTGTTGCAGCAGAAGAGGGAATCGGTGCAACCATGCGAGATTCTATATTTTAGGTGCTTGTAGAGTCCATGATGAAGAGGAATACCAAGTCTGCTCTGATACCAAGTTAGAGAATAGAAGAGCAATATAATTGTATGAATAATAATGGTTGTATAAGGGAGCAACATCAATCCTTTATGTGTGTGTGTGTGTGTGTATTGTACATAATAATTACACTATGTATATGATAAGTCTTTTCTTTAATACAAAGAAACTAACTACTTTACTATTGATATACCCTAAGGCTTTAGGGAATAAAACTAAACCATAAAGAGCTAAAGTAAAAAGTCTCATCCTAATTTCTGTAAACATGTGAACCCTTATTAAAGCACGCAAATCTTTCTAAGAAAAGCATTGAAGATCCTCTTCTTCTTGTTTAGTTTTCACCTTGACTTCATAGGTTTTAATTTTCATTAACTTTGCTAGTATGGCTTTAACGCTTATCTTTGATGGATGCTTATATGTTTTTAAAGATCCTGGGACTGGGATTTCAAGGATCATCGCATATTCCTCTAGTGTAGGCATTAGTTCACCATTTTTTAATATAAAACACCGGTAATGCGGATCCTAGAAATATACCAAAGCTTCTAACAACCTAGCATCAATAGGTATTTCTAGAAGTGAAGCGATGGAGCCATATTAAGAGTGAAACTAAGTTTTCATATTGAATGACCATTAGCATACATTTCTTTTAAACTTGCAAGCTCATTCAATTCTATCTTCATCTGGAATAACTCTGGTAGGCTTAAATCTGAAAGCTCTTGATATGTTCGATAACTCTCTATATTGAGGATGTCTTTTGATGGGTCTTTGCCATAAATACCAGCTTGTATATAAATGTGATAGGGTGGAATGCGAGGGTGGTTGTAATGAATGAAAAGAAACAAAAAAAAAGGACATTGTTACCATTGCTCTATTAATATAATAGTGAATAACAAACTAAAACCAAATAATAAACATAATTAAAGAAAATATAACTAAAAAACATGTATATGACTTTCTGAAAATATATTTCTTTTTAATGGTAAATGTAAAAAGAACACTTCTTAATATATTGTTGGGATCCTAAAACTATTTCACCTCATGAATTATTTCAAGAAATCATCTTGCAAACCTTCTAAAATTCCATCTGTGGATGAACTTTATAATAAAAATATTTATAAAATATTCAAGTTGTTAATTAACAATGTTCATTATTATTTTATTATATTTACATATCAAGTTCATATTAAAATCCTCCAGCTTGTTTGGTGGGATCTTAAAATTATTTTGAGAAAATCATCTTACAAACCTCCTAAAATTCGGTCGTCTGATATTTTTTTTATTGTAAAATTAACAACAGCAGGTTATACATTAATTTTAAAAGTTGAAGATACACAAGAGAATTACAGGAATTAAATAAATAAACACACAAGGCAATAACAAAGATAATTAATGTACTGCTGAATTGATGGATTAATAAAATTATCAGGACACGAATTAAATAAATAAGAGAATAAAATTGAATAATAAAAAAATAAAAATTAGAATGTACGTAAGATTAAAAGTTATG
>Ga0325414_1003004_pt1 | contig 17432 bp, 13 predicted proteins | sample PopdelMetagenome_8_FD_206183 | JGI IMG/M metagenome (GOLD analysis project Ga0325414, IMG submission 206183) | Populus deltoides microbial communities from Bellville, Georgia, United States - Leaf-PdKOR-R3 | ecosystem: Host-associated > Plants > Phyllosphere > Phylloplane/Leaf | place: USA... | reverse complement strand
CACCTGGGTTAGAGGTTAAACAAATTAATAATTTTTAATAAAATTTAAAATGATATTATTTTTAAAAATAAATTAATGAGTTCTGATAGGATGACCGTCAAATTGATCAATTACTCTATATTAAAAGCTATCGGTTTTTGGAATTGTTGTGCATTCTTGCACAATATACTGTTGATTGGAGTATTGCTTTTTTTTTTTTTTTTTAATTTTTACTTTGTTCTTCAAATTTATATTTTACGTGATTTAATCTTTTAGAACTCAAATTAGCCCTTAATTGCAGATTTTTTTTTTAAGAAATGATTGAATTAAATTTTAAATATAGGTGGCTGAAATGAAAATCTCAGGTAATATAGAAGACATGTTAAAACTTTCAATAACATGTTCATTTTAGATATTAGGTAACTAGTCCCTTGAATTTAAAAAAATATATATTTTGATACCTAACTTCATTTTCATTTTCTTTTCTAGTTATTTTTTGTTGGGAGAAAAGAGTGGGAGTCGCTAGATTCCAGCTTAGAACGAGAAAGTGGTTGTTTGAGAAGATTTCAGCCACCAAAATGATTGATTTATGTGTCAAAAGGTTTCATATGATGGGGGGGTTATGTTTAAGTGTTTTTTTTTCTTCTTAAAAACACCTAACAAACATATCTAAGCTTGGGAATTTTTTATTTATTTCAGGTGAATTTCGAGTTTTGGAGCGGTTTATTGGGTTTTTGGTCACCATGGATTGACTTAACAAGGTTTCTAGGATTTTTTTTCCTAGGTGTTTTAGGCCAAAATGGGTTGAAAATGGGTTTTGGGTGAAGAAAACAAAGAACTCCGTTTTTTCGGTCACCACAGTGACCAAATTTTGGGTTGCGCAGATAACACGTCCTTTTTTATATATATAAGTGGGGTGGATAACGCGTCGTCCACTCCATTAAATTTTTTTTAAAAAAATAATAGTGTGCGCTTGAACCTGGCCTTACAGTCCCACACGCAGGTTGTTGCTTTATTGGGCCAGGCTCAGGCACAACAGCGCTTGACCTTGTTCTTTTTTTTTATTTTTCATTTTAAAAAAATATTATTTATGTGTATTTTTTCAAATAAGTTTTAGGTTTATTTTTAATTACATTGTGATTATTTTGAAATGAATTGAGTGTATTTAATTTTTAAAGAGGTAGATATAATTCATCTATGATTTTTTCTTAATTTTATATAGATTAAATTTGTTTTTTTTTTTAATATGAAATTTGTTATAAGATTTTTCATATGTGCAGCCTTACATCATGTTTTTTAATTATTATTCAATAAAGTTTATGTATATGTCGGTTTCTATTACAAATTTTAAGTGTTTTCCCATTACAAATTTATTTTGATAGAAGAATTCATTAAACATAATCAGGTAAATTACTCGTATTGCAATGTTAGATATCTTAATTTATATTTTTTACTTGGTTTTCTCAATTTTTTTAATTATTGATGAATTTTTTTATTGCTTTGCACTATGATTATTGATTTGTTTAATTAGATGCGTGCATAAGTTTTTCGATTTACATTTATGAGTTTTTTTAGTGTAACAAAATATGTTGAATAATTATGTATATTTATTTTTTTATATCATGTTTTGATGTTTAAGATTTGATGCTTATTCTTATGATTTTTTTTATTTTTTTCTTGAATCTTTTATGAAAGTTTCATTGTTTTTAGTTTTACCCTTCAATCCAAGTTTATAGTGTATTGTTTTTTTGTTTTTGTTTTTTTTTATCATTTTGTTAATGTTTTTATTCTTTTCAATTTAACTCTAAAATTTAAAATTTATTGTTGCCTTTTTTGATTTATTTTTCTATTGCAATTTTAACACTCATTATTTTTATTGTATTATTTTTATTTTGGATTTTTTGTTGTTGTATTTTTTTTATTTTAACCCTCATGATTTTTCATGTATAGTACTTTCGGTCTGATAACCCGGGTCACTGTTTAAAAAGTTAATAATAATTTATTTTTTTTGTCTTTTTTTTATATTCATATTTTTTTTTCTTTCTATATAATTATTTTATTCTCATTTAATTTTTACTTTATATTTTTATATTATTGGTAAGCGTTTATCATTTGTATTGAATCGTTGTTTTTTTTTGTGCTTTATTTGTTGTCGATATCTTATTTCTATTGATATTATTAAATTAACCGAATTTATTAAACTCATTCAAGTCAATTACCTGAATATTATTTTTTATATTTTTTTAAAAAATATTTATTTTTTTTGATATTTTTTTATGGAAAAAAAAAAAAGTTGATCTGTGATATAATGAGAACCACATAATTATTTCTAACCAGTAACTAGACCAACTCTGAATAGATTGTTTTTTAAGATTTGATCTGGACAAGAGGGGTTGACAACTCTCTATCTAAATTTAATAATAATGATTTTTATATAAAAAATATATTAATTTGATGTTTTTTTAATAGAATCAATTTCAATTTTCAATTTTATCACCTAATGTATGAAAAATATTGATAAAAATTAATGAGATAGCTAAATTGTTGAACCGTCTTGATTTATGTTAGCATTTATCATTTATAGTATCATTAAATAATGTTGAACGATATAACTAATTGTCTGTTTAATGTTTACTGAATATAATTAGTTTCTTTCAATTGAAGGAAGCATTTAATAATATAAAAATTTGGTTACCAAAAATAGAGCTGATTCCAGTAATGAAAACCAAAACAATTATATTTTTTACGTCGTATATTAATTAATTGGATTTTTTACGTCATGATACGGACAATACAAATATGTACATTTATATCCGAGTACAGATAAAATAATAGTTTTTCTCCTTGTTCACAAATTAATTTCAGCAATATAATATAATGAAAAAAAAGGAATAATACGAGGATAAGGGAAATTTTGTTAATATTAGATTATTTACCTGTATTACATTGTCAGTGGATCAATTTTTTTAATGTAAAAAAAATATCTAGTCATTACTAATATTTTTTCTACTAGAAATTGTTTTTAAAACCGTATGAGAATTGACCTGATGTTACCCTATCAACTTGGCAGATTTAAAGGTAAATCGAATGACTACTAAAAATATAGTTTAACTCATAATAAATATTTAAGATGAGATTTTCTTATAAATATTGACACAATAACATATTGGATCAATTCGGGTTAACCTACAAACTCACATGCTGAGTCATGAGACCATGATAACCCTTAAAAAAGAAAATCAAAACAAATTAAGAAGTTCAATTTACAATAAACCCAATATTGAAGGATGAAATTGAAAAAAAATTATAAAAAGGGCAAAAAAATTACCGAGTTAACTTGCCAAACAAGCGTCCTAAGTCATGAGAATAGGATAACCCAATAAAATAAATTAAAACATATTATGATAATCGATTTTCAATTAACCCAATGTTGAAAGATGAAATTGAAAAAAATTAATCAAAAAAAAGACACAAAAAAAATACTCGAGTTAGCCTCTGTTAACCTACTAAATTTGTGACCCAAGTTATGAGATGAAAATAATTTTATAAAAAGCAAATCAAAACAAACTATAAAGCCTAATTTTCAATCAACCTAATCTTGAATGATGAATTTTTTTTAAAGTCAATTAAAAAAAGAAAAAAAATCTCGAGACAACCGAGTTAACTCGTCAAATCTGTGGTCTAGATCATGAGACTGGGATAACCTCATCAAAAGTAGTTTGAAAAAAAAATCATGAAGCTTTATTCCCAAAAAAACCTAATGTTGAAGAATATAATTAAAACTAAGAAATTATTTTAAAAATGACATGAAAAATGACTAAAGTTAACCAAGATTAACTTGTTAAAATTGTGATCCAAGTTAACGAGGATAACCTCATAAAAAGTAAATGATAACAAATCATGAATCCTAATTCTTAACCAACCCAATGTTAAAAGAAGAAGTTGAAAAAAAAAGTCATTTAGGAAAAGGAAAAAAACTTGAGTCAACTTAATTAACCTGCTATACCCGCGGTCCGGGTCAATAGATTAGGATAACCTCATAAAAAGTAAATTGAAAAATATTATAAATTTCAATATCTAATAAACCCAATGTTGAAGAATAAAATTGATATTAAAATAAAAAAACATATAGATTGGAAATTATTTTCTCCTATAATTAGTGTTTTGTGATGAAGGGTAAAGTAAATCCTCATTCTCTTTTAGTTTTTTTTTGTAATATTATGTTTTCAATTAATCTACAATGAGCATATAAAGGAAATATTTTGTTTAAATATAGTACATTCAATACGCATTGTCATAACCTAATTTTCAAGTTTCCCCAAAATTATCTTTTTTCTTTTAAAACTCAAAACAAAAAAATAAAAAAAAAACTAACAACTTGGCAAGAGCAAGTTGAGAAGGCTTTCAAATGCATGGAGAAACCAAATTGAGATTTTTGACAAAAATCAGGAACCCAATTATACCCAAGTTTGAAAGATAATATAGATAGAAGGTCAAACTAAATGATTACTAGACGAATCTGCATAAAGATTAAGTTTAAGGACTTATTAGACTTTTAATAGGCCATTTTGATTAAATCATGGGCTCAATTGAAGGTTTAATTAAATTTAAAAATTAATTTGGTTCAAAATAAAAAAATAATTAAGTGCAAGGACTTAATTAAACTTTTAATGGGTCAAATTAATTTTATTAGGAACTTAATTGGTGAAAAATTAAGTTTGAAATCTTAATTGAAAAGATTGGAATTTTAAAGGATGAAGCGGTTCATTTATTGTGAAACATGTGTATCCTTATGGGGTCTTTGATATTGAGGATCCAAAAAATGACAATGTTTTTAAGGTAAATGGACATCGTTTGAAAACTTACTTTGATAATTTCCCAAGTGAAAATGAATCCATTGGTTTGAATGATCTTGTATATAAAAGTTGATTATTTTGTTTTTCTCACATTGTTGTTGTGTTTCTTTTTGGTGTGACTCTTGCTTTGCTAGTTTTTCTCCAACCCCGGTCAAATGACGGATAACGGTACTCCGTAACTCTTATGTTGGTTCTTTCATATTCCCATGATAACTGATATCTGTGTATATACCTGTTCAATTCCTTGTTCCTTCTTTTTTCTTTGCATCTCTTTTCCACTTCTCATCTAAAAATGGACACTACTCTTGAAAAATTGAAAAAATATTTTCCCATTTTGCCTCTAAATCCGATTGCAAAAATCTACCATGCCAGGTGTGAAAGATTAAGGTTGTTAATGAACCATGGAATTCCTGAAGATATTCGGTGGATGATTGAAGCAAAGGTTCGATTATCAGGTGAGTCTTCCAATTCTTTTATTTGATACATGTCTGGGACAGGTAAAAGCACTTTTGCAAAGAAATGTCGCGCAAAACGATTGAAAGTCTGTCACCGACGTGCCAGATGGACTTGTAATGCACAATGTCGTTATTTAGGAATGATATCTATAAACCATGAAGATAAAATACAATTCATTAAAGATGACCTGAGTAAGGAGTCTTTAGATAATCTTCTAGTAACTCTTGAGACGCATCCTAGTGGAGATGTGCATCGTGCAATTCATGATTTATGAGCTCATTTTCATAAAGAACATGATCGATGTAGTCTTGGGAACTGATTGAAAAAGACCCTGTTTGTCAGTTTTTAAGAAAATTGGATGGAAAGCTTATCCCCGACCCATAGAGGGCGTTTAAGCCGTTCTTGGCTATAAAACCAAGGGAAGATGTGAGCCACAATCACAACTACTTGTACATACACATGTTCTAAAAAAAAGAGAAAGAAAGAGAGAGTGTGAGACTCTAGCAGGTCTATATATAGGTGGTATGATTGCATTTTCAATTTCTCATCTATAAAATCTTCTATTCCTTCCTTTTATTTCTACTTAACTCATACATTCAACAGATATAGAAGTGTGTAGAATTGGCAAGTTTCTCAAGTCATCAAATAAGAAATATTTGTGTTTTTGGTGGATCAAGTCCTGGAAAAAAAAAGAGTTTTTAGAATCAGCAAATCATCTTGGTCAGGTACTAACTGAGAGAAAGATTCATTTAATGTATGGGGGGTGTGTCAATAGCTGCATTTTTAAAAGGCAGTCAAGTTTTAGGGGTCGTCCTTAAAGCTTTAGCAAAATGGGACATTAATGGAAAAACAATTGGACAGGAACTATAGGTCTCTACAATGTCTGATCGAATGAATGCAATGTTTAACCATGCTGACGCCTTCATTGCCTTATTAGGTGGTCTGAGCATATTGGAAGAGATCTTTCATATTTTCTCTTGGGCCTAACTGCACATTCACCATAAACTTATAGGTTTGTTAAATGTTAATGGTTTTTATGATAATTTGTTGTCTTTTCTTGATCATGCTGTGGAACATAAATTTTTAACATCTTCGGCACGACAAATCAAAATCTTTGCTGCTACTGCTTAACAACTGCTTGATCAACTACAGTCTTTCATCCCTGTAATTGATCCCTCCATGAATCGCATAAATTGGTCAATTGTGGAAAGCCGTAAAAAGCTTAAATTGGTTTTGAGCCTTTGTTTGTGAAACCTTATGTCTTTTGGTTTTATTAATAGCATAATATTTTGTTTTGTTATTTCTTATATTTGTTTAAGTGTGTTTCAGGTTTGTCAGTGTTCGCTGTTTCAGATGATATCTTCTATACTCTATCTTTCTACCTTAGAACATTGAGGACAATGTCTCGTTTTGATTGGGGGGAGAGGGGAGAGGGGAGAGGGAAGAGGGTAGTAGTTGACATTAAAAAAAAAACTAACTTACTAGCTGTTTTTTGCTATTATTAAAACCATTTTACAAAACTGTTATTAGAATGACAGAGTAAGGAGGAATTTTATTAACTCTTGAGACGCATCTTAGTAAATATTTTTATCAAAGTCTATCAGAATACTTCTTGAAATATTCAGCTTTACAAACTCTCGTATTGTTATCACTTAATTCTACTCATATACTCATTTAACAAGTATTCTTAAACCTTCATTTTCACACACACACACACTTTAACGTATGATTGTGGGTTGCACATTGGATTATTACATTATTTATGTTCTTTTGTTAAAGGTAACAACTAAGGGAAATGGATGGTATATAATTTGCAAAGAAAAAAAAAGCCCAAATTGATAATATTGATGATAATAAAAACATATATAAGTTTGGTTTCGTAGGCTCCCTAACCTAAGCAATTAAGACCGAAGGGATGTTTTAACATCTAATACCCTAAAGTCAACTGACTTGGAAGCTATTGGCCCAGTGCTTGTTACATGGGTTAAGGAGAAAAGCTTAAGGAAATTAAACATTGCACTATCTACGTATCAGTATTGGCAACCCGAGTTACTAAGCTCGTAGGGGTGTCTCAACACCTAATGCCCTAAGACCAACTGGTCTGGGAGTCATTAGCCTAAGGCTCATTACATGGGTTAAAGATGCATTATGTTTTATTTAAAAAAGAAAAGAAAACTAATAATAATAAAAAAAAGATAATAATAATCCCAACCCAAATGAGTTAACCTTAGAAAAATATTAGAACAAAATATTGTTTTCTTCTAATAAAAACTCCATCATCTATGTTTTCATACATTGAGCACATAAAAAAAAGGTTTATTAATATCTTATTTCAATAGTATGAAGCATATATATAAATTTAATGAGAGTTTGTTTATTTGGATAGATTAATGAAAGTTGAATGATGAATGTCTTGCTTTGTGGAACTTGCAAATTGTTTTTCTATTTTAATGCTTTGATTACTAGGGATTAGTAATAAGCTGGTTGGGGGTTGTGATTAGTACTTAAAAGTGTATTTTTATCAAGGTTTTATATCATCATTTTGCACTTGAAGTATCAATATCTCCTTAACTATAGCATGTTTTATAATAACAAGTCTGATAATATAAGATACCTTTAATTTATGATAAATATTCATTTCAAATGCAGGCTTATCACATAAATCAAAGGATTGATTGATTGATTGATGAGTTTAACTACTGAAATTAAGAAGACAAAGAGAGGGTTAAGCTTAGAAAAGAGATGCTGGTTGAATTCAAATTGGAACACCATTCGGTTATTGGATCATAACTGGAGCTGTAGAACTTGGATTTAGGTCTGGTTTATATGTATAGAAAGTTAAGACATGGGCCTAAAACTTTCATCTAGAGTCCAAGAATCAAAAAAACCGTTTTCAAGTTCAAATTGTAGCAACAACAGAGGAGTCGGAATCTGTCTTGCAGCCCAGACATTGTTCAGTGGTCAGCCCATATCTCGAGTTCTAGATGTCCATATGACCTCATTCGTGTTTTGTTGGAAAGCTAAGACAATTTCTCAGAACTTTTATGCAGAATATCTGTTCAAATTCTGATGTTAGTAATGACGTTTTCTACAGACAATAAGATAAAGATTGTTACCGATTAAAGAGGTGGCCACCCACTCAACAATTAGTTATCAAATTAATAGTTCTGAATTTTAGCCTATAAAAAGAGGTATTTGCCATGCATTTAGACATCTTGGTTTTCAGATCTTGCTCTCTTTCTTTGTATTTTGTAATGTTCAAGTTTTATTCCATATTATATTTTTCTTAATCTCTTGTTTATGCTTTTCATTTCGTTTACCATACTTATATATATGTTCTTATCTTGTTTTTCTAGCTAAGTTTATTATGTCATGGTGAAAATGTTACATTAATGATGTAAGAATAAGTATAGTATAAACTCAACATGAACTTTAATGTTTGATACTAATATGTTTTGTATTTATTATCTTACTCACTTTTAATACCTTGCTTGTTAAATGATTAATCTAGATTTGTGTTGAACAGCCCATGGTACAACAAATACTTGGCACTTTAATAGCCCAACTGTATGGTATAACGTCACCTGTGCTATGAAATGAACTTGATTTGTTGTTAACATAAGTTATCATCATGAATACCTGACAATATTTACAAGTATTGACATTACTCAAATAAGATAATTAATATAATTATGTTAATAAATTATAATCCAATTGGAACCTCCTTTTTGTGTGGTTTTCAGTTGAATAATAAAAAAAGTTTATATTATACTTATTTAAAATACCATTAGTGGATCCTCTAACCTTGATAATTGTTTTATATTTGTTTAAATCTTTACATCAATATGACATCTCAAAGCTCTCTTCAACTCCTTTTCTGCTATTATCTATTTCTTTATTTGTAGTTTATACAGTAAACCTCCCTGTGCTTCGACCCCGGTCTTACCGGGTTATTTATTACTTAGACACTCCTACACTTGGGAGAAGATATATCAACTCTTTGATCGTGTCACAACTGCACTAAGGACTTGTCTGATTGGTTTAAACTTTATTTGTTTTATTGTTTGCTTATTTATTTTTATTGGTCTGTGTAATTTAATTTTAGCATGCATTTTTATGTATTGCCTATGCATTTTTTTTTCTTTTTATATATTACGCATGCATAAGTATATTAGGTATGAATTAATGTTTTTGTAACAACCCTGAAATTTCAGTTCAAAACAAAGAGCAAGGACTTAATAATTCAATTAAGATTAGGGTAATTTTTTTTTTTTTTGCAATTAATCAAAAATCCAAAAGAGTTTCCTCTGTATTTTTAGGTGCCAAGTTATTGACTCTTCTTCCACAATTTTCAATTATCAATTTTCCTAGTTGTCCTATCATCCAAGACTTCTACCTCTCATTACATTAAATTAGATTTTAATAGAAACATGAAAATTTACTTCTTCCTTTTGGAAATTTTCTTAATATTCTTCAAATTCCTATATTATAACACAATTTATTTCATCATTCAAATATATATATATATATATATATATATATATATATATATATATATATATATATTGTAAATCTCGAGATAATCAAGGTTGGATTAAGTTAAAGAAAATAAACTAAACTAAAAAAGAAGTGGGGGCAAAACGAATACATTTAAAGAAAATGGGGTCTAAATACAAATAAGAATAATTATAGAGCATAAATACTACTCTTCTTACAAAAAAACAGATCTGCAACTATCGTGAAGAAAGAAGAGAGGGAGTTTGGTATCTATTTTTATAGATCAAGAGAGAAACACCAAATTTCAAGAACCCATCCAAGATTTAGGGTTATAGGTAAAAATAAACACTGGTAGGCAAGGGATTAACAAGAAAAAAATTCAACAAGAAGAGAAGAGGGGAGGGTCGGCTATCATTAGAAAGAAAAGAAGGGATCGAGACCTTGATTCGTATCGGGTAAGATATTCTAAACATGGTCTTATAGGTTGTTTTAAAGTCGATTATGAATTGATGCCTGGATGTTAAATTATAGATTTGAGTTCTCTAACTCCAGATATAGTTAAAAATCTGAGGAGAGGTCAAACAGTAATAGCTGGACGATAACAGTCTAAGAGTTTGTTGATGAGCGATTTTGACTATCTTAGAGGCAAAACTGGGTTCTTTTCAAACATAGAACTTGTAGCCTCATGTCTTATCTTTCTAACGACAAAAATTTTGCTTGAATCGGAGTTCTATAACTCCAGATATAGTTAAAAATCTGAGTAGAGGTCAGACAGTAACAGCTCAAAAAACAGACACTAACAGTCCAAGTGTTTGTTGATGAGCGATTTTGACTATTTTAGAGGCAGAACTGGTTCTTCTCAAATCATAGAACTTGTAGCCTCATGCCTTATCTTTCCAACTACATAAATTTTGAACAAGACAGTAACAGTTAGACAGTGACAATCCAAATATAAAGAAAGGAATGATAACTAGGATTGGACAAAGAAAAACAATAATAATGAGTGAAATGAGAAAAACATAAAGTACTAAGAAATGAATGAAAGAAAGACTTATTGGTTGTTGATATGGTTATTATAAAACATATCCTTGAGTGAGGAAAATTTATGAGATAAACCTGTGATTTGCAGGAGGGACCACAGGCGTGGTGCAGCAGCAGCAGCAGGGGAGCACGAGTAGAGCTTCTATAGCAGGTAGGTGATCCGCACCTATACTTTCTAGTTTAATTCTATGATTTAATAAGTTATTGACGTGAGATGTGAATTACTGAATATTGGATATTAGGAGATAGGAGGAAAGTTTGTGTAATGATGCTGATATTTGGATAGTATTCTTAATGTATGTGTATTCAAGGTGAACGGTTGTTCTGTGAATTTCCAAGTGATGAAATTATAGCCGATAAAGAAAATATGAGAAGTGTGATTTGGGGCGTGAACTAGCATACATTTAGTGTATGTTAGGATCCTGGGTAAGGGGATCACCATGTATTGACTAGCATACATTTAGTGTATGTTAGGATCCCGGGTAAGGGGATCAAGATGTATTGACTAACATACATTTAATGTATGTTAGGATCAGGATCCCGGGTAAGGGGATCACCATGTATTGGTTAGCATATATTTAGTGTATGTTAGGATCCCGGGTAAGGGGATCACCATGTATTGGCTACAATACATTTAGTGTATGTTAGGATCCCGAGTAAGGGGATCGAGATGTATTGACTAGCATACATTTAGTGTATGTTAGGATCATGGGTAAGGGGATCACCTTGCATCGACTCCTACAGGAAGATGATGATAACGATGAAATTGGTATCAATAATGTGTTAAGCGGAAATAATCATGGGTGGTTTTATGAGATCTTGAATGGAGGTTGATAATAAAAGAGGAAATGATTTTTAGTAGTTGAAGGAGAAAGAGTCTCCAATAAGAACCAAAAGGGAGAAGTAAATAAAATATGAATGTATGTTGCCTTTTTAAATTGCCGGATATTTGTATTGTTATATTAATGTGATATTCATATTTCAATAATATGTATTTTATTTTCAGGACCATCGCATGCACGACAGGAGTAGATTCTAGCTTAGGTTCTTTTTTTTTTTGTAATTTAGGTTCTAGGGAGTATACCCTTGTATTTGGTAATATTACAACTTTTATTTAACTTAATTTGTATAATTGATGTTTAAACTTGAATAGATGAATTTAATTCGGTAGTTTATATAACTATGTTCCATTAAGTATGTTTATATCTTTAACCATCCATAATAATAATTGTTGTACAATGTATATCATTAACATTGTGGTGGATATGGATGGTGATGTTTGTGGAATTGAGACCCAGGATGATTGGGCTGAATTGAGTTGGAGATGTGATATATTAGAAGTGTAAACAGGTCGTATGTCGATAACTTGGGATCTCCCGGTATAGAGGGGACTTAGTCGAAATTTCAGTAAATTTTAATATGAAAACCTTGAAAATATATATATATATATATATATATATATATATATATATATATATATATATGTTAAGAATTAAATTTTCATGTTTCTATTTAAATCTATTTTTTTTGGTAAATGAAAGAATAATTGGAAGGATTTTATTTATTGCTTGTGTTAATATAGAAAATAGAATAATGATATTAGTTAAAGTTTGATATGAATGAATAAACTTGATTAAGGCGTATGAGTGAGAAAGAGTATATATATATATTATTTGTTCTTGGCCGAAATTTAAACTAAAGGAAAATATAAAAATTTCATATTCAATATTGTCTTCCATACAAGGCTTTGTACGGAACCATCTCCACAGTTGCCTGATAGCTATTATTATACGTAAACTCTATTAATGATAGATGAACCTCCCAGTTGCCCCTAAATTCTAATATGTATGCCCTCAACAAATCTTTCAAGGTCTAAATTGTTCTTTCTATCTACCCATCAGTTTGAGGTTGAAAGGCTCTTGTCCCTAAAGCCCGTTGTATGCTTAGCCACAATTGAGATATGAATCTAGGATCCCGATCTGATACTATAGACACTGACACTCCATGCAATCTTATTACTTCATTTACATACAATTTAGCCAGCTTATCAACTGAATACGTCATTCTTATAGGCAAGAGAGAGCATACTTGGTTAATCTATCCACTATGACCTAAATAGCATCATTGTCTCTTTTCCCTTTAGGCAGGCTTGATACAAAATCTATAGAGATGTCTTCCCACTTCTATTGAGGTATCAATAACGTTTGTAAAGGCTCTGCTTGTTTTTGGTGCTCCACCTTTACTTGATGGCATACACCACATTTGACCATATATTTAGCTACTTCTTTCTTTATATTTGGCCACCATTAGTATTCCTTTAAATCTTGATACATTTTAGTACTCTCAGGAAGAGTCGCAAATCTAGACTCATGTGCTTCTTGCAACACTTCTCTCTTTAGCGTTTCATCATCAGGTGAATACATTCATTTTCCAAGCACTATCATTCCATCCTCCAAGATTTGGAAGGAAGTCTTAACTCCTAACTTCACTTTGTCCCTAATTTTATCAGTTTTATCATCATTTTATTGTGCTTCTAATACTTTATCTTGGAGTGTCAACCTTACTTGCAATTGAGATAATATAGAACCTTCAGGTCCAACTTCTACCTTAGCATTTATCTTCCTCAACTGAAACAATTCTCTTTCATCATTGTCATCCAACTCAACATCTATCATCTTATTTTTACGGCTAAGGGTATTTGCAACCACATTTGCTTTCTTTGGATAATATTTTATTATACAATCATAATCTTTAATTAACTCCACCTAATATCTTTGTCACATATTCAATTGTTTTTGCGTCATCAGATACCTCAAACTCTTATGATTGGTAAATATTTGGACTCGGGATCTATACAAAAAATGTCTCCATACTCTGAGAGAATATACAACAGCTTCCAATTCTAAATCATGCACCGGATAATTAATCTCACGAGTTTTCAGTTGACTTGAGGCATAGGCAATCACCTTATTGTGCTGCATCGAAACAATACCCAATCCTTTTCTTAAAGCATCACTGTAAACTACAAATCATTCAGTTCCAAATGGAAGGGCTAACACATGTGTTGTTGTTACTCTTTTTCTTAGCTCTTGTAAACTTTATTCACACTCATTGGTTCATTCCTATTTTGTCTCATTCTGTGTCAGTCTAGTTATTGGGATAACTATAGTGGAGAATCCTTCAATGAATCTCTTATAACATCCTGCTAATCCAAGAAAACTATGAATCTCAGTCATATTTGTAGGTCTCTCCCATTTTAATACCGCTTCAACCTTTTTAGGATCTATTAATATTTCTTCAGCTGATATAACATGTCCAAGAAAAACTACTTTTAACCAAAACTCGCACCTACTTAATTTAGCATACAATTGAAACTCCCTCAAGGTTGATAACATTTGTCTTAAATGTTGTTTATGTTTCAAATACGAATTGGAATAGACCAAGATGTCATCTATGAACACTATCATAAACTTATCTAGATAAGGTCGGTAAACCCGATTCATTAAGTCCATAAATATTGTTAGTGCATTTGTTAACCCAAATGGCATTACTAGAAACTCATAATGTCCATACTGAGTCCTAAATGCAGTCTTTGCCATATCTTGTTCCTTGATTCTTAATTGATAATACTTGGATCTGAGATTTATTTTCAAAAATACCCTGGCTCCTTTAAGTTGATCAAATAAATCATTTATCCACGGGAGTGGATATTTATTTTTTACTCTTGCTCTATTTAATTGTTTGTAATCAATATAGAGTATGAGGATCTCATCTATCTTCTACACAAATAATACTGAAGCTCTCTAGGATGAATTACTTGGACGGATGAATCCTTTATCCAGTAATTCTTGTAGCTATATCTTTAACTCAGCTAATTCGGCCAACGCCATTCTACAAGGTGGTTGAGCAACAAGTGTTAACCAGGGTAGTAGATCAATGGAAACTTCCACTTCCTTATCTGGTGGTAACCCTAGTAATTCATCTAGGAACATGTCTGGAAATTCTTTTAATATAGGGATGTTTGTCAACTCTCCAGTTTTCTCTTTCGAATCCAACACATAGGCAAGGTAAGCCTCATATTCCTTTTTAGTAATCTTCCTTGCAGTCATAACCAAGATGATGCAATTCGGTAAGACATTCATTTCCCCTCTAAATATCACTTTCATCCCATTCGATCCTTGGAAAGTCATCATTTTTACGTAGCAGTCCATTTGAGCCTCATTAAAACTTAATCAATCCATGCCTAGTATCATCTCAAAATCCTATAATTCTAGGGGAATTAAATCTACTTCCAACTTGAGCCAATCTATGATTGTGACTAAATCAATGATTGTGACTTCACTTGAAGGAGTACTTATCGTAAATCCTCTTTCTACCCTGTTAGGTCCTTTTCCTAATTTTCCCATAATTTTATTAGCCACAAATGAATACGTAGCCCTAGGATCAATCAATGAATTTACAAGTAATGAGTTTAACTACAAAGTACCTGCTACTTTGGGTCTGTTACCCTGTGCCCAGGGCCGACCTCTATTTGGGAAGCCATGACCTCCTCTTATATCATATGAAATACTTTACCCTGGGTCTTGTCACCCTACACCTTGGGCCGACCTCTATTTCCACTGGCCCCCTACTATGCTGGCTTACCCGGTTTATCCACAGTGACATATTGTTGCTGGCTTTGGGTCTGTTGCTTTTGTCCCTGTATGAACTCAACTATCCATGGACAATCCCTACGAATGTGTCCCTATCCTCCACAATAGTAACATCCTCTACTTAATCAAGAGCAATCACGCCATCTATGCCCCTCAGCTTTACAAATATTAGGGGTGAGCAAAAAAACCAAAAAGCTGATTAAATCGAGAAAACTGGAAAACAATTAACTGAAAAAACCGAACCGTGAAAAAAACCGATTAAAATTTTGAAAAAACTGACCGGTTCGGTTCTGTTTGGTTTCCATTTTATAAGCCTAAATCCAAAAAAACCGAACCGAATCTAAACCGAAAAAATTCAAAAAAACCCTAGTCAAACAGAAAAAAACAAACCAAAACCAAAATAACCGAGCCAAACCGGAAAAAACCAAGCCAAAACTGAGCCAAATTGAAAAAATCAAGCCAAATCGAAAAAACAGAGCCAAACCGATTTGAACCGGTTTTTGTCCTAAAAAACCAAACCAAACCAAACCCAAACCGGTTAGTTTGAATCAGTTTCGGTTGTTTTTTTTTTTAAATTCAGTTTGATTACTTTTTTTGATAAAAACTGAACCGAACCGAAAATAATCACCCCTAACAAATATAGCATCGCCCTGGTGACACTGAACAATCCCTCAGATGTCTCTGCTTGCATTACACATAATGAGGATAAGATAATGTATTTAGTCCTGATGCCCCTCCGGCAGAGCCTCCCTAAGAATGTGGCTGTCTACCAACAATCCCAGTAGCAGTACTCTAAATAGGCCTAGACACTACTCCTCCCTTCCTCCTAAACCGATTTAACTATCCCTTATCCTTTTTAGAAAGGGGAGATTTACTCGAGGAAAAATCGATATCCTTCCTCTTACCCACCTTTGCCTGACTCTGCTACCTTTCAATTATACGTGCCTTAAGGGCCTGGGTTGCCTCTATAAGCTCTCTGATTATCCTAAATTTAAGTGTTATTAAGCCCTGTCTCGAATCCTGGCTTAATTCATCTTGGAGTCTGTCAATCATGTACTATTCGATGGGAACAAACTGTGGAGCAAACATAGAGAGATTATGAAATCTCTTTTTATACTCAAGTATTGTCATACCCTCTTGCCTCAAACCTAAAAACTCTTGCTCCTTCACCTTCCGATGATATGATGAGTAAAACTAATTCTCAAACTGAACCTTAATTTCAGCCCATGTCTAAGACCCCATAGGCCTCCTACACCGCAGTAAATAAGTGGTATAATTTACTTGTAAATCCTCTGGTACCCAAATCTGCTCCATAATGTCATCTATTGTATGTAGCCATATGTCTGCTATCTCAGCATCAGGCTCTCCTGAGAATGAGTCACATACCAACTCTCACATACTCTTTACTACCTGAACTAGTGTAACCACATTGTTCACCGGTGAAGGTTTAACTTGTGTTGGTGGTGCCACTGAGGGTGTCGACACTGGTACCTAAGGCATCGTCTCCATTATAGCTATCACAATTTGGGTTATAAATATCGAATCAGAATATGGTGTAGGGGTTATCACTGACACCGTTGTTGTTAGAGGAGGCACCTCTCTTAGATGAGGTGCTGCAGGTATATGAGAGGTTTAATCCTCCAAAGAATTCTCTCTCTCTCTCTCTCTCTCTCTATGCTCTAACTCAGGATCTTGACCCCGTTCCAACGCTGGAGAGCGATCCACCATCTCACCTTGCCTTAAGTGCAGTAGCATGAACCAATGTGATACTTATTAGATTCCAATTCAATTTCTGAACCCTGATTAGAGCTCTGATACCAATTGTAACAACTCTAAAATTTAAGTTCAAAACAAAAGGCAAGAATATAATAATTTAGTTAAGATTAGGTTTTTTTTTGCGTCAATAAAAAATCCGGTAGAGTTTTCTCTGTATTTTTAGGTTCCAAATTAG
>Ga0325414_1002998_pt1 | contig 17441 bp, 13 predicted proteins | sample PopdelMetagenome_8_FD_206183 | JGI IMG/M metagenome (GOLD analysis project Ga0325414, IMG submission 206183) | Populus deltoides microbial communities from Bellville, Georgia, United States - Leaf-PdKOR-R3 | ecosystem: Host-associated > Plants > Phyllosphere > Phylloplane/Leaf | place: USA... | reverse complement strand
TTGTCTTGTCTCTCTAACTCTGAAAGCTTGAAAAAAAGACCAAAGGGAAGCAATGTTAAGAGCATCTCACATCCCACCAGTAGCAACACCAGCACTCTCTGCTCTCAAAATCTCTCTGATTCCCGCCCTCTCACTCTCTTCTTCACTTCCTCACCTTTACAAACTCTCTACATTTGCTCCACTTCATAATTTCCTTCCAAAAACAGCACCACCCAATTCATCTCCTATCTCCTTCAAAAGGTTCTTACCAATGTTGGGTCACCACCCTTGTCCCAAAGGTACATCTGGGCAATTCTATCAAAAACCCTATGTTTCTTTTTTTCCTAATTTGGTCTGTTAAACATACATAATGGGACTTTGCATCAAAAGTTTTGATTATTTTGTGCTCTGTTTCAGCTTCGTTTAGTTCTGGGAGCGGCACTGGAGGTGGAAGAGAGTTATTGGTGCAGCACTTGCTTGTTAAAGAAGATGACCTCAAGCTTTTGTTGGAGCTTCAACAGAGAATTTCAGGAGGTTAGTCACTATTATACATTTGATGTACGATGCAGAATTTGCTTCTTGAATTGATGTTTTATTTTTATATCAAGATTGCATTGGTAATTTATTTGACGATAAAAGGTTTTGTCTTTCTTTGGAAAAAATAGAAAAGAGTGTGTGTTATGCGGTTTAAACTATTATACAAGATTTATTCTAAAACTCATTTTTTATTGTTCTTTTTTCCATTCTAAGGAGGAGAGGATTTGAGTGACCTTGCAGTGGAATACTCATTATGTCCATCAAAAGAAGAAGGGGGGATGCTTGGCTGGGTTAGAAAAGGGCAAATGGTATGTGGATTGCGATGAAATTCATTTTCATGCGTGTTGAAAATTTTAAATTAATTCCTTAATTCCTGGTTGGTATTTTGTATTCACTAATGGGAGGTTCACCAGGGAACACATGGTTTAACGAGAGTATGGTTTTTTAAGTTGCATTGCTGTTCCATTTCTTGCCAGGAAGGTAGGAGCATGCTGTTAAAATAAGTTTAGTGGTTATATCATAGTTGGTGGCCTCATCTGCAAATTTGGCAAACAAGTCCTGGTACCTTAGGAAGCTCAGGTTTTAATGAACTGCCCAATGAATTCAATGATTTGCCTTAACATTTTAAGTGTAGATGGATGGATTGGCTTTACTCACACTCAAGACACCAAAGATACGAATAGCTCAACTTTACCTGGCGCCTACTTTGATAATTAATGTTCAAGTGTCACAGGTACCAGAATTTGAGGAAGCTGCTTTTAGTGCCCCTTTGAACAAAGTTGTAAGGTGTAAAACTAAATTTGGTTGGCATTTGTTGCAAGTTATTTCTGAGAGGTATGCTAAAGAATCCTATTCCATTTGATTTCTGTGCCAAAGAGAAGGCAGTATTGGCACCTTCTCGTACTTTTCCATAAATTTGTTTCTTTTGAATCTGTAAATTGTGCTACCAGGGAAGAATCTCTACTTGGGGAAATTCAAGCAGATGAGCTCCATGTAAAAATCCAAGATCCTAAATTTGCCAAAGAAGCTCAATTGATTGATGTTCGAGAACCTGATGAAGTGTATGCTCTCTTTTTGCATTTTACTCTCCTACTCAAGCAGCCTTTTTTTTTTTCTTTCTTTCTGAAGTTAAGTTTTATAGATGACTGACATGTCCTCCAAATTCTTGATATTTTTATCCTTCATGATTTTACTGTGATTATAACTATAGCATGTTTCAGTTCGAAATCTTGTTATTATTCTTTGGGTAATGATTTAAATATGAGCAGTTTTTTCCAAGTATTGTGTGCATTAAAGAAGTTATAGGTTGATATTGTACACCCTACAATCATCCATAGTAAATGAAGAATTGTAAGCACTGTCTGCATATTTAGGGATCTTGTGTGAACTTGATTACTTTGCAGTATTTTTTTCTAGAAAAGGATCTAATTCACCAGTCAGTTTAATTAGAGGATTAAGAGGTTTACTTTGCGGATTATACATAGCAGGTCTTCTTGCAATTGTCAACTTGCGAGATAAGGAGTTATGGGTAAATGTTTATAATCCATGAAATTGAGGTTTGTTCTTAAGCAAAAAAATCTGGTTGAGGGGAAGGGAGGCAGCTCTCACCATATCTCCTTGTTGGGTGCATGACAATATGTGTGTTCTAAGATTTTTTGGTATCCTTTTTTTTTTCTAATTTGCTTTTCATTTCCCTTTTGTTTTGATCCCTTTCCAGTGATTTACATTTTAAGTTTTAACTGCTCTGATCATCTCTACATGATAGGGCCAAAGCTTCATTGCCAGGTTTTGAAGTACTTCCCCTCCGCCAGTTTGGAAGCTGGGGACCGGAAGTTACAACCAAGTTTGATCCTGAAAAGGATACTTATGTTATGGTGCGTATATTTGTCATTTAGTGCATAAAGTTTCCTCTCTATTTGTATAATTTTATTTCATACAAATGAAGACATGTTATGATATGAAGCATCTTATCTGTACTGATTTTCCGCTTATTTTAAATAAACAGGGTTTTTTTTCAATTTTTTATGCCCTTTCCTATTGATAAGAGGGAGATTTTTTTGGCGTATTCACTATTTTTCTTAAGAGCATTGCTGCTAATGGGTGTTCCAAAGTTTATAATGTGATGCATAGCCTATAGTCTGAACCAAGATAGTCATTTTTGTGGTAATCTTGCTGCAGTTTTATGTTCTTTTGTATTTTTCTAATGACCTTGCCATATACTTTATTGATCTTCCTGGAGTGCTGTGACAAATGCCTTTAATTTCATTGGTATGAATTATAGAAAAATCTATTTACTATCGCAGCAATTTCTTTTGTTGAGGATGCTTGATAGTATTGCTAAATTATGCCTGTTCTTAGACAATCTCAACTTTTGAGATAGAGCAATTGATCTGGTTAATATCTTTATGCTGTTAGGTTAATTTTCTCCTCATCAGTTTGAACATAGATTTACTTGAATTCTGTGGTTTTTTTATTCTGCCGGACCTTTTATTTGTTTTTTCATCATGTACTATCCATGGCTCATACATTGTATATTTCCCCTTGTATTTTAACCATAATTTTTCTTTCTTTGCTATTATATACTTTTCTTTTTCTGGAGTTCCAGTTTTTTTGCAAAAGCAAATCTCTTTGCAGAAGATAAAAGCCACTCCTTTTTTTAGAATGCTAAGTAATGTTTTGTTTCCAGTGTCACCATGGGATGCGGTCACTACAGGTTGCTAAGTGGTTGCAGTCTCAGGTAAACTTTATCTTTTATACTTCTTTTCTTTAGTAACGATAAATAAATTGTTGGGGTTGTGAGCTACCACAAGGAAACAAGCATTGTAATCTTTTTATTTCACTGTGTTCTTTTTAGTATGTTGTAAAGCTTATTTCAGAAGGAATTATCAAATATCATCTATCTTAGCACTTGATTTTGTCATCTATAAATTTAAGTTGAAATGCCCTGTTGGGAAACGCCATCTTTCAATTTTCAGGGAAAAGAAGCCATGATAATTTCCTTATCTGATGCTCTGTATCATCAAATTGGATTTGTGTCACAGCCACCATTATAGCTTGCTTCTGTCTTCCATGAAGTCATTCTTTATTATGTTTTATTACTTCCATGCATCATCTTCCTTGAGTTTTAATGCAGCAATGGCCATCTTTCTGCGCCATTCACAGGCATCCTTTGTAGTTTTACACATGAATCTCTATATCTTTAAAGTAACAGTGCATTAAGCAGGCTGTGCTGATTTCCCTGTTTTAGAATCTGTACTATCAAGTTAAAGATGAGCTTGGATTTTTCTCATACGTTTTCTGGTCCAATCCCACATCAGTCCATCTTACCAGTCTCTGTGGTCCACAGGTGTCATTCTGTCTGATCACTAGGGTCTGCTTTAGCCCCTACATGCTTTGGTCCCGATCAGTATTTGATTGATCCTGTATTAGACCATGCTGATTTTCCTGTTTAATGCTCTGCATTATTTAGATTGTGTCAGAATCGTCCATTACAACCCCCTCTTGTAGTCCATAGGAGTGATTCTTCTTCATTTCCTGGGACAACCTTTCATCTTTCCCAAAAAAAAAAATAAAACAGAATAAGAAGCCAGTGATCCTTTTTTTGTTTGTTCAATTGGTTGTTCTGTGTATTTCAGCAAATTTATTACTTTCCTTCCATTATCCACAACTTTATGCATTTACATGCTACTCTGTAGTCTGTACGCATTACAGAAGGCATTTTTTTCTGAAGAATTGCCCTTGTTATCAACTCCACGGAATTGATTCTTTGACAATTTTTGCACCTAATTTTTTTTTTGTTGATGTGGTTCGGATTGTAATCTCACTGTTTCATTGATTCTTGATTATTCAGGGTTTCAAGAGAGTATTTAATGTGTCCGGGGGCATACATGCATACGCTGTCAGGGTCGATCCATCAATTCCTACGTACTGACAAGCCCATTTTTGTTAATTGAGTTACCTTGCTTCAGTTGTTGCTCTTCTTGAATCGATACTGTTGTGATGTTGTATGCAACAGCAATTGGGGTTTTTTGAGAAAGAACATGAGATAAAAGGGTTCTCTATAGAAAATTTTCTTACGAGTTCTGCAGTTATTCCCCCAAGAAAAGAGAACAGAATGAGTTTGTCTTGTTTCTTGTATCTTATTTGATGTAACTAATACCAGAAATGGAATTTTCCACTCAGAAGATGCCATACATTTGCCACTGAAGGGCAATGGAATTGAATTTGTTTTCTCCAATAATTTAACAGTAGAGTTGAGAAACATCAATGAAGGAGGACTCCCTCCGACTTTTTTGGAATATGATCTGTTAAAAAGTAAATTATAGTGGGTGTTCATTCAGCTGATAAACACCAGAACCTACGCGATACTGCGAATGTGGTTAAGTTGTGATGCTTGCGCAGTGTATTTTGATGAAACAGCGGCGTTGGCGTTTAATTAGCAAATTTTGACTTCAAGTTTGCTCTGGTTTCAAGGGGTTGAAACCCCATAACTGTTGGTCCCGATCAATAAAAAAAAAGGAAGAAGAAGAAAGACAGAAAAGGAACGCATTATGCTGCAAATTATGGCAACCTGGTTTTGTTTTGTTGAAAAGGTCAGTGCAGAGAGAAGCAATCTAATATTTCTGTTTCATATGCCCACTGTTAATAAATTTTCTCTGTATAATAAGGCCAGGGCAATCCTTGAAATACCTGTCACGGCACAGCGAAGAACAGTTGATAAGTTTGCAGTCTCCTAACAAACGAAAAAAAATCCAGCAATCTACTCTCATTGTGGGCAAGTACAGAGGTATCTGTCCCAGCATTTTAGCAAGAGTGCTAACTAGACAATAGCTGTGCGATCTATTAATATCTTCACAATAGGAAATACTAACTGAACTTTAAAAAGAGACAACAAACGGTCATTTAATTTTCCCGGGAAACTCTCTCAACCAACAATGGTTATTTGCTTCCCACTAATTTCAGAACAAGCGCCAAAAATAGACTCATTCAACACACTATGCACACGCCATACCCTAAAATCCCTCACTGTCAATCCTCTTTCAGTCCTTGCACCAAAATCCAACCTGTTTCCACTCATTTTCTCCCTAACATTTTTATGACTCTTTCTAATCCTCTCTTTCCTCACACATCTTCCCTCCCCCCAATCAAAAAAAATTAAGGGACTCTCTCCTTAATCCACCACTACCACCGTCGCCACCGCCCTTTTTGTTTCCCATCCACAATGGGCAACTGTTGCTCCAGAGGTGGTGCCCAGGATGCCTCAGCTAACAAGGAAGACATCACCGAGGGTACTAATCGTACCAATGGTCAGCTGGACGCTCCCTCCACCACCCCACCTTCACCCCCTCCAGGAGCTTCCCCTAAGCCTGCCAAGGTTACCCCTATTGGACCTGTCTTAGGCCGTCCGATGGAAGATGCAAAATCCATTTACACCATTGGAAAAGAACTTGGTAGGGGACAATTCGGTATCACACATTTGTGTACTAACAAGGTCACTGGCGAGCAATTCGCATGCAAAACAATAGCCAAGAGAAAGCTTGTTAACAAGGAGGATGTGGAGGATGTTAGGAGGGAGGTTCAGATTATGCACCATTTAACGGGTCAGCCTAATATTGTGGAACTCAAGGGAGCCTACGAGGATAAACATTCGGTTCATTTGGTGATGGAATTATGTGCTGGAGGAGAGCTCTTCGATCGCATTATTGCCAAAGGGCATTATACGGAGCGTGCTGCAGCTTCTCTGCTTAGGACCATTGTTCAAATTGTGCACACCTGCCATTCCATGGGAGTCATCCATAGGGATCTCAAGCCGGAAAATTTCCTTTTGCTCAACAAACATGAGAACTCCCCGCTCAAGGCTACCGATTTTGGCCTTTCTGTGTTCTACAAGTCAGGTTGCAATCCTATTCATGATACCTTCTTTCTCATTTTTTTCCTCTCCAGAATATCGACCGAACCATGAATGAAGAAAGGCATGGGAGAATAGCAGGCATGTCATTGGTACAGGTGTTGACAACAGGTTTTTTTTCCTTTCCTTCCTGACAGGAGAAGTATTCAAAGACATTGTTGGGAGTGCATATTACATTGCACCCGAAGTCTTGAAGAGAAGATATGGACCAGAAGCTGATATATGGAGTGTTGGGGTCATGCTGTATATTCTTCTAAGTGGTGTTCCTCCTTTTTGGGCAGGTAAATCTTGCTTTACCAATTTTCTCTTCTAATCATAGATGGTATCAATGAGATTTTTTATGCTAATGTTAACCTGGCAGAATCGGAACACGGGATATTCAATGCAATCCTACGCTGCCATATTGATTTTACTAGTGATCCTTGGCCTTCAATATCACCTCAAGCAAAAGATCTTGTTCGGAAGATGCTAGCTTCAGACCCCAAGCAAAGGATGACTGCCATCCAGGTTCTCAGTAAGTGCGCTTTAGCTCTACCATCTTCAAATTATATGCAGTATTGATTTCACAAGACATCCAGTTTGCAATAATGCAAGGATATTATTCACCCATCAGCAACTATTGAGCAGGTTTCTGATTTAGTGTGTTTGGTTTTCATTAGGTCATCCATGGATTAAGGAGGATGGAGAAGCTCCTGATACTCCTCTTGACAATGCAGTGTTAAGTAGGCTCAAACAATTCAAAGCAATGAATAACTTCAAGAAAGTTGCTCTAAGGGTACTACAAAATTTCACCATTTTGAAATAAATTAAACATGTGTTGCATGAACTTGTGCTTATCTTTCCCTCTTCACAAAATGGGATTAGGTCATTGCTGGCTGTCTATCAGAGGAAGAAATCATGGGATTGAAGGAAATGTTCAAGGGCATGGACACTGACAACAGTGGTACCATAACACTTGAAGAGCTGAAACAAGGACTTGCTAAGCAAGGGACAAAACTGTCTGAATATGAAGTTAAACAATTGATGGAAGCTGTAAGTTCTAGTCCATCTCGATGCATAAGATCAAAACATCATGTTGGAGAAGATAGTCGTGCAAAATTCTGAATTCTTTTATATATCTTCAGAATCTGTTAATGATTTCTCTGTTGTTTTTCTTCCTCCTATTTCCTCCATAAACAGGCTGATGCAGATGGCAATGGGACCATAGACTATGACGAATTCATCACAGCAACAATGCATATGAACAGAATGGACAGAGAAGAGCATCTTTACACTGCCTTCCAACACTTCGATAAAGATAATAGCGGGTAATAACATTAAAAAAATATGAAATTTGCTCCATTAAATTTTACATCAGTTTAGCAGCCTTGGTAATCAAATACAAATGCTCATTTTTATAAACTTATGCATATACGTAGGTACATTACAACTGAAGAGCTAGAGCAAGCTCTGCACGAATTTGGCATGCATGATGGAAGGGACATAAAGGAAATCATTTCTGAAGTAGATGCAGATAATGTAAGCACCAAATTAAATTTTAGTCAATAGCTTTAATCCTATATCGTATTTTCAGTTTGTGATGACAAAATCCTGAATATTTTCTCAGGATGGCCGAATCAACTACGATGAATTTGTGGCAATGATGAGAAAAGGAAACCCCGAAGCCAATCCAAAGAAACGGCGTAATGATGTATTTGTTTGAGTTTGTAGAGGGTGAATGGCAGGGAAAACAGAAGTACTATATAAGTTTGTTTTCTTTAAATGGGAGGGGAAGCTGTAGGATATGCAGAAGCAGCCAGCAGAAATTTGGTAGTTCAATGTGGATGTATACCTGTGAAATGAGTGTGCTATTGTCTCTCTCATCTCTAAACATTGTAACTATTCAAAATGAGTCGTTGCTTACAAAATATTTAGGGAAGTAAAGGGTGCATTTTGTTTTTCATTGTATTTGTTCTTCTCCAGTTTAGGAATGTATCTTGTGATTCTGAGTGCTATAGACTTACTAACAAGAAATTTGATGTTGTTTTTAGGAACTCTTTGTTCTTTTGGTAGAATTTATGCTTCCCGTTTTCTCTTTAGCACAAGATTCTTTTTGTGACAATTCGGATTAAGAGATGACTAGAACTAGAAGACATGCAGAAATGATAAATATATACACAAACAATTGGCAGAAATTCAAAGAACATCATTTTTCATTCTTTACAGTAAAACTCAGCTGAATCTTTGGTACAATTTGAGCAGTTCCAATTTCAAAAATCCTTATGCATTCATGTCCTATTTCGAATTCATAAATCCTGTTTCCCCTTGTTCACAGTGAATCAACAGCACAGCATCTTCAATCCATTAGAAAGGAGAGATTAATGATATCAAAACTCAGCGTTGTTAGAGATCCATAAGTTGTGGTTGTGCGTGCATTGCATATATGCAGAAGGGAACCCGCCAGTATTGACACGATTTAAAAAGCTTTGAAGAACTTTTAGGACTAAATGAAAGGTTTGACCCCCTCAAGCTATCACTTGCGTGCTGTGCCGACAATCTTTGTTTTTCTGTTCAGCTACACAATCACGGTACACGGTTTACTTTTTCTTGAACCGTTGGAAATAATTATTAGTCAGTTTTTTTCTTAATCAAACCCTATTAATTGAGAAATACACCAGGCTCAGTGTCCGTGCTTCTCCGTTGGAAATAATAATGTTAATGCACTGCATGTATTTTTTTTAAAAAAAATATATATATAACTTGGATTATAAATTTGATTGGGTTGAATAAATTGATTTTATTTAAACTATATAAAAAACTAGAAATCAACAATAGATTAATCAAATTTAAAAAGAAAAGAGAATAGAAAAAACCTAGGAAAAAAATTATTTTTCTCAAAAATAAACAAACTATGTATCTCAATTAATAACCTGTTAAATACAGAAGAACAAAATAAGATAAAAAATAACATAAAAATGGGTCCTCGTCAACTCGAGTTAATATATTAAACCTATAACCTTGCTAATTAGGGTTGAGCCAACCCAGAATATCCCGTCAAACCTGCAATCTAAATCATATATGATATTGAAATAACTTAATAAAAAGAATTATAAATATTTTTTTAAAAAACTCCAAGTTAACTTTTCAAATTTATGAACCAAGTCATTAAATCCAAAGAACTCTATCTCGAAAAACCATAAAGTATAATTCTTAATCAATCAAATATTAAAGGATAAAATTAAAAAAAATAATTGTAATTATATAAAAGGATTTTAAAAAATAGCAATAAAAAGAATGAGGATTAAAATTGAAATAAAAAATAAATTTTATATTTAATTGAAGGGTGAAATTGAAAAGAAAAGTCAATTCAGCAAAAGGACTCAAAAAAACTTAAAAGAATGAGGATATAAATTGATATAAAAATTTAAAATAAATTTTTGATTGAAGGATAAAATTGAAAAGAATATTAACATTTACAAAAATGCCAAGAAAAAAAATCAAAATCAAAACAATGAGAACCGAATTGAAAAACATAATGCCATCAATTTAGATTGAATGATAAAGTAAAAATCAACTAAACTTTTAAAAAGGGGGCAAATAAAAAAAAAACTAGAAATCAAAAGAATGAGGACTAAATTGAAAAACAAATAGTATATAGCAAATTGCGATGGAATGACAGAATTGAAAACAAATAAAACTTCTATAAAAGAGACAATAAAAAAATTTAAAATCAAAAAAAGAATGATTAAAATTGAAATACCAGTAACAAACAGGGTTAATTTGCAATTTTAAGGAAAGGAAAGAGAAAAAAAGGGTTCATCGGCGACAAATAGAAGCACCAATGTTGACACACACCGCTTCACATGAAAAGAGACACGATGATGCTTCCAATGACATGATGGAAGAGCATTTTTTTTAACTCTATAAGACTCCACATGTGCCTTATAAAAAGCGTAAATGCCTTCCAAGCACTGAGGAGCGTGTTTATATGCCGTATTTTTTTGTTTTTTTAATTATTTTTTATATTTAATTAAATATCAAATTGCTTCTAAGATGATTTAATAATAATATAAAAAAAAACATTGTATGAAGATGGAAAAGCTCCTTGACTACAGTTTTAAATTTTTTACTTTTAAGAACATTTTAATCGTTTCACTTTTTATTTTTTATATTTAATCAAATATTAAATTATCTCTCAACTGATGTTGTAATAAGAAAAAAAAAACATTGTGCAAATATGAAAATGTCATTTGATGTTAATTTTTATTTTTTTTCTTTAAAGGATATTTTGGTAGTTTAATGTTATAATTAAAATAGAAAATATATATATTCTCTGTTAATTTAATAATAACTAATAAGCTCTATAAAAAAATTTCAATGCATTTAAAAGCTGTGTTTTTTTTATTTTAAGAGAAGAAGCTAAACTATCATTATATTGTTGTAGTAAACAATGTCCCTTAATAATTTATAGATACAATGTTCTACAAGTCCAAAATGTTCTACGAGTCCAATAAGTTTCTTTCAATAATAATAATAATAATATGAGATGCCTTGATTACAAGATTGTTACGTGTAAGAGGAAAAGTGAAAATAGTTTAATGAAATTACTAAATTGACCAAGTAATCAATCCAATCCAGAGAGAGAGGGGAGGGGAGGCAGAAGACAATTATGCCAATTTCATCAATCAATCATTAATCCCCAGCATTTATAATATATAGTATGTAAAAAATAAAAATATAATGTTACGTGCTTTGTTTTCATCGATGCGTCCATTATCGAAGTTAATTTTTTTATTGTTAAAATATAAATATATTTGTGTTTGAAGAGAGATATTAGCAGAGTACTTTTAATAATAAAAAATCCACGTCATGATCATGACCTCTAATTAATTTGATATATATGCACTTAAATGAAATAAAAGTTGATATTATAAGTTCCATTGAATATTTTAAAGTAAGAAAAATTAATTAAATATTACGTTATTTATTTATTTTAAGGTGCTTTCAAATGTTCATTGCAGTATAAGAGTTGGAATATCTAAGCCGTTAAAAATAGTCCAAGCCACGAGATAAGGTGAGGCTGATTGATTTGATCAAGACACGTGTTTTTAAAATTATCTCTGTTAACCCGTTTAAAATATTTAAACATCTATCAATATTTTATAATTAAGTATGTGCTAATGTTAATTATGAAGATTAGTGTGTGCAAGATAAGCACAGGCCTTCGATAAGCACGATAAAAATGAATGCCAGAGACTTTAATTACAGGAGCCCAGTTGAAGAACACTTTTCGTCTGAGACCTAATTACAGGTTTTCTTAAGAACAAACTATATTTATATAGAATAATATAATATAAATCCTAATTGATATTTGAATATTATAATTGAATGTAATCTAATTGTTGATAAAAAAAAATATTCATTCAAATCTATACCATATGATGAAAAGATATATTTTGGATAGATGGTATGTGTGGTTTGTTTCTTCTTATAGTTTCTCTTGTATAACAAATGGTAATTCTAAAATAAACTAACAATAATAATAATAATCAAACCAAATTAAAATAACCAAAATAATCATTCTACAAATTAAGATCCTGTTTGTTTCTATGTTTTAAAATTATTTTTTTCTTTACTTTAAATTAATAATTTTTTAATATTTTCAAATCATTTTGATGCACTGATATTAAAAATAATTTTAAGAAATAAAAAAAATATTATTTTCAAGTAAAAAACACTTTGAAAAACAACCATAACTACACTCCCAAACGGGTTCTAAAATTATATTACTAAATATCAAACAAACAAGCCAAGTCCTTTTGTGTAATTTGCTTACAAAATATTATATATATATATATATAAAAAAGGTTTCAATATGTATATGCAATGAAAACAACGTACACGATATTAACAAACATACACGACTGTAAATTGGATATCACGACAATGTGTCCATAAAATACTATTATAAAGTTAAATGGATGTAATTTTAAGTGTGTTCCATGGTTAAGATACATGGATTGTTTATGTATCAACATATTTAAATTCTAACCATCAATATTTTTTCATACATTAGAAAATTAACACATAAATTAATTCTCTATTGTCACATGTACAAATAAAAAAGGAGAAAAATCAAAACATTAATTACTACCATGTTAGAAAAAGATAAAACATGACCAAAAAAAATAACTAAAAGCTCTCAAGTATAGGTTTGTTATAAATAATCTTTACTTAAATCAATTAAAATATCATATCATAAGTCTTGATTTAAGATGTATATTGATTATTGTTTTGATAAGATATAAAATCAAAAAAAAAAAAGAGAAAAGAAAAGAATCTCTTAAACTAGATCAAACTAGACCCATATCAAGGACATTCAGGTTTTCAAACATTCATAATGATATAAAAGTTGTATTGATTGTATATTATTTTACTTTTTTTTTTTTACAAAATTATGAAATGAAGTCATACAATAATATTTCTTTAAAAAATTATCATCGATTAAGAGTTCAAAATTCAACATGAATTAGGAAAACAAATACACCATATTTTTTAAAATTTATTTTACTTTTTTTATTTTAATTCCAGGATAAAAATTGATTATATACAAATAATCGAATGACTCAACTGTTGCATACCAATAGTAATATATATATATATATATATAGACACACTTGAAACAAATAACATATGAAACGGCATAACCTTCCAAGCGAACTGCACAACCTCCAAAATGATTATCGTACAACAAAATCCCGACGACTTCATCGGTTGTTTGTCTTTTTTAAAAAAAGTTTTTTGGAATTTTTGTTTTGATGATGTGATGCCACGTGGAATAAACCATTTTTGTTTTCTTGCCTTAAGAACCATATCCGAAAAAACCTTATCTAGGAAAGCTCAACTTTTAAAGCCCATGTGGGACCCAATTTTCTTTCACAGGTCCTGCTTCTTTCCATGAAAATCAACTCATTTGTTTTTTCTTTTATATGATTGAGAGATTTTTGTTTTTGTTTTTGTTTTCACGCCGTATTTTTTTTTTAATTTTTAATTTTAAAAACAAATTCACTTTCTCCACTCAATTATATATATAAATAAAAGTGTTTTAGTAACTTCTCTATAATAATAATCAAAATAAAGTTATTGATAACTTTGAATTATAGTAAGGATTACATATCACTTAATTGTTTGGTAGTGTGTTTGGAAAGTATTTTTAAAAAAATTTAAATTTTTTTTTTAAATTAATATGTTTTTGATATTTTCAAATTATTTTAATATATTAATTTTAAAAATAATTTTTAAAAAATAAAAAAATATTATTAATATATTTTTTTAAATAAAAAATATTTTAAAAAATAACTACAACTATACTGTACCTAAAAGTTGAAAGGATGTGGAATCTCTCAGACCCATGAAGTAGTATCTTTCTTGAAAGGAAAAGAAAAGAAGACAAAACAAATCTAAACTCACAGAGAATGATTATTACAAGGTTCGAAAGTCCACCTTACAATACTCAATATTTTCAGTTTCGGTCAAATTTTGTTATCCTCTTGAAGGCTTAAGATTTCAATATGGTAATAATATTAGATTCATATTTTAAGGCATGGAACTCGAGAATATTATACGTCATGGACCAATTCAACTATTCTCCATTTTCGAGGCGTTGGTGTATCTCATGAGTGCTGTATTTATTTTCTTACCAATCATAATTAAAGAGTGGCCCGAGTATAAACAGATAAAAATCATAAATTATCAAATACAAAAAAAAAAAAAAACCAAAAGAGGCAGAGGCAAGAAACGAGAGGGAGTTCGAGGATAATTTTATTTAATCCCGCAACGTGGTAATGAAACGTACACGGGCGCTACTTGTACCAAACTGATCACAAATAACTCAATATTAAGGAATGATCCAAGCCTTCCATTAAGCCAACTAACAACGTACATAAAGATTACCAGCAGACAACCAAACAACATGAATACTCATTTTAATTATTTGATAAACACAGAAACCTTGATAGATGCATAGATCCTTAAGCAAGATATGCGTTAGGTTCCAGGCGTGGACTAACCATGGCGGAAAGGGGTACTGCCTTCTGCAATGCAAGACCAAAGACCTCATCCATGTTGAGCTCAGCATCTTTTGGCAATTTCCAATCAAAAGAGTGTACCAATGTGCCTAAAATGTACTGTACTAGCACAATCCCCATTCTAGTCCCAGCACAAATTCTTCTTCCAGCTCCAAATGGAATTAGCTCAAAATCATTTCCTCGAGGGTTGATTTTCGCATATTTCTCACTAAAAAATCTCTCAGGAGTAAAGTCTAGTGGATTGTCCCATACATTAGGATCCCTCCCTATTGCCCAGATGTTGACACTCAGTCTAGTGCCTTTGGGGATATAGTATCCATTCACTTCACATGCTTGGTCTGCTATCCTGGGTAGGTTTAGAGGTGTAGATGGGTGTTTTCGGAATGTTTCTTTGCATATGGCTTGCAGGTAGGGAAGTTTTGGTATGTCAGATTCCTCTAGTCGCCGATTCCGACCAATGACTTGATCCATCTCATCCTGAGCTTGTTTAAGGATGCGAGGGTTTTTCAACATCTCAGCAAGTGACCATTCGATTATGCTCGAGGAAGTGTCAGTGCCGGCTGTGAATAAGTTCTTCCAAAATAAAACAAAAGCGGATGTAAGTAACGATCTAATAATATATTTTCTTCTTGGAACATTTTGATGTATTATTGATTCGGACTCCATCTCTTCGCATACAATATATATGATTAAAACAAAAAACCATGCATGCATGGTAGATCATGTGCAATTTATATGTATAAGCACAGAATCTAGCTAGGTACGTAATTTGTAATTAAAATGAGACGGGAGAGTGAGACATACCAAAAGAAGAGCCTTGATGTTGGTAAAGCTAAGCTTCTCACCATCCAAATTTTCTTGGTTAGCCATGAGAACGTCCAGAAAATCCGGCTTTCCCTTGCGTTCATGAGCCGTTGCAATATGCTCCTCCAGCATTTTTGTCAGTAACACATCAAACCTTCGATGTAATCTCTTCATCCCACGTTCAATTCCTTGCAAATCCATCCAAGCAACCGACGGTATAAAATCGCCAACATTGAATAATCCTGCGCTTGTCATGAGCTCCACTACCATGTCCTTGAACTCATTAGACTCTGAACCTTTAGTAACGAACACACGACGACTAAGTATAATTTGGCCTATCATATTTGCCATGGCATAGGTCAACATTTCTGGCACCACCACAGGTTCGCCTTTTCGGCTAGCCTCGCAAATGGCTCGAAGCATGTGCCCTAGCTCGGTTACGCGGACATGAGCCCAATCCTCTAGAGCCTTACCACCTAGCATGTGTAGGTTACTTAATTTGCGTAACAATTTCCACCTTGGTCCATAATCTGCAAAGACCATGTCTTGTGCATTATAGGCTAAATGAGTTGCACCTGCATTTGGGGGACGGTTTGAGAAATTTAGATCAAGGGTTTTGAGGAAGGCTCGAGCTGCGTCTGGGGTGGAGGCCACAACCATGTTACTAGTGCCCATTTTTAAGTACATGACGGGGCCGTATTTTTTGGCCATTTTGGCTAAGGCGGCATGGGGCATGGCTCCTAGGACGGGAATAGCACCAATGATCGGCCACCCTCGGGGGCCTGGAGGCAGTTGACGGGTGGACAGTTTTCTTATCAAACAGCGAGTAAGAAGGTAGTTAATAAAGAAGAAGAGAGCCGCCATGGTGAGTTCCCAGAGAAGGACCATGTTTAAGGCCATGGCGCGCGCGAGATGGTGCAAAAGCAACACCAGCTTAATAACTAATTACCACTAGTGATTAATAAGTATGATCGTACGCTTGGTTTGCGAAGCAGTAACTGATTTATAGAACGATCCGTGAGCGCATCCTTGAGGGGGGGGTTAGCTCGGGCACGTGGGGTTGAGCCTTCCACCTCAAATTACCGACCAACCAGCTGCGTTCGGACAGGTGCAGAAGCTATTATTTTTTATTTTTTTTTGTCACATGAAAAGAAAAGAGCAAAATGGGTTAGGTCGGGCACGTGAGGCTGAGCCTTCAACCTCGAATTCCTGACCAACCAGATGCGTTTGACACAAATGCAGGAACTGGTAATTTTCTGCAAGTTTTTTCTTTCTCGCATGAAAAGAAAAAATCAAAATTCTCATCCGTTTTTCAGCAATATGTGAACGTAAATACAATTTATTTTTTATCATGCAGAGAAAAGTCTCGAACACAAGATTTATAAAAAGATCGAGCTAGAGACATTAGTTTTAATTGAACTAAGCATATATAATTTAAAGGCTGAAAAGATTTATCTCTTGATGATGATGGAGTTAATTAAAATCGAAACTTTAAATGTATTGAATGTTATTAATTAATATAGTCTCTTGTTACTTTTACCAGACAGCCTTGTGTGCATTTAATTAGTGGTGTTACAGTCAAACAAAACATTAATTGCACTTGCATTGTCTGAAAATTATATCATAATATATAATTAATTAAGAAGATACCAACTTTTTTGGCTTGAATGAATTCCCCACTAAGCTAAAAAACAATAGTATTTGTTTCCGTAAGTACTATGCTTCGTCCATTTTTTACTTTTTAAGGAAAAGAAAATCAGCTACGTACCTACACATGTACTTAGATGGTAAAATAGTTCTTCGAAAATAATAACATACTTTAAGATGAATAGTTTCATATATTTTTTAGATTACAGTTACCTGCTTCTTCCAACTTCCAACTAGATTTACAGGGAAGTTATAGGCGTAGTTATCCAAATCAATCCGGGGTTCACCCGGTTAAGAGATCGGATTTTTAGTTTCAATCTAGATTAATTTGAAAAAATTTAAAATTTTAATATTTTATATAAAAAAATTAAAAAATAATTCATCAAAAATAAATTTCTGCATTCTTTAAGATAATAACAAATACTATTTTAAGATGAATAGTTTCGTATCGTAAGATAGTTCCTTGAAACAATTTCAAATGGTAAGATAATTCTTTGAAA
>Ga0325414_1002996_pt1 | contig 17443 bp, 10 predicted proteins | sample PopdelMetagenome_8_FD_206183 | JGI IMG/M metagenome (GOLD analysis project Ga0325414, IMG submission 206183) | Populus deltoides microbial communities from Bellville, Georgia, United States - Leaf-PdKOR-R3 | ecosystem: Host-associated > Plants > Phyllosphere > Phylloplane/Leaf | place: USA... | reverse complement strand
CGTTCAGTCCATGGACCGTGGCTAAGGAAAGGTCAAGTCCACGATACGTGATCCCCTGGCCTGGTGTGTAGATGCAGGTCATTTCCTCCTGCTGTTTCTACAGAGGGGCTGTGGATAGACGACGTCGTTGTCTATTTTTTTATTTTTAAGATGAAATTAGGAGGTCGACACATTTTTCTTGACTCTTCCACGTAGTTTCTATCTAAGACTTGCTTTTTAAAGTATATATGTACACACACGCGCACGCGCACGCACGCAGAGGGCTTTTTACAAGGTGCATGTGCTCGCTCGTTTAAAGTGGAGTGCTCCGTCTTTCACTGCGTATTGATACTTGTCTAATATAGATTTAATTTGTTTCTTTAAAAAAAAAAACGGATAAAATTACGATACCATGACTGGAATACTAAAAAAAATGTTTTGAGGTTTTCTGTTGTTCACTGAACAATTATAATAATTTTTGGCATGAGCTATCTGTATCATCTGCAAAGAAGAGTGGATGCAACTGATTTTATATAACATACGAAGAACAACGCTGTAGAAAAACATGGCTTGCGTTGCAATGGATATAGGGTGAATTGTAGTTCTTATTTACCATAGTGTGATGCCGTTACAACCGCGTTAATAAGCATTTGGTAATTAAAATAAAAGTATTTTTAGTGGGTAGGACTCACATGGCACCGCTGGTCTAGAAGAAGCAGCATTTTACTACTTTTCGTCTAGGAAAAACAGTTTTTTCAATCGACATCTCATATTTGTCTTGCACTTCTGGTTTGTGGGATCATAATGTTAAAAGGCAGTGGTTTGTGTGCTTTATCATGCACGAAAATAAAACTTGCTCCATTGTAGCTGTTCACTAAAGTGAACAGGTTTTTTTTTTAATTTTAAAAAATCAGTGCGAGTGAATTAATTCAGTGCACTGTTTACATGAAAAGTTTCACTTTTTTTTTCCAAAAAAATCAGTGCAGTTAAGTGATTTCACTCGTACTATTCACGTGAACGTGAACAATATTTTTGAATTTTTTTTAATTATTTTAAGGTGAATTAAATTTACTTGTATTGTAATCTCAATTTTTATAAATGATAATATTTTATCTAATTTTATTGCACGCTCAAAAATTTTTAGAAAACTGTAGTTCTTGTCGAATGAATTTTGTACGTAATAAAATTATAATTTTTTTTAAAAAAATTGAGTTTTACTTGAAAAACTAGTATTTAATATTATTTAATAACACTACATAAATTAGAAGGATATCGCATGATGACATAACATTTGTGGAATTTGATCGCAATTTCAATTATGTTCTTGCTAGGTCCGACCCAGTTAAAAAAATTAGTTTTTATTTTTATTTTAATTGTGTTTTATTCAAAAAATTAGAAGGAAATCGTTTGATGACGTAACAAAAACTTCAGTTTTTGTTGTTGCGCGCTTAAGAAACCATGGAAAATATAGTCCTTATTTGATAGATTTATTTCGTATGTGATGACATTGCACATAGTTTAATGGAATAATAAAAAATATTTGATATCAATATTATTTATTTCATGATATAATAACAGTAGTTAAATCTATAATATTTAAATTAAAAATCATTTATATATATAAAGAGAGAATATAACCTCAATTTGAAAAGCATTTTTTTAACCAAACACATTAAACTACTTTTTGTTCAGCCTCAATTTCAACCACAGTTTTAACCAAATACCTATTTTTTTCAAACCAACCTCAACTAAAAGTACTTTTTATAAAATAACTTTTTAAAAACCACAACCACAACAGCAACCACAATACCAAACACGCTCTGTATATGACATCATGGTATATAGTGCTTTTCAAGAGTAATTTTATTATAAAACACATTAAAATAGTTTTTTTTATATTTTTGTGTTAATAAGTAGAATTGAAGAACTCAATGACTGGACTTGGTTCTATATGTAGTATTTGTTTGATACCGCGGGGCACGACTTTTTAAAGTGTTTTTTAATTGAAAAATATAAAAATAATATCTTTTTTGGAATTTATTTTTAATTTTTAATCACTAACAAGCAAAAATCATAAAAAAACATATAAAATATTAATTTAATACTTTTTAAATAAAAAAGAATATGAAAACATAAACTACCACAATGCCTTATTATATACAAGGCTAAAAGGCATCGACCTTTTAGTGTAGCTAAAACACTGTGCACTCTCTTATAATTTATTGTGGATTGGAGCTGTGTATTTTTTTAAAAAAATTAATTTGATCCTCAAACTTTTATTTTACGTAACTTGGCCATGTAGAGCCCAAATTAGCCCCCAGTTGCATTTTTTTTACGAGGGAGGATTGAATTGAAAGCTAAGGGATCAGGGTGAAAATCACGGGTAACATAAGGAGCGGGTTGAAACATTCATTTTAATCCTCCAGATTTTTTAGGTATAAGGTGATTAGTTCCTTGACTTTTAAGACCATAGTTTTTAAACCCAACCTGATGGTTGACCCGGTATCATGAGCAGGTTATGGGTCAGATGGGTTAACCCGGGTCAGCCCGGGTTAACCCAAAAAAAAAATCTGCTTTTTGACAGGTTTCTCTCTTCCCATATTTTCCACTCTCCGTTTGCTATGTATGTGCTGTTCATTGGCGTCAATCTTCACATCTGGGCAAAGTAACATAAAAAAGACTTGTATTTTCCCCTTCGATCCCTCTTTCTTCGTCTTTTTCTTCTCATAAATTCTCACTTTAGCTCTAACTGCAGAGTTCACTTTAAGGCATTGTGTTTCTGATTTAGATGGGTTTTGTTTTCTATGACCTTTACTTCTTGTAAAGCAACAGGATTACTCTCTTAAACAAAAACTAAGTTGTTCTTTTTCTATGAGAAAGAGGATTACTCTCTCAAAACCTTAGCTCCTCTCTCTAAAGCTTCAGGATCAAACCCAACAGTGTTGTTCGTGGGTGACCATTCCTAGGAGCTCTAGATTACCCGCCGCCATTGATTGAGGCAAAGTGGATGGCTAAGATTGTACAGAAGAAGAAGACGAAGAAGATTGAGGGGAAGGAGAAGGGTTTGAAGAAGAGAAATGAGAGAAACTAAAAGATCCATCAGCAAAAAAAACAAAATTTGATTGAGAAAAGGAAAAGGAGGCTGCTATTGCTGATATTAACCCTCCAATTTCACTCGTTTTTCCCACTTTTTTCTTTTACTGTGTAGAGAAATAAAATGATACAGTGTATAGAGAAACCTTGGGCAAGACAGTTGCCATGGAAGGAGAGACGAAGAGCAAGACAGTTGCCAAAGAAAATAAGGCCGGGTCTCAGCCGGGTTTACCCGGGTCGCCCGGGTTCCGGGTCGACCGGGTTTCACCGGGCCAACTCCCGAGCGGGTTTTTACCTCCACCCGGACGTGTCCTAGGCCCGGGTTGGCCGGGTCCCGGGTCGACCCGCCGAGCCGGTCCGGGTTTTAAAACATTGTTTAAGACAATGCATTTTGGTTTCTAATTTTATTTTTCTCTTTTTCAGTCCTTTTTTGTTGAGAGGAGAAAGGAGTCGCCAAATTCTAGTCCAGAGAGAAAAGGTGGTCGTTGGGAAAGATTTTGACCACCAAAACGATTAATTTTTGTGTCAAAAGGTTCTATTTGATGAGGGGGGTTAGGTGATCGATCCTTTGACTTTCAAGACAATATATTTTTGTACATAACTTCATTTTCCTCTCTTTTCAATCATTTTTTGTTGATGGCAAAGAGAAGGAGTCGCTGAATTATGGTTTAGAGAGAAAAGGTGGTTGTTGGAGAAAATTCCGACCACTAAAACGGTTGATTTTGTGTCAAAAGGTTTTATATGACGAGGGAGGTTATATTTAGATGTTTTTTTTTTACCTTTAAAACACCTAAAACAACAAAATTGAGCTCAGGAATAATATTTAGAGTGGACGACCTTAAACTTTTAAAAAATGCTCGCGCTTGGGTATGGCTCTGCAGGCCTGCGCACGGGCTATTAATTCATGGGGCCAAACGTCGGGCCTGCAGGCCCACAAGTACAAGTCTGGTTTCTTTTCTATATTTTTTTTCAGTTTTTAAGAGAAAAATGCATTATTTATGTATATTTTTTTCTAAAAAAAAATGGTTTATGTTTTAATTAAATCATGATTACTTTAAATGATATTGGACATGTTTAGTTTTTAGAGAGGTGGATATAATTCATCTGTGATTTTTTTTTTAATTTTTTATATATATTTTTTAATATTGATTTTTTATAAGATTTTTCATATGTGCAGCCTTGCGTTGTTTTTTATTAACTATTATTCAGTAATTTTTATTTGTTATATGCAGCCTTGCATTGTTTGTTTTTTTTTTTTTACAATTATTGTTCAATAGATTTTATGTGTGTGTATTGCAAATTTTATATGTTTTTCTATTACAAATTTATTTTTATAGGTGAATTTATTAAACATTACCAAGTAAATTACTCGTGTTGCGATATGAGATATCTTGATCTTTATTTTTTGCTTGGTTTTCTCGATTTCAATTTTTTTTTTTATTGTTGATGAATTTTTTTCATTGCTTTACATAATAATTATTGGGTTGTTTAATTATATGCGTGTATGAGTTTTTCAATTTATATCTACAAGATTTTTTCGCTCTCTCTCTCCACACACACGCGCACGAGTGTTTGATATGTAAAGAGAGGAAACTATTTGGCCAATGCTTACTCGATAAAGTTTAAAGATTTTAGATGTTCTTAGGTCGCTTTCTCTTTTAGAAAAAATTTATCTTCTAAGAGGAGTATTTAAAATATATACCATACTCATTTTATATATCGAGTCCAAATACATGAATGAATACATAAAATATTTCTACAGACATTTAACTAAGTCATTCAGATTCTTGCAATAGCATGGAGTTGACAAGCATTTGTTATTATTTACTTGCTAATAATTGCTTGGACTTTACTTCTCACTCAAAAATTAGGCTTTCACGCTCCTTTTGTTTACTGTGTCATGTTTTATTTTAAATTGTCCAGACAATACCTATGTTATATTGATGTCTCTTTATATTTTATAATTTGATTTTTATATAAAACTCGAAACGGTTTAAACAAGTTTTTTACATGTTACTTATCAATTACTTGAAAGCAAATTATATATTTTTTAATGCCATCAGCTCTTCATTGCACGTTTTTTTTTATTTCAATTGTCTCATAATCAAAGATAACGTGTTTTCTAGAAGTAGCTCTCGTCAACGCGCAAATAATCTATCTAATGCTGTAGCTAGAACAAGAACAGGTTGGGAAATAGCTCCTACGAAACGTGCATGCCTGTGGGATTTAAATTATGCATCATGTAACAAATATAATTAACTATAACATACAATTTGTGTGTTGATGTTTCGATGCAGTTGCACGAGTAGCTTGGAGTCTTTTACTATATGGATGAAGGATAAGGTAAAATCCCCTCGGGAGGATTACAAAGGACCTGCCTTTCCATGACATTTTCTAGTCACTATAAATCATTGCTGGAGAAATAAAATTTTCACAGCTCTCCGTTTTTCTTCCAGTGATTGTAACATGACTAGACGTTCATTTTTAAATCTAGAAATATAAATGAATTTAATAGAGTTATATATATTAACTTCAATATTTAAATCTAAAAAAATTATATAAAAAAAAGTGGCTGCCAAATCAAGGAAAGAGAAACAATACCCCACTCGTGAGGTCACAGTAGCATGATTTGCCAGGTTAATTAAATTTGTTTTTATGTTTTAAAAAATTTATTTTTTTTATATTTTAAATTAATATTTTTTAAATATTTTCATATCATTTTGACATACAAATATAAAAATAATTTTTTAAAAATAAAATCTTTTTATTTTAATACATTTCAGCTTTCACTACTATATTTTCAAATATACTCTCAAACTCTCCATATCTTAAAGTTCATTTCTCGTAGACATTTCCCTCCTTTCCAAGAATAATAGGGAAAATTTCCCTCCAGCCTCCGATAACCACCGGCCTTTTACATCCAAACATTTTTTTTTTGTTTTTTCCAAGTCTTTTTATTTTTTATTTTTCCTCTTCTTTTTACATATATCTTCTTTTCAAGGTGAATTAAAAAGTAACTAATAAAATATTATAGTCACTTATTTAAGTCTTGTTTATTTATTGGAAAATAGTTTTTTTTTAAAGTGAATTTTGTAAAAGTAAACTATTTTTCGATATTTTGTAGTGTAATAGAAAATAAGTTGGAAAACACTTTCCAGTGTTTGGTTATGTCATGGAAAATAAGCTGGAAAATAACTTATTAATGTTTTATTTTTCTCAAGTTTATTAAAATAACGAGAAACAAATCTTACAAATTAAAAAGTTGAATGAGAATGAAATTGAAAAAAAAATATAATTTTATAAATTATCTCGAATAAAATAAATACTAATCAAAATAATAGAGATCAAGTATAAAAAATAAAAAAAATAAAAGATGAAGAAATTAAAATAATAATAATTAACATTTCATAAATTATTTCAAAAAAAGTAATGATCAAAAGAATAAGGATCAAATTTGATAGATAAAAAAATTTAATAAAAAATAATAAGGAAAAAACAAATAACAATTATAAAAATAAGGATCAAAGTTAATATAAAAATTAAATTTTAAGAGATGAAATTGAAAAATAAATATTCAAAACAAAATATATATAGCAATCAAAAGTTTGATGACCAAATTTGATATAATCAGTAAATAATATGATATTTTTAAATTTTTCACAACTTTCAGAAAGTGTTTTCCGTCCAAATTTTTCAGGAAAACACTTTCCTGAAAACCAAGTCAAATTTTTATTTGATTGGAAAATATTTTCTATTGATCAATTTTTTTAATGTCAAATAAACACAAAAAAATTTAAAAAATAATTTTTCAAAAAATAAATTCTAGAAATCAAACATAGCCACAGCATGATAAAACTTTCTGCTATCTGCTTCCCACTGTCAATAGCATCAATGCATCTTCAATCCTGATTCCGTCAATTCAAATGAAAAATTTATACCCACCCAAAGTATATGTTTAGTGATATGATGTCTTAAGTTTTTATAAAAGTTATTTTCAACTCAAAATGTATTAAAATATTTATATTATTTTATTTTTAAAATTAGCAAATCAAAAACCACATAAAAAATTTTTTTTTTAATATTTTTTTAAGTGAAAAACAAGTTAAACCATGTTATCAAATAAAACCTGGATATTCATTTAATACAAAACCAGTTTTATTTTCAAAACATCCTTTCTAAAAAACCATAAAATTATTTCATAGAAAAATTAAAATATAACAACTAATATATCTTATTCCATCAACACTAAAAAAACATTTCATTAACAGGATAAAACAAAATCCCTTTACATCACAAATAAAGATGAAGGAAATGTCTGCGAGTATAGTAGTTGCTGTGTTTGTAAAGTGTGTTTTATTTAAAATATATCAAAATAATAAATATACATATATATATATATATATATTTTGAAAAAAATATTTTTAAAACCAACATATCAAAATGATAAAAAAAACATGAAAAAATAAATTTTTAAAAATTCAAATTTTGCTGTTGATGCAAACACAACCCTAAAAAAGGTTAAAATTCAAATTCATTACATACTCATTATTAAAATAATAAAAATAATAATTGAAAGATCCAAATATATGTAATTGTCAGTTTAGTCTGTACCAACAAGTTAACCCTAAATCAAGATTAGTTAAGGTAAAAAAATCAAAATATAAAATAAAATTGACTTAGCTTGATGTGATAAAAAATTATAATCAATCCATAACAATGAAGATTAAACTTATTGGCTTTTTTTTTTGATTAAAACAAAATTATTTAATTTTTTTGAGTTAATATGAATCAAAATTCTTAAACTCGTGACTCAAATCTTGTTCTCAATGAAGCATTAAAACTATACCTCTTAATCCCATCCAATCAAATCAGCCCCCTCTAGAAAAAAAAAATCAAATCCCTCAAATCCCTCCCAATTTTTTCGCTTCCCGCTCCCTCTTTATTTTGCCTTCTTTTTAATTCGTGTTCAAAGTTCACCCCGCCCACTCCTCTCTCTCTCTCTCTCTCTCTCTCTCCCCAAACCAAACCCCCCACTCTCTCTAAACGTTGCCGTTTCATCTCCTTATCATTCTCCTCCTCCTCCAGCATGCCGCGAAAACGACAGCGCAGCACAGCTTCAAAGCCAGAAACGTCGTCGTCTTCTCCTCCAAAAACGCGAAAGATGATGTCGACGACGACAGCGCCGAAACAGAGTCGTTTGAATGAGAAAAAAGCAGAGGAAGAGCAGTCGACAGCGTCTACTCGTAGTCGTTTGAAGGAGAAAAAAGCAGAGAAAGAGCAGTCGAAAGCGGCTGCGCGGAGTTGTTTGAAGGAGAAAAAAGCAGCGGAAGAGCAGTTGACAACGGCTACTCGGAGTCGTTTGATGGAGAAAGAAGCAGAGGAAGAGCAGTCGACAGCGCCGAATCGGAGTCGTTTGAGGGAGAAGAAAGTGAAGAAGGAGGAGACAGAGGAGGTGTTCTTAGATGCAGAGGAGGATGATACGAACTCGATTGATGAAGTAGGAGCTAAAATGGGGACTGATAACGGGGATTCTAGATCTGAAACGAAGAAGAAAGAGAAGGAGAAACGCGGATCTGGCAAAACAAAGAAGATAGCGACTCCTGAGAAGGCTAAGGAGGATGATGGAACGCCGGCGAGGTTTGTCGGAAATCAAGTTCCTGATGCAGAAGCGAGAAAGAAGTGGCCTCATCGATATGCTAATAAGGTAACGGTTTTTGCTTGTTCTGGTCATTATCTTTTTTTTATATATTTTTTTGTGCAGAAATACGAAAGAAAATCAGTTCGAGAACAGTGTTTGGTGCAAATATGTTTCATGGATAGAGATAGCTGCTTGATTATATTTTTGTTGATAATCGCTATAAATATTTCTATGTTTATCATGTTTATATTTCTTATGACTTGAAAAAGAGTCTAGGTTATGGCGTCGGTAATTGCCCTCATAAATTAATTTTATCAAAACTATTAATTTTATAATTTTTATCTTATGTTTGACCTAGCCAAGTTCGGTTTATATCTAACGAGTCCTGCTGAAATCAACTAGGTTTTAACATTGAATGACCCGAACCAGATTTTGGGTTGTGGATTTCCTGTGTGCAATTGCCCGGTCATGTTTAATAACCGTGACGAAGTTAATTAAGCTATATATTTATCTTGAGATTCCATAATTCTTCGCTGGATTTGAATGATTGTCGAAATTAGAAACATCTCGTGCTTTGTTGAGTAGTTAATCTGTGAAAACAATCAAATTTTAATCAATTGGATTTTGTCTAGGAGAGGGTTCTATGCCGTTGTCAAAATTGAATGTAGTAAAGCTAAGTATTCATTAAATGAAGGTCGTGCTTGGGAACAAATTATTTAAATTATGTTTTGCTGTGGACTGAGAACATAGTTTTAGTTGCTTTAACAGTTTTGGTTGAAATTAAGTTAACCCCTGATTTTACGTCTCCCTTTTTTCTTTCAGATAAAGAACAAAACACCAATTTCAAAACCTTCAAACAGGTAATTTACGTGCTCAATTGTTCTGCTCAGCCATTCTTTCCTTCTCCACTTCCCTTCTCCTTCAATGCATTGATATATGTTTTAGTTTATATTCCCTCTTTTTATTCAATTTCTTCTAGCTTGGATGATTCTGAAGAGATAATAAAAGCTAGATGTCATTACAAGCGGGCAGAGGTTGATGGGATCATCTATAATCTCTATGATGATGCTCATGTTCAAGTGAGTTTGCTCTTCACTTGGTTTTTTGAGTTTTGGATCTAGTTCAGAGTTTGTTTGAGTCCTTCGTTGGTTAAAGTTTATCTTACCTATTTTCTTTTTGGTTGTTAGGCTTCTGATGGAGAAGCAGACTATATATGTAGGATAATCGAGATGTTCGAGTCTGAAGACAGGACCCCACATTTTACTGCTCAATGGTACTATAGGTCTACTGACACGGTAAGTTAAATGAAGGATATTTGGTGGTTGATAATATATTATTTTTGGCTCATTTCTTAAAACTATAATGTTTTGAAACAGATTATTAAAGATAAGTACATTTCGGATCCGAAGTGTGTTTTCTTTTCTGAGATTCGAAATGACAATCCCTTGGACTGCCTTACTCGGAAGCTGAAAATTGTCAGATTGGCACTTGGTGTATGAATACTCCCCTATTTTATTCCTTTCATTTGATTTTATTGTCACAAAATTGTTAATGTTTGGAGTTGCCATTTCAGGTGGATTCAGAGACTAGACGGGCAAAGACCTTAAATTGCGACTTTTATTGTGACATGCTTTATTTGCTTCCATACTCCACCTTTGTCAAGCTACCATCAGGTGACGATTTTCCTATTCAAGGGTAAATTAACTTAAATCTATGTCTTCTGTAAGCTGTTATCTTATATTACTTGTTTTTTTTTTTTTAACTTGTAGAAAACAATACAACTGCACCTGAGAGTTCATCAACAATATCCAGTGATATTGATGCTGCTGGGGTAAAGTTTGAGTGTGATGAGGTTTGTGAAAGCAGTGGCCGTAGGAAATCAGAGGTGGCTTTATTAGATTTGTATTCTGGCTGTGGAGCAATGTCTACTGGTCTTTGTCTTGGTGCTAACTTGTCTGGTTTAAATCTTGTCACGGTAAGTTTCTCCTTTCTGCTTTTCATGTACGTGTGATTTGTTGCCACAATTATCATTGTTTATATTTAATCACATGTTTTGGTTTCATTTCTTGTCTTGAACTTTATTTTGAAATCGACGTCTCACTTTTTTTTTTTCTAATTGCAGAAATGGGCTGTTGACTTGAATAAGCATGCATGTGAAAGCTTGAGGTTGAATCATCCGGAGACACAGGTTGTCCTTTTTATATTTAATTTTGACTTTCTATTGCTGCTTCACCCTATTCAAGATGTTGAACTTTAACTCGACAAACTTTGTGGATTAGGTGAGAAATGAGACTGCTGAAGACTTCTTAATGCTACTGAAAGAGTGGGAAAAACTCTGCATAAGGTTTTCCCTTGTGAAAAATGATGACCCGGAAAAACAACAAACATATAGTTTTGACATGGATGGTGAGGATGATGATGATGATGATGATGAGGAGGAGGATGATGACAACAATGATGTCAGTGACAACAATGATGATTCTGAAGTGTTCGAGGTGGAGAAAATTCTTGAGGTGTGCCATGGAGATCCCAAGGAGATTGGTGGGCAGCGTGACCTCTACTTCAAGGTTTGGTAAAATTATGCCGTATAGTATATACGTTAGCTTACACTTGGTCAACTTGAAGTGAAGAATGCTTACCGTTTTGGAATTTCTTTAACAAATAAACAGACACTAGGTTAACTTTGACTGTATCGGCATATCTTTAACAGATAAAAAGAAACTGAGTCGAAGGCTTTGCATATTTGAGTGAGAGGGTATCTTCTGATATTTATAATGAGAGTAGACCAAGGAGATAATGATGATTGCTTAATCACGTGTTTGCAATTTTCGCCTATGACATTCATGAAGTTCCAAGCCTGTTTGCAACAGTGTTGACATTGCCGGAGTACCAATCTACTCTGTGCTTTCATGTATTAGAACTCAAATTGCTTTTGTTTTGACCCTTATATTTTCTTACTTTGTTCCCTGCTTTCCTTTGAATTTGCCCAATGTAGGTTAGTTGGAAAAATTATGGACCTGATTATGACACTTGGGAACCAATTAGTGGTTTGAGGTATGCAATTAGACTACTCACTATGCTTGTTCTATTTGTATGTTGCTATTTAATTTTTCTCGTCTTTAAACGGTGTCTAACAACTTGTTTTTGAATAGCAATTGTCGGGAAGCTATAAAGAAGTTTGTCATGCACGGCTACAAGTCAAACATTCTGCCATTACCAGTAAGCTTACTTAGCTTTTTAACTCACATATTAAGTTGTTTTATATGCATTGCTGATTGATTCATTTTCAAAATATATCATTTAGGGAGATGTTGAAGTGATTTGTGGTGGACCTCCATGCCAAGGAATTAGTGGCTTCAATCGCTTTAGGAATGTAAAAAATCCTTTGGAGGATCCAAAAAACAAGCAGCTTGTTGTTTTTATGGACATAGTAGACTTTCTCAAGCCAAAGTTTGTGCTGATGGAGAATGTGGTTGACCTCCTGAAGTTTGCTGATGGATTTCTAGGGCGATATGCCATGGGTTGCCTTGTAAGTATGAAATACCAAGCTCGGTTGGGTATGCTGGCTGCCGGGGCGTATGGTCTTCCACAGTTTCGTATGCGAGTTTTTCTATGGGGTGCTTGCGCTACCGAGGTACGATATATAATATTTTTCATGCTACTTCGAAAGTACTTGTGATTTTTCTAATCAAATCTTTTATGTTTTGCAGAAGTTGCCACAGTATCCTCTTCCCACCCATGATGTTCTTGTTAGGGGTGTTGTTCCTCTAGAGTTTGAGGTACGAGTGCTCATATTAATCACAACAGATTTTAGTTAACAACTAATAGCATATCATTTATGTTTTTGATTTTTTTATCTTTATTAAAATAATTTTGCTCATGACATGTAGGGTAATACAGTGGCTTACGAGGAGGGTGTTAAACCTCAATTAGAAAGGAAATTATTTTTAGAGGATGCAATATCTGACCTGCCTGCGGTTGGTTATGTTTCTCGTTCATTTAATTTAATATCTCGTAAACTTAAAACATTTTCCTGTTTGATTCATTTTAATGTAATCAGGTTGCGAACGATGAAAAGCGTGATGAGATGCCATATGGTGAATCTCCTAAAACAGAATTTCAACGAATGATTAGATTGAAGAAAATGGGTGAGTGGATTTCTTGTTATTTTGTTAGGATTGTGTTCTGATCGCTATGTAATGTACCAATATAATGGACGCGACATTGTTAATTCTTTTTGCAGGTTTAGAATTAAATGATTTATTGTTTGATCATCGTCCTCTTGAACTAAATGACGATGACTATCAACGAGTTTGTCAAATCCCAAAGAGAAAGGTATTCTTTAACATTTATTTATTTATTTTTAATCAAATTACTGTTACATCATTGTGTCATTTATTTAATGACAAATTTTTGTTTGATCAGGGAGGAAATTTTAGGGATTTACCTGGTGTCCGAGTAAGACCTGATAAGAAGGTGGAGTGGGATCCGGAAGTTCCAAGGCAATACTTGAGCTCAGGAAAACCCTTGGTATTTTGGATACTTTCTACTTATCTTTATATAAATCTTCTTATGTATTCTCATTGTTCATATTACTTTGACTTGTTGGTATTGTAGGTTCCTGATTATGCGATGACTTTTGTCAATGGAAGTTCTTCCAAGTAAGGATCTGGCCATTATGTGTTTTGTTCAGCAAGGTTTTTTTTTTTTTTTTTTTTCCGGGTTTAATAAATATTATGAGCCTGTGAAACAGGCCATTTGCTCGTTTATGGTGGGATGAAACTGTCCCAACAGTTGTGACCCGTGCTGAGCCTCATAATCAGGCAATCATGCATCCTGAGCAAGATCGAGTGTTAACAATTAGAGAGAACGCAAGATTACAAGGATTTCCTGATTATTACCAGCTCTGTGGACCTATTAAAGAAAGGTTAGTGGTTTTTCTAAATATTAACATATTAAGTTTTGAATATCTGCAATGATACAGAGTTAGTAAACATCTCTTCTATCACCTTGCTCAAGGCTCGAGCCTTAAGGGGTTGAGCAATACTTTTTTTTATTTATTTATTTTAAATATCATTTTTTTAAAAATTAAATCGGGTTTTTAGTTTTTTATTAAGTAAACTATGTCGTTTGGGTTTGTAAACCTAGCTTGGGTTAGTTGTTAGCCGTCACTTGTACAATGTAGAAATCATAATTTGACAAATAATTATGGTACTCATTTTTTTTTTGGCGCCTAATTCAGGTACATTCAAGTTGGGAATGCAGTGGCGGTTCCTGTGGCCAGGGCTCTCGGGTATGCTTTAGGAAGGGCATTTCAAGGATTTGCCGGTGATGATCCTGTGTTTAGCCTGCCAAAAAAGTTCCCAAGGATTACCGAAGATCCCTCTTCTTCATCTGAAGCTCAATGCTAAACATTCATATTAGTAATTTATCATTAATTTTCCACATGTACTAAACAAAATATTTATGATTACCATATCCTCGCTCCCTCGTTAAAAGGCTTATATGGTAAACTTCAGATTATTTTGAAATGAAAATGTAAAACACTTCCATGCGGGTTCATCATATTTATTCAACTCTTTTCTTGAAGAGTCAACTTGTTCACTTGAAACTTGATTTATACAAACTAGCTGACTTAGTTACTGATTTGACGAGTGTTTTTGCATGGTAAATGTTTTCATAGATATATTTCGATAATTTTAATGTTATGATATTAAAAACAATTATTTTTATGTATTTTTAATTAAAAAACAATTTTACTATAAATGATTTGAAAAAGTATACTATTGACAATGTCATGAAAAAATAAATTGAACTTAACATATAAATTTAGCTAACATGTAAAACATTAAATATTACTATTTAATAATTTACCAAAAAAAAAACAAGACATAAAGTAAAATGATGTTTCGAAGAGTATTTTTTCAAGATAAGGAAAAAAAAAAAAAAACATTTTTCTTCGGATGATACCTACCTACCTTCGACGAAAATGAGAAGTTGGGGGAAGTGGTTTCCAGGAAAATGTTGCTCACTTTCATAAAAAGAAATACAAGGATTAAATAAAAAACCATGAATTCCAAGCCAACATACACAAATCATCCCCAATTTAACACTAAACATGTCAACAATCACAAAATCATCATAGTCTACATTCATAAACCCAATTCCAAAAACCCAGAAACAGAAACAAGACCAAGCCCCTCATTTTGATTTGCAAAATGGGAAAGGAGGCAGCTTTAGCACTGCTTCTTCAGTCTCAATTGGGTCTGATCTCAGAATCTGACATTAAATAAAAAAAAAACCCAAAGCAAAAGGTGTTACCATAACCATAAAAAAAAGTGCCCCACATGCTCCGACCTATGGTTTTCTGTGTGTGTGTGTGCATATGCAATGGAGAGTGAGGGATTACTTACTGGGTCTTTGAGTGGAGGCTTGGTGTCATCTTGAGCTGGCCTGAACAGTGGTTTTTGTGGCTTAAAATCATTGTTATTGCTGGTCTTGATCGTTGCTGTTGGTGTTGATGAAGACATCTCTGGCCCTTCCATTTGCCTCCTCTCAACAGTGACCCACCCAAGCTCTTGTTTTCTGTGGCTTTTCACTGAGGATTGTTGCGGTGTGAGAATAAAATATAGATTTGAAACGTCGTCGGTTTTTCAGTTTGCCATCTAATGTGGTTCCCTTCAAGGCGAAAACCGACAGGTAGTTTACTGGAGTATCCTCATGTCGCTCAAGGAAGCTAAGAAAACCAAGTAATCAAGTTATTTTCCATGTGTTTTTCAATGTCATGGTGTAAGAAATTAAAAAATATAAAAAAATATTTAATATATTTTTAATTACAAAATATTTTTTAAAAAATGCACCGCATCACTAAATAAATAAAATTGCTATTATTTTTAAGATTTTTATTTATTTAAAACCTGAGTTTGACTAAATTAATATTATTTTAATTTAAATAAAAATCCGGATTAAGCTGGGATTTGGATACTAGGTTTTCCGATCACAGTCATTCTCAATAATAACATCATATAATTCTGTCATTCATGACCTTATTTGCGCATAACATGAAATGTAAGGATCAAGTTCCTTGTATTTTCACGAAAGGAAAATATTGAAAACGCCACTGAATTTATCTGTTAGATTAGTCTAGGCGATTAAAACAAGAATTAAATCTCTAAATAAAGTAATTGATGTTTCTTTCTTGAAAAGAATGTGCCTGCCGTCCATGTATCCCATAGAACTTTAACCTTGAAAAGAGAAAGAAATGCTTTCCTAGACAGTACTTGTAAGCTGATCGATGGTAGGCTCAATGGCTTCCTCTTCTTCCATCTTGACCTCACCAAAGCAGAAGCATTCACATCCATTGATGCTGTTCTTGGTAATGATGACCTTGTCACTGAGATTCTATTGCGTGTGCCCGCAAAAGCAGTCCTGAGATTCGAGTTAGTTTCCAAGAAATGACTTTCTATCATTTCCAACATAAGTTTTGCTACCCGCCATACTCACCTCAATCCCCATACCATTTCAGCTCTTCTCCTCAGAGTTTCCTTCTTTTCCAAGGAACTACCAACCCACAAATATGTTTCTCTTGATGGGAAATCATTAGCTTACTTTTCCTATGATTTTCTTGATTTTGACCCCAGCAATAACCCGGGATGTATTTATGTTTCTCTGTCCTGCAATGGCTTGCTTTTGTGTTCTAAATGCAGATGGGATCTTCCAGAGAGGTCTCAACCAATAAATTATATATTCAATCCTACTACAAGGCAATTTGCAATTCTACCTCCACCACCTGACGACGGACAATTTTTTGATTCGATTCAGTTGGTGTTTGACCCTTCGGAATCATCTTGTTACAGGGTTGTTTGCACTCAATTCTTTACCTCAGAGCTTAAGATTTATGTGTACTCATCTGAGACCAATGACTGGAAGCTTTGCGTGAGCCAAGAAAGTTTTAATTTTTTACCTGTCAACTTTGCGGATGGCGTCTCTTGGAATGATGCTGTTCGTTGGATTAGTCCTATGGGGAACGGTTTCAGTTTCTTGCTTGATAAGGAATGCCTTGAGACAAGTCCAAGGCCTCCACTTCCTGAGAATTGGCAGGAGCAAAATTTCAGGTACTTTGGAGAGTCTGATGGGCATTTGCATTTTATTGGGGTTCTTGCAGGAAACCAATATCCTGATGATTTGAACATAGGTATTGTCTCTCCTGATACGTCTCATGACCAAAGTACTGATCAATCCATAGTAGTCTATACCATGGAGAGAGTCTTCTCAAAATGGTTTGTTAAGTACTGTCTCCATATGAATGCTATTGTAATGGCATATCCTGAGATAACAGAAGATGAAGATCGGTTCGTTTATTGTCATTTATCGACGGGGATAACATTGAAGGGTGATTGCTGGTGATGGGGATCCTTGGTGAGATCATATCTTACTACTTCAAGGACAAAACATTCAAGAAGATTTTGAGGCTTCCTTTTAAGCATGCTACCTGCTATGCTTTCAACTACACAGAGACATTATCTTGTGTTTAATGGTGTATGTGTTTGCTGTTGTCCAACATCTCTTGTAATTCTTTTCAGAGCTTCAGTAAATTAGTATTCAGGAAAATAAATCAACTTATATTAGCATGAAAGACGAGGCAAATCCCACCACCACCTTTGTTTGCTCTAAAAATGTGTTATCAGTTCCAGGACTTGACATATAGGTTTCATGTTTCTTGTATATTTATAA
>Ga0325414_1002994_pt1 | contig 17444 bp, 8 predicted proteins | sample PopdelMetagenome_8_FD_206183 | JGI IMG/M metagenome (GOLD analysis project Ga0325414, IMG submission 206183) | Populus deltoides microbial communities from Bellville, Georgia, United States - Leaf-PdKOR-R3 | ecosystem: Host-associated > Plants > Phyllosphere > Phylloplane/Leaf | place: USA... | reverse complement strand
CATGAATTAGTGCATTGATATGACAGGTATGTATGGAACATGCTTTAATCAAATTTAAATTCCTAGTCTTAGATTTTTCTAAGAATGAAAAAACAAGTTTGGTGTTATTAATTTTGGAAGTAATACAGTTATGACGTGCTTGATACGGAGTGATCATGTCAATAAATGGAGTGCCAAGAATGATGGTATGATTGATGTCTTTTGTAACAACAAAAAATATTTTAAGAGATATGCCGTTATTGAAAATGGAGGCTTGGGTTTTGCCTGCAATGTGTAATTTGGAATTGTTAGCAGCAGAGAGTTTTTCAGAGGTATTTTGTAAAAATCTTGTTGGAACCACGCCTTCTTTGATGCAGTTCAAATATGCACCTGTGTCAAATAAGGCAATAGCATCAAGCTTGAAATCGTCTGAGAAAACAAGAGTAATTCTAATTAAATATTTCTTGGAAGATATTTGGGTTAGAATGTTTAAGAAATCATTTGGAATATGTTCAATATTTGTAAGTGTATGTGGTAATGCATGAGATTCAATGGTTTGATCCTCTGTATCAGACTCAGTATCGGACGGGCTTTCAATTTTAGACAAAAGATGTTGTAGTATGGCAGAGTCTTTCTGTTAGGCTTGTTTGAGGATTTGCGATTCTGATTTAAGGGTTTTTATCTCATATTGTAGTTCTGGAATGGTGACTGTGGTTTTGGATTTCTTCCTGCCAAGAATTTTTGTAAGATCATAGGTATTGGTGCTGGCAGAAGGTAATATAGAGCGGTTAGACTAAGGGTGCTCCGGTTGGCTGAAGTCTTTTAATAATTTATCCAAATAGGTTTTTTGAAGTTGAGGATCATCAAGTCGTTTGATAGCCTCAAGAATGAACTCTTGATCTTGGGTCAAGACGTTGATTTGTTTGGAATTTGTAGAGGCATCTGAAGTAGCACTGGTGGTTGCTATTTCATCGATTTGGAATTCTTCTTCAGAAGTGTCTGAAAGAAAGTAGTCAGTGTCTGTAGCCTCAATGTAGAGATTTTGTATTTGGTTGATTGTGTCTTCATCTATTTAGAGTTCATGAAGTTTAGTATTGACCTTGCAGAAACGGGATGTATGTCCTTTCTGGTTGCATTTGTAACAGGTAATGTTTTTGGGTCAAATTTTGTTTTAGGTTTCGACTGGAAAGGTTTGTGGGGCTTGGTAAATTTGTAGGGCTTTTTGTAGTAAGGTTGATCTGGTTTAGAATAGAATTGTTGTCGGTTTTTATGTAGTGATCGTTTATAAGGAGGTCTCTGGCTTGAATATTTTTTGGGATGTGAACAGTTTCCGTTACAGGAGGGTGTTTTGGTGGAAAGGTCGAACAGGTGACGGAAACTACCAAGTTCTTGCCTGGTATGTTTCATTTCCCACTTTAGGTGCTTCTGGAGTTTAAGATCTTGACAGATCTTCAGACCTTCCTTTTGAGTAAAGCTTACAAGTTCACCGTATGTGAGCTGGTCATATGGGATGGTTTTTGTTGTGAAGGTATCTTTGATTTTGTTTCTAACCTTTTCTCCTAAGAGAATAGGTAGTCCTGCAAGGAATTTTTCTTTCCAAAAGGGTTGGTTTGAATCTTCCCTAAGCATGACACGGGTAAGGAAGGTGTTTTTGTACCATTGAAAGTCACTTAGTTTCTTGTATCTAAGGTTGGAAAGGAGTTCAGCATTTTTGTCTTTCAAATGTGAAGGATCTCCAACAAAATGTAGGGAAATTGTAAGAATAAGGGTCGACACCGCGTCTTGGATGGTGTTTCCGGATGGGTCAAGGATGGGTGTTTGGTCCTCATATGTTTGGAAGGAGTTTAGGATATGTAGATGATCGGTGTCAGTGAGATGGTAATCCCACCATCCTTTTAACTGGCCAGAGAAACCAGCGATAAGGAGTTTAGCAATAGCTTTATCTGGGGTGCCGGTCTGGGTTTTGTAGGCATTTGCTGCCATGGTCATTTGTTGGAGAGTGTTTAGGATATTATATTCGGACATTCCATCTATATTCCATTCATAGAGGGAAGAGGCATTATACTTGTGTTCAGTAAGAATAGTTGGTTCAGTAGTTATGGAAATGTCTGGGGCAATGGTTGTTTTGGGAGTTTGCCAGGTAAGTCTGTTTAGGGTAAGAGGTTTTTGTGGAGAAGTACTTTCATCAGAAGATGCCTGAGGACTATTCTGTAAAGTGTTGACTTGATTTGTAGAGGTAGAAGGGTTGGTTATTTGTGGTGTGTCGGGGACAGTTAAAGATGAACTGTCAAGGTGTTGTAGATGCGTTTTAATAGCTTTAAGAAAATCTGTTTGGTTTTCTTGGATCTGTGTTTGGCTGGTTTTTGTAATTTGGTAGGGTTTGAAGACTGGGTTTTTTAGCTTTAAGTCGGTTGAGGTTTTAATGCCAGCTGAACTTGTAGCAGTTCTTTGTATTTGTTTCTCAAGTCGTGTAAGCTGCTTGCCCAAGGTATTAAGGTTGGTGTTTGTAAAGTTGTTTTGTTTAATGATGTGTTTTGTATTGGAAAGGGTGTCATCTGTGGATAATTTGTAAGGGGCTGCCTCGACAGTCTGGTTATTATGGGTTATTTGGATATTTCTCAAAGGTGAATGTTCAGACTCAACTGTAGGTCCACTGGTGAGGTTCCATATAGGGGTTTTTGACCTTGATGTGACCGGACATGCATGCTTAATGGATGCAAAAGGATATGAAATGTGACGTTCAGATGCATAATATAATTCGAACCAATCAAAGAATAGAATTTGTATTTTATGTAGCTCAATGAAATTATAAAATTGTTTTTGTATTTCATTTCTATGTTCGAGAAAGTTTTGAAAAAGCCAAATTCGTTTTGTAGAGTTACAGGCCGAATAGAAATCCTTTTTGAAAAGTGGTTTGTCAAGAACAAAATGTTTCTCTGAAGTCAAAACATTCAGCTCGTTTTGGATATTTTCAGTAATGGCTGAGAAGGTCGGTGAAGTTGGAGGAGATGGTTGCTCAAGGTTTATATAGACAGGTTTTGGTATATTTGTAGTATAGTCTGCATTTTGGAAACTAGGGGAAGGGATATCGAATGTAGATTTTCTTGGAAGGTTTTCGTGATAAGGGATATTAATAACAGAATGGATTTTGGAAATTCTTCCTAAATCTATTGTACTGGAAAAGGAAGAGGCTTCTGAGAATATGGAACTTGTAGAGTGTCGGTGGAAAGACAGTTTGACTTTTCCATCTATATATTGGGTAATATTTTTAATTTGGACATTGGGTTGAGGTGGTGGTGGTAGTTCTGGTGGTGCTGCACCTTTAAGGATCCAATCTTCTGGTAGGGATATGTCTTTCCATTGGATTGCTTTTGGGACAACAGTGTTTGAGCGGGATAAATTTGTTTGTAGTAGGAGTGTTTCGCCTTTTTGAGATTGGAATTTGTGTTTGCTAGCAAAGGCTGAGAACATGGCTTTGTAATGGATTTTGAAAATGAGAGCAACAGGGATAGATCCTTCGAGCATGTCATAGTTGTGGGTCTTTATTTGTAGTAGCATACTCTGCAAGATATTTTTGCCTTTGAGGGATATGGTTATGTTTGGATAACAGTCAAATGATATCGGCTCACTGCAGAGGCTAGACTCAATAGAACTGAGGAAGGAGTCCTGGAAGTTTTGAAACCTAGCATCACGGAGGACAGCTAGAATGGAGGTGTTTAAGCCTTCTTTTATAAGGGGTTTTATTCCGACCTGGACAAGGCCAACATGAATATATTTATAGTTTCGGGCTAGATGTTTTTGTAAGGATTTTTGGGAGAGGAGTTGAATGGTTTCAAAAGGTTTGGTAAGCTGAATATCTCGCTCTTCAGTTTTGATAGTAAAATCTGTTTTGAAAATATCATATTTAGATTTTTGATAAATCTGAGTTTGAGAAATTTTTGGAATTTTCCAGTCATCAATGTTTTTTGTAAAGTCTTAAATAGTTATCTTTTCACTTTGTACTATTCTTCTGCTTTCAGAAGATTCAGAGGTAGAGGAAGCTGAAAGAGAAGTAGTCCTGTGAAAGACGGAATCCATAGAAAGAAAAGATAAACTACGAAACAAGCTGCAGGTTATATATAAATCAATCAAAAGTTTGAGGATCAAATTTGATATAATCAGCAAATAATATGACATTTCTAAAATTTTCACAACTTTCGAAAAGTGTTTTCCGCTCAAAATAAAACGAAAATATTTTTATGAAAACCAAATCAAATTTTTCTTTGGCTGAAAAGTGTTTTTCGTTGACCAATTTTTCTAATGGCAAACAAACACAGAAAAGTTTAGAAAATAGTTTTTCAAAAATCACTTTTCAGAAAACAAACACACTATTTATTCTTATTGTTGTTGTTGTTGTTATTTGTTTAGGGGAGATTTCATCATTTTTAAGAATGGGTTTCCTCTTATTTGATAATTATCCCATTTCTACAGCTATCCAACCATAATAAATACATAATGTTTACATTCCAAATATAAAATGATTTTCCTATTATTTGATAATTATCCCATTTCTACAGCTATCCCATTTCTATAGCTATCCAACCATAATAAATACATGATTTTTAAATTTTGCTTTTTTTTTTCCCATTCAATTACGTGTCATATTAGAAATATGTATTTTGTAAGAACATGAAACCTCATAATTGGGATGACAATGTGTTAATTTCACAGTTTTTGGTCCCGCGCTAAACTGCGATTAAAAAGTAAAAAATTTGATTAAGTGATAAAAAATTACTTGATATTTTTAATAAATTTAATTTATCAAGTCAATTTTAAATTTTCTTAACTCAGCTTCTTATATAGCTTGGGTTTAAAATTAACTCAAGCAAGAATTGGTTTTACATGATCTTGTTGACTCAACGAGTCTAAATGCAATTAGAATAACCAGTAAAACATATGGTTTAACTTAAAAAAAAATTAAGATAATATTTTTTTTAATAAAAACATCTACATATTTAGATTGACTTAGGTTTTTTAGCTTAATCCGCTAAACCTGTGACCCAGATCATGAATTTCACTGAGTTTAACTATTTTTTAACTATTTTTTACTTAATAATATGATAATAAAAATTGATGCTCGTAAAATTAAGCATAAACCAAATATAGGGATAATTGTTTTAGATTGCGATAATCTCATAAAAACCAAATCAAAATAAAATTATGAAGACCGATTCAAAATTAACCAGATGTGAATTGGAAGATGAAACTTAAAAATAAAGAAATTATTTGACATTATTATTAAACCGGACCCAGTAGATCAACCTTGAAATTTTTTGACTTGACTCCTTGCCTAACTTAGGTTCAAAATTAACCCGGGAGTTGCTCTTATGTGACCCAATTAACTTGATGTGTTTAAAGGCAACTAAGATGATCAGTAAAAGCGTGGTTTTATTTTAAAAAAATTTCAAGATTATATATTTTTTAATATTAAAACAACAATATATTGAATCGAACCCATAATCCGGATCATGAAAACAATTTAAGTACTAATCTAAAAACCAAAAAAAAAAAGAAGCAATGCTCCCTGCTAACATCACGCAACCCAATTCTTTTAGAAACCGTTTTACACCGCGTTCCTAAAAAATTCAATTTTTTTATTAAAATTTAATATGTTTTAGATCATTTTGATGTGGTGATGTCAAAAATAATTTTAAAAAATAAAAAAATATCATTACATGCATTTCAGTACGAAAAGTTATTTAAAAAGCAACATCAACTACACTGCCAAGCTATTTCTTAGCATGTCTAGATAATACTTTTCTTGTTCCTACTTTATATTTAACAGGGTTTGGGTCGATGAAAGAATTTTTCTCCATCAAGTTTGTTGGTTTTCTATTGATAAAAGGAATATTGTGTTTTGTGATTACAATATCACATTTAATAGTTAATATAAAAATAAATATTGAATTTTATCATAAATTATTGCATATGTAACTATAAATAATTAAATAAAAAATCAATTGCTTAAGAAATAAATTTGATGAAAAAACCAATATATTTCCCGGCTTCCTTTCTCATTTGTTTATATATATATAGCTTTTCATACCCGCTCATATGGGTGGATAACCACCAGGATGATTAATTTTGCCCTAAGGTATTACCATTTTTTTTTAATGATCTGCAAATTGACACTCACAAATACAAAGTAATATTCAATTTTTTTTCCCTCAAATTAGATAATGCTAGATTACATGCCGTGCTATGTCGCACTTTAAATTATTAATTTTTAAAATGTAAAAAAAAAAAAGGATTTAGATCATAGAAATTATTTAACATTATTATTAAATTAACCCAACAAGTCAACATTGAAATCTTCTAACCTGATTTCTTACCTAACCCGAGTTTAAAATTAAATTATGTGGGAACTATCTTGACATGACCTTGTCAACTTGGTAGGTCCAAAGATTACTCAAACAACCGGTAAAAAACATAGTTTGAATTAGAAAAAAATAATTCAACATGATATTTTTTTTTAATATTAAGATGTCAACATAGTATATTGACTTGGGCCTTGAAAGTTAACCCGTCAACTTTAAAATTTCAATGATGAACTCCGCTGAGTTTAATAACTTTTTTTTAAAAAAATATTTCTCACTTAATTATACGATAACAAAAACAAACTCTTGTAAAAAGACCAATATTTGAAGTTTATTTAAGATTATAATAATCTCATTAAAAGTAAACTGAAAAAACCTATCTCTTCCAAAGTGAAGGATATTCTTGACATGCAACTCTCTTAGATGCATTACTTGTGATTTTATTTACGTTTCGTCGTGGGTTTTTCTCTCATTACTAGAATCTAACAATCTCTCTCTTTCCTCTCTCTAACTAGGAGACAAAAATAAAAAAAATTAATTTTTATACAAAATTTAAAATTTTAAAATTAAAGGGACCTAAATTGTACAAATTGTATTGTTTTTAAAGATGGAGTATCTAAGTGTATTTTTTGCAAAAACTCTGGACATGCACCTATATTTGTGCCTTTTAAATCCCGGCCCCGCTTCTTTTAATTCCACTATTGCTTAAGAAATCAAAAGTAATTAGCCTTTAATTAAGATTAAATTGTTTAAAATAAAAGTTTGAGGATAAAATTGAATAAAAAAAACAAACAACATACAATAAAAGCTTGTTTGTTTTTGTGTTTTAAAAACGTTTTTGAATTTTTTTTAATGTTTTTCTTTGTTTAAAATTATTTTTTTTTATTTATTTTCATATTGATTAATGTGTTGATATCAAAATAAATTTTTAAAAAATAAAAAAATATTATTTTAATAAATTTCAAAATAAAAAATATTTTAAAAAATAAAAATTAACACAATTCCAATTAACTGTCTAAACATTGTTATTCTACGTTGAAAAGGCCATTCTTTTTATGATTTTTATAATACAATAATGAAATTTTAATTTTAAAAGAACTGGAAAAAAGAAAAAAGAAAAAAGAAAAGAGGAGGATCAACAAAATTTAGTCACTAGTGGAGGAGAGCCAACAGAATGAATTCTGAGAACCTAATGAAGCTATAAAACCGCTCCCTCTCTCTCTCTCTCTCTCCCCACACGCATATGCACCTGGAAAGAAAGAAAAAGGAAAAAAAAGAAAGAAATAAAGAAGGCTTCCGCAAGTAATGGCATCACTGCTTCAGTGTCCTACTTCACCATTTCCTTCTTCTTTCTCCTCCAACAACCCCCGCTTCCCCTTCCTCCGCTTTCACTTCCCTCTCCGTCACGCCGTCGTAAGTTCCTCTTTCTCTTTCTTTCTTTTCCCCTTTCTCAGTTCTTGATTGACCTACCATACTATTAATCCCTTAAAGAATTCTTGGAATAATTGCTTTCTTTTCTTTTGTATTTATTTGGTATTGATTACTGCTGCTGCTGTTACTGCTACTAATACTCTTTTGATGCGTTGATTTTCTGTATCAGAGGTGTAATCTGGTGGAGCCCATCAAATTTGCCAACGGCAAGCCTTACATCCCGCTCCTCAACACCTCGGCTCATCATTTATCCTCCACTGCCACTTCCCATTTAGATAACACTCTTCCACCTTTCAACAAGCATGACACCAGGCTCCGCATTTTCTCTGGCACTGCTAATCCTGCTCTCTCTCAGGTAATTACTTCTTCTTGTTTTTTTTTTTCTTTTACTTCTTGGAATGATTATTGCTGTTAATCTTTATCCAATAATTTTTTATATAGGAAATTGCTTGCTACATGGGTTTGGAGCTTGGCAAGATTAAAATTAAGCGTTTTGCGGACGGGGAGATTTATGTCCAATTGCAAGAAAGTGTCAGAGGCTGTGATGTTTTTCTTGTCCAACCCACCTGTCCTCCTGCCAATGAGAACCTCATGGAGCTGCTGATTATGATTGATGCTTGTCGCAGGGCGTCTGCTAAGAATATTACTGCTGTTATTCCTTATTTCGGCTACGCCAGGGCCGATAGAAAGGTAATGCTTCCGGGAGCTGAATCGACAGATACTCTTGTTTTTTAGTTAATTTTTTATTCATTGTTTCAACTATCTGGATTTTCAGACTCAAGGGCGAGAATCTATTGCTGCCAAGCTTGTTGCGAATTTGATTACTGAAGCAGGTGCAAATCGTGTTCTTGCCTGTGATCTTCATTCCGGGCAGTCCATGGGGTATTTTGACATTCCTGTGGATCATGTGTATGGTCAGGTAAAGAATCCACTCTACCTTCGACGGCTATTTCATTACATTATTCCAAGATATAGCTATTGGAGTATGATATAGAGTTTTCAAATTATTTTAACAGTTCTTGTTATGCTGTCAGTATGGACCAGTGAGAAAGCCATGAAAACCTTAATTGCTGTAATCGTCTGTTCAATGGTAATTATTTGTTTTTTCTTTTGTGCATCACCAGCCTGTGATACTCGATTACCTTGCTAGCAAGACTATATGTTCTGATGACTTGGTGGTGGTCTCCCCTGATGTTGGAGGTGTAGCAAGAGCTCGTGCTTTTGCCAAGAAATTATCAGATGCACCTCTAGCCATTGTTGATAAAAGACGTCATGGACACAATGTTGCAGAGGTAAAATATGCCAAATATGCTGCTCTTTTCTTATGCTTCAAGATGGTCTGGTTGTATTGAGAATTGAGATAAAGATAGAAGCACTGTTTATATGCTTTTAGGTTCAGCCATGCTCTTTAAGGTTGAAGATCGAGTGGTCCCCTAATTCCTACCACCATCTGCTTTTCCCTTTGTTTCATGCGTTGAGAATTGAAATATCCATATCATGTTCCCTTCTTTTTATTTCCTCTTTTTTTATGGGGTTGAAACGGACACAACCTGATTTCTTTATATGCATTGAATTCACTAGATTGCAATGATGTTACTGTCTGCTGAATGTCATCTTTCAGGTGATGAATTTGATTGGTGATGTGAAGGGGAAAGTTGCAGTTATGGTAGATGACATGATTGACACAGCTGGTGAGTTTTGCTCAAATCTTATTTGCTGTCCTTATCATGTATTGGAAAATGCATGCTGCAGAAGCTATGCCTTTATATCCTAGGTGACGTAGTTTGGGAAGAGGAAAAAAAATAAACAATAGTAGTTTGCCTTTTCTTCCGGCATCACTAGGATACTGTAGTCAAAGTTATCAGAACCACACATGAAGATGACTCACAGAAGGCTGAGGTCATGGTTTTCACTGGTTCAGCTGTTGGTAAACTAATTGTACCTTTGATCTATTAGTGATAAATCTAACATTTAAAGTAACTTATCCAGGAAATCTTTAAAAATTAGTCTTAAAACAGTATCTTTGTGCCTAGTATTTTGAAACGGTGGATTTTTTTATCTTATCTGGTTAAGTATTTGTTCCATAATTCAGTTTTGTCTGCTATAGTGTGTCAAAAATAGGGTCAAAGTTACTGAAGTCAGTTTTGTCTGTATAGTGTGCCAAAATCAGGCTCAAAGTTGCAGAAGTAAATATAAATTTCGAAGGTGTTACTAGAGGGTAATAATTATAACAGTATAAATGTAAAGTGCATTTGGTCATTCAATAGCCAATGTCTAATTTATGTGTAAAAGTTATGAAAATTTATGGTGTTTCACCTTTTTCCCTCTTCAATTTCTCACATGGTCCTGACAAATAAGCAAAGAGTCTGATTCACAGTTGAACCAGTCTAGTCTTTGATTTGATCAGATGCTGATAGCCATTGTTCTTGCCTTTTTTTTTTCCTGGTGATCTTACCCTATGTTAGTTGCCTAACATTTCAAATTCTTGTTTATTCATTGTTAAATGTTTCCTATGCACTATTTGTTGCAGGAACTATTACCAAAGGTGCAGCTCTATTACATCAAGAGGGGGCAAGGGAGGTCTATGCATGCACTACACATGCTGTTTTCAGGTATCTAATATTATCCAGGTAGCTTGGATTTCTAATGATGCATTGGATGTAGATAATATGCAGGTAACACTAGCATACTATCTCCATGTGGTCTATGATCACTACAAATGAAGTCAAAGTTATATACCAGATTTGACAGCAGCCATATATTTATCAACCAATAGATAGAACTTCTATAGGTCAAATTGATTTCTGTAGATCATAGATACTTTCCTCTTATCAATTATTAGAGCATATGATGGAATGTTCAGCAAACCTGAAACTGTGCATCTGATTGTTGTTGCTCATTTTCACTACCTTTTTCTGTTTGCAGCCCTCCTGCCATTGAGAGGTTATCGAGTGGTCTTTTTCAAGAGGTTATCATAACAAACACGATTCCAGTGTCAGAGCAGAACTATTTTCCCCAGCTCACAGTCTTGTCAGTAGCAAACCTCTTGGGCGAGACCATATGGCGTGTTCATGATGACTGCTCTGTGAGTAGCATCTTTCAGTAAAATTGGATCTATATGATCAATTACAAGTGAAATTAACACTCCACCCCAATGAAATTCTTTCATTTTTTCTTCCTGCATGAGGTGTCAATGTGTTGCAGATTTTGTTTTATTCTTTTCTTGGCGATGCATGCATCTGGAAGAATGAATGGTGCTGACATAGTGTAGCCCAAATTGTAGTCAAGAAATTTGAAGTAAAAAAAAACCAAGGATTTAAGAAAAAAAGCCATTCCTTTTTAATTTAAAAACTAAAATGAAAATCCTTACCATTCTTTTGATTAGATTCTCAACTATTGCCATTGCTCCACATTTTGCCATGTGTCATTCTTCCTTTAGGGTTCTATCCAAGTCATTGTAGTTTGGGGAGTTCAGATCATAGATTTATAACTTAATGGTACCAATAGATTAGATTCATTCTCGGTTTTTTTCTCATTGTCAGGGTGGCATTGAACCCTATTCCAGCTTGGGCATTGATTGATCAATTTACATGGTGTGTCTCCCAGCTTGAACTACAGCCAAATTTAGATTCGTCCTCGTGAAGTGTTACTGGATTGTAGAAAACTCAAACAACTTTATGTTTAGAGAAGTCATATCTTTAGTTTTGTATGGAGGACATGGGGTCGATTGGCAGATTTTTGGTAGCTTGAATTAGATTCCTTGTTTAGGTTTTTTCAATGTTTCTTATACTCCTGAATGTTTTGACTCCCGAATGTTTTGATGAGAAACTTTTGGAAGAGTTTTCTGCTTTATAAATGATGTATGCATAAAGGTATATCAATGTTGAGTTGGTTTCGTATCAATGGAAGCTCCAGCTCCACCATTGTTATCTATATTTAACATGGATTGGTTTCTTGCTCGGGGAAAAATACTCGTGAGAATTGAGAATGACTCGCCAGGATGAAATCAAGTGCCAGTTGGGTTAGTTAGTGTTTTCTGCACCTGGCAATGCTCGCCGATTTGGTGTTTTCAGTGAAGTAAAGGCCTATGAATTGTAATCTGCGCTGGATGATGTCGGAATGCATGGCTGCTTGATGAAGAGCTAATTCCTAGTTTATTTACTGAAAGCAAACCCCTTCCGTTCTTGCATGGTGGAAGCAGCTGAGCATTCCTTATCCTTTTTTTTTTTTTCCGTCAACTCAAGACGGTCAAAAAGTCAAAAATATCATTTTAGGACAAGTTAAAAATTGTAAACTTATCTTTTTTTATTTACCAGACCGCAGTTCAAAAATAAAAAATGACAGCACACAGCTGTGCTCGTAAATTCATTCAGTTACAGCCACCATTTTATTTTTTTGTTTTAAAAGAATGACTCCTTTTTTTTTTCTTGTTGAAGTTATTTTTATCAGGTATCTAAAATAATTTAATAAAAATAAAAAAATCTACAACAGTGCCTAACCCCAACAGGCTCACAGTCACTCACTCCCTCACCGTCACTGATATGGTAAACCTCCTGGGGCTGGCTGGTGCTAGGGTTTGTTTTCTTTTTGCAAATCTGATTTAATCTGTCTATCCCTTTTGTTTTCTTGGCGGGAATTAACTCTACCCACTTTCTAAAAAAAAAAAAAATCCCCAAATTAAAATACAAAAAGAAACCCTAGAAAGCAAAAGAAGAGTAGCAAATCATATCCAAGTTGAAGAAATAAAGAGGAGAGGGTGATGGGGAAAGACGAAGACGAAATGAGGGGAGAGATAGAAGAACGATTGATAAACGAAGAGTACAAGATATGGAAAAAGAACACACCTTTCCTCTACGACCTTGTCATCACTCATGCCCTCGAATGGCCTTCTCTCACAGTCGAATGGCTTCCCGATCGCGAGGAGCCTCCTGGCAAGGACTACTCCGTTCAAAAGATGATTCTTGGCACTCACACCTCCGAGAACGAGCCTAACTATCTCATGCTTGCCCAGGTCCAGCTTCCTCTTGACGACGCCGAAAACGACGCCCGTCACTACGATGACGATCGCTCCGATTTTGGCGGATTTGGCGCCGCCAATGGCAAGGTTTTGCTTTTGTTTTTGTGGCTTTTCAAGATTTTGGTTTCATTTTGTTTCTCAGATTTGATGTGATCGATTTTAATTTTGTAGGTGCAAATAATTCAGCAAATAAATCATGATGGGGAGGTGAATAGGGCGCGGTATATGCCGCAAAACCCATTCATGATAGCTACCAAGACTGTTAGTGCTGAAGTTTATGTCTTTGACTACAGCAAGCACCCATCTAAGCCGCCTCTTGATGGTGCTTGTACTCCTGATTTGAGATTGAGGGGTCACAGCACTGAAGGCTATGGTTTGTCTTGGAGTAAGTTTAAAGAAGGGTATTTGCTTAGTGGTTCTGATGATGCTCAAATTTGCTTGTGGGACATTAACACCACCCCTAAGAATAAGTCTCTCGATGCCATGCAAATCTTTAAGGTTGGTTTGCATGCCCATATGTTCACTATGATGTTTCTTTTTGAGTAGTTATTGAGAAATAAAGCATAAATTTTTGTGTTTTTTTAGAGATATGCCAATGTGTGTGATGATTTAAAGTACTGTCTTATAGGTTCATGAAGGTGTTGTAGAAGATGTAGCGTGGCATCTGAGACATGAACATCTGTTTGGTTCTGTTGGGGATGATCAATACCTGCTTATATGGGATCTCCGAACTCCATCTGTTACTAAGCCTGTCCATTCCGTAGTTGCTCACCAGAGTGAGGTATGCCATAGCATTTTTGTGATTCCTTCGTGAATTAATAAACTAATTGTTCAGTGGCTAAGACATGGTTTTGTACCTTCATATGCAACTCTACTATCTGAAACCTGTGACTTGAAATGTTCCATGTGAAATGATCTGTAATTGTGCTATTAATTGCTCAAAAACTTGTGCCTTGCAATCAGAAGGTTCTGTATGACATATTGTAGGTGAACTCGTATTTGTCAAAAGGATTCCTCATACACATGCGAGTTTTTGTTGCTTTGAAAGCTGATGAGTTTTTTTTTAATTCTTATTCTAAAAACCATGCTGTTTGCCAGTGTTGACATGCCATGAGGCTTATATCTCTTTTTTTATTTTATTTGATGTTATTTCTTTTTATGTTCTTGTCTTAGGTTAACTGCTTGGCTTTTAATCCTTTTAATGAATGGGTTGTGGCAACGGGGTCTACTGATAAGACTGTCAAGCTATTTGACATACGGAAGATCAATACTGCACTTCATACATTTAACTGTCACAAGTAAGCATATCTGGGGAATTCTGTATTATTCTTCCAGGCATATATCTGTGGTGTGTATTGTTTACGAGTGGCACTCACTTGCAGCATGGATGCATGTACAGATCACCTCAAAACTTGTTATTTAATATCTTCTGTACTTTATTTTTTCCGTGATGTACACAGGGAGGAGGTTTTCCAAGTCGGGTGGAATCCAAAGAATGAGACTATCTTAGCTTCTTGTTGCCTTGGTAGAAGGCTCATGGTCTGGGATCTTAGCAGGTTTGTCTTTGAAAAAAACCCAGTGAGCTGTTAATTGATATTTCTTAGGTTTACTGGTTGCCGGATTTGAGGTTTGCCTTGAGCTTTTATTTGGATAAGCCAACACCACATGAGGATTGTTCTGAGCTACATTTGCTTTGTTTAATGTGGGGCTACACCTTTGCAGGATTGATGATGAGCAGACACCAGAGGATGCTGAAGATGGCCCACCAGAATTGCTTTTCATTCATGGTGGTCACACCAGTAAAATATCAGATTTTTCATGGAACCCATGTGAAGATTGGGTTGTTGCTAGTGTAGCTGAAGATAACATCCTTCAAATATGGCAGATGGCAGAGAATATCTACCATGATGAAGATGATATACCAGCAGATGAATCAACAAAAGATTCCTAGTGTATTTACCAGGCTTTAATAGTTATTATCAATCACACAACGGGTGCTTGTAGGATCTTTTTGGTTTTTTAGTCGCCTTTTTTTTGGTTAGCATCCAATAGATCTCCCGTGTATGGAGGCTTTTTTTCGACCCTTGTTCCGAACTGATGTGTAATAACCTATCAATAGCTTTTTTATTTTGCAAATGTGGTTGCTTGTGCGTTGTTTGGATGATGCTTTGCTGCGGCGTTGCACAGGTCATAATCTGGTTTAAAAGATGAAGCTACTGCTGGAGAAAATCATATAACAGAAGAAGTTTCAGTGGGATTCTTCTTAAGCCTAGCACACAATGTGTCCCGAGGATTAGTATGCTATGCTAGAAAAAGCTACTGTGTGCGGTGTTTTTATTTATATTTATTTTTTTGTTTTAAAATGAATTAAAATAAAATTTTAATGATTTTTTTGCTTTACTTTTTTTTTATGCCAAACATGCTTAACGCAACGCAATTTGAAACAAAATGATAAACAATCGCAATTTGAAACAAAATGATAAACAATCTCTTCGTTACAGTGACAGCAGCTTTCTTCATATCAAATCTAAAATTTACACAACCTGAACACAGAATGCAAATTTGGAAGCTGCTTTGGCCAAAATTATCTGCTGAATCTTCAGATGTCATGGTTTGAATCCAAATCTTCTCCGTCGAGAGGCCCCCCGGCAGCTGTACTAGCGAGTGTCTGATGCTGCTGCGGGTGGTTTTTGGTGTCATCAGAAGCCATCATGAAGTGGAAGCCCATGATATACCTATACTCTCCAGTTCCAAGGCAACGGGAGCAGTAGCTGAGGCCACTGCCACCACAAGTCCTGCACCTGCAACAAAACAAGTGTAATTCCTCTTACAATGGAGTTGTTGACTTTGATATATTAACAGCAGTAGCAGTACTGATTCCATTAATCCACTTAAGAAATCAATCTGCTGATAGCTCACCATTTAGGCCATTCACCTTCAGGAAGCATTGCTAAATGCACACAGTTAGTCCTGCCTACAGAATTTACATAGAGTTACAACCAATTTTAAATCAAATGCAAGTAAATGGCAGTAAACACCATTATTATCCTTATCATATCAGAATAAAAAGAAAGAGAGATACTGGGACGTTGGTTGACACCTTGTCCAGAACAATGGGGGCAATCAACTCTACCAGTTCCATGGCAGACCTCACAAGGTGGGTCTGGCCTCTTCCTTATTTCTTTCCGTACATTTGACTGTCCAAAGTATACAAGTATTAGCAGTGAAGGGAGTTATAATGGGTAGAAAAGGGGAAGAACGGAAATGAAATTGATAGTTACATACCTCTGTTCTGACAATCCAAGATGGCTTTGTGAGGGAAAGGTGGCGTCTACCGGTACCAAAACTTTCTTCTTTTCCTGCGACAACCGCTGTCTTCTTACTATTCTTTGCGCTGTCCAATTCTAGTTGATCCAACCAGACAGCCGTCAGCAGAGTCGCCGCCGCCGCGCTCCCTGCCATTATCGTTTCATCTACTTACACCTACTGCCACTGTGGCACATCGACAGACAGACATATTGATAATTTTTTTTAATTTATCATAATTGATTCTGTATTAATTTACCTTACTTGAAAAAAAAAAATCCTTTTCTTTTTGGGATCTATATATCTAACAAATGATATAAAAAGAAAAAAAAGGAAAAGAAAGCCCTAAACACAAAATTACCTCTTAAACCCTAATAACTTATAAAATCCCTCCCCCATCCCTTAAGAAAACCCAGTATCTGCAGAACTGATTCCACTTGACGAAAGCCAAAACGAGAAGCAAACGGGCTACAGAAGAGATTGATGGACACAATCAAGCCGAGGGAGTATCAGGACAGAGTAAACCGGTGGCTCATGACACAGAGTTGGAGAGGGAAGGGAACGCAGGGAAGGAACCGATTACATTGCTGGCTTCAAGCCAAATGAACTCAGAATGTAAAAGCTGCCACTGATCTTTCGCTTGTTGAGAAAGTATTGGTTGCAGAAGCCCGTTCATAATATCCCCTCAGATACATAAGAGTACAAGGTTTCCCTTTGTTTCTCTAACGGTTTTTTTTTTTTTTGTTTTCTTGCAACGTTTGGAATGGAATTGTTTGGAACCAAATAATCAATTCTTTAGTTTAGAATATGAAGAGATATTAATTTAAATTATAAATAGAATTCAATTGCTACAAAATAATAAAAATTAAATTACAGAAAAGACCTTCTAATAATTTACTATAGTATTTTCTCTTAAAATCGACACTAAAAACAATATTCTAAAAATATACATCTTGTCTAAATTGGTTGCTAGTATCCATGGAGTCCTTCTCTTCTTCTCTTTCTCATTCAGATTATTTGGGCTTGTTAATTTTGCATTCCATTCTCATAATCATGTTTGTGTTTTTGTTTATATCTATTGGTATATATGTACACAGTACTAGCAAATTAATAGTTGATATTTTCTTCATGGTATGGTATGTTGCAAGAAAGGAAATGTGCTAGGTTCAGAAAGAAACCAGATTAGTTTCTTGATGCAATCTATTACCCGTGTACGGTGTTGCGGTGATTGTCTTATCAAAGCGAGATCTTTGTAGTGGGTGGAAAAATAAAGAATTCTTGATCTTTATCAGTTAAAAAAATAGAATCACCACCTTATATTTTGATTATTAGGAATTCCAACTAGTCTCAGAGTC
>Ga0325414_1002993_pt1 | contig 17447 bp, 10 predicted proteins | sample PopdelMetagenome_8_FD_206183 | JGI IMG/M metagenome (GOLD analysis project Ga0325414, IMG submission 206183) | Populus deltoides microbial communities from Bellville, Georgia, United States - Leaf-PdKOR-R3 | ecosystem: Host-associated > Plants > Phyllosphere > Phylloplane/Leaf | place: USA... | reverse complement strand
GACGAATGTAATTAGCTGTATAGCTCATCAATTGGCAGGCTGTCAAGATCTCTAGATCCTTCAATGGAGAACACTGCGAAGTCAAATTTAGGAGTCATTGAGCGAAGGATTTTCTCAATGACAGTGACATCACTCATCCTCTCGCCATGAATCGCGTCTTGTTTGCAGTTGTCAATGTTTTTGTAAAGTATTTTCTCCGGTCTTCTATGACTCTCGTTTGTGCATCATTCAAGATCCCATTCTCTAGTGGTTCAAAATACCACTCTTCATCAGACTTGATTACTCTTCATTATCATGCTCCGGTGATCGTGATGACCATTAAAGCGCTTTGATTGGCTGGTTTTTTCTCTACTGCTATTGTTTTTGTAAGGCTCTTCCGATGCCGGAATCCAGCAAGAAACTAAATTGCGTCGGTATGAAGAGATGGCTTTAATAGCCTTTTTCAAAAGAACAAACCGAATTAAAAAGCTGCAACTAAGAAATCTCACATCTAACAAATCTTGAACAATTGAGCACACAAGCAATTAAGCAACCATTTCTCTTACACAAGCACATAAGCAGCCCTCTGTAGCCTCTTCTCTACCTTTTTCTCAAAAGACAGTATGGTGAGAGTTGGCGAAGGGTAAGAATCCAACGACTTGGTTTTCATGTAGGGACGATGATCATTTGGAAGAAAACGTCGTTCCTAGTGATGGAAACGCAATGTGCAATCTTTCCTCTACTTGTATTCTATAAAACCCTTACCTTCAGTAATGGATCCAGCCACATTCAAAAATTGGAATTATTCGAGGGATAAAATCTGGGAATCTTTTATTTCTATGGATGGGTGTTTCATATTTTGCTTCTAGTCTAATCTTTTCGCATTGCAATCCATGTTTTAAAATTTTTTGAATTGTTTTTAATTTAAAATTATTTTTTTAATGTTTTCAATTATTTTAACAAATTATTATAAAAAAATAATATATTTTTAAAATAAAAAATACTTTAAAAAAACAAAACAGATAATAATTACATTTTATCCGACGACTTGAGCGAAAGGAAAAAAATAACCGCTACAGTTGCCTAAGAGAAAACCTGCCGCTACCCTAGAACCCCTTCAGTCTCCAGCGCGTTAAGAACAACTTTTCTTCCCCTCCACGCATTTCTCTTGCTATTTCTCTTCTCCGCTTCTTAATACTCCCTTTTATACTCTCTTTTTTATTTTTATTTTTATTTTTATTTGCCTCCTTGTAATATTTTCTCATACCCGTCCTTGTAATCAACCAACCATGTTAATGACCAGGATGTTGTCGCGCCTTTCGAGGAGCGTGGGCCAACGCTCTCTGCATCTATCCTCTCCGTCCCAGAATCACCACCTGTTACTGATTCCCTCTAATCAGTTTCACGAATATCCTAACAAGGTGCTGCGTTCGTTTATCACCCAAAAGCTCTCTGATTCTTGGTTTTAAATTCTCGCTCAGGGTTTTACTAGGGTTTGACTCGAGTTTTTTTTTTTTTTTTTTTTTTTGTATCCGTTCTTTTCGTGTCTGATTTCGTTGAAGGTTTTGCAGGGGTTTTGAGGATTTTTCCTCTTTTTTGAATTGTTATTTTTGTGTCTGGTTTCATAGCAGGGGTTTTAGAATCTTGAAAATTTTATGATCATTTAAGTGCTAGTGTTTGGGGCATCATTTAGTTTTGAAATCATTATATGACTAATTTTCTATTTTAGATTGCATTTATGTGTCCTTTGCTTGAAATATGCAAATTCTAATAGGTTACTGAGAGAGAGAGCAATTCAAAAGCAGTGACTTGAATGAATGGATTGCTTTTCTATCATCATTTTGGGGTTTCAAATTAAGATTAATAATAATGGCTTTATGCTGTTGAATTAACCTGTATTCCTTTGAATTAAAACATTTGATCACATGTCCATGGCATGCAAAATAAGCTAGATGTGTTTATTGTATTGGTGCCATTTGAAGGTTTTTGGGTTCAGCTTATGGACGGGAAGTCAAGTTTGTGTTTCCTTTTCTATGTCAAAAATATGGTTCCTTTTTGTTATTGTTGTTTTATGATTTCCAAGTATCATGCACAAGTATGTTAGCTCCTCTTATCTAAGTGCCCACCAATATTTCTGCCATAGTACAAATCCTTGAATTTGTACTCTATTCATTTCAAATACTTGAATGGGTTTTTAATATTTGATCCCTTCTTGACAAGTTCGGGTTCCCCTTTTGAATTTTTCTTTCAGTGTATTACAAGTAAGGTTTGTCTGTTTCATCATTCAGCCCTCAATTCCTCCCTTTTTCAAAATTTTGGGTTCACTTCATCTGCATCTCCTGAGCCTGGCGAAAAGGAGCACGGGAGCGCTGTAGAAAATGATGGTGCTCCCACTGATGTGAAGTCAGAAGAAACAAATGGAAGTGCAAAGCTTTCTGATCCGACAAAAGTTTCAGTTTCACGAGAGACCAAAGAGTCAGGTTTTAACTCAGAATCCCATCAAACCATTTTCCAATCTGTTAAAAGGAGGAGAGGTATTAAACGAACTGCATTTTCTGATTCAGATGCTGAGGATGTGAGCGATCTGTCAATCGATGATCTGGTGAAGCTTGTGATGGAGAAGGAGGAGCTCTTGAAGGAAAAGCACAAGGAGATGGAGACGATGCAAGATAAAGTTCTCCGCACATATGCAGAAATGGAAAATGTCAAGGAAAGAACAAAACGTGAAGCAGAGAACTCTAAAAAGTTTGCTATCCAGGTCAGCTTCGCCAAATGACAGCATGTTTTTCTTTCTTTCTTTCCTTTAGGAAATGTGGATTCGTTAATTATTTGGTTATTCTTTGTTTCTGGAATTTTAACTGAATGCGCTCTCAAAACATGTACCTCAGAATTTTGCAAAGAGCCTACTTGATGTGGCAGACAATTTGGGAAGAGCTTCATCAGTTGTCAAAGGAAATTTCTCAAAAATCAATGTGTCAAATGATGCTGCTGATGTAGTACCACTCCTTAAAACACTTTTGGAAGGAGTTGAAATGACAGAGAAACAGCTTGGAGAGGTAACATTTCTTGTTAATTGCCAGCTATCAACTCAGCCTCACACCCTTCTCATTATTTGTACATTTTGCATCTGGTATTTAAGCTACCAAGTAGGAAAAAAAAATCATTGCTCAAACAACCTTATGATTTTTTGGATCTCAGGTATTTAAGAAGTATGGAGTAGAAAAATTTGATCCAATAAATGAGCCATTTGATCCGCACAGGCATAATGCAATGTTCGAAGTACCAGATGCTCTTAAGCCTCCGGGGATAGTAGCTGCTGTTCTCAAGGTTATAATTTAATAAAATCAAGCTCTTTGCTCTTTATTGAATAACCATATCGCTCAACATCACAAACCGTTATCGTGAAATTACTGTTGACATGGTTTCATTTTTTTCATCAACTGGGAAAACACTATTTAGTTATTGATGTGATTATGATTTCCATTGTTTCTTTTTGTTATTGTTCCGTTGTGGCAATTAGAATTGTTTCTTGGAGAATGCTAGCAGTACTCACATTGACAGCTGCTAGCAACAGTTGCCCTTAAGAGAAAACCATGTTGTAAGCAGAGTTAGAAAAGAACATAAGCAACTGGTTACCCTCTTGTTGTATCAACTTTATTCTTTTTAATTGACAAAAATACTCCCATATCTCTCTCTTTTTCCATCCCTTGTCACTCATTTTATCAAAACTAGGAAATGTTGAAACCATGTGTGAACTATGTAGAGACAAACATGAAGCATAAATAGCATTGTGAAACAGATCCTTTTCTTTGTATTTTCAGTTTCTTTCTTGCATCTGGCTAATCTGACATAAAGCTTTATCCTTAAAGATGATGCAATTAGAGATTTGCCTCCATGCCCAATTTGAAATGAAGCACTGTGTTTTTTCCAAGACCTAGTTGAATATCTATAAACCAATTGGGTTTTGAGCATGCTCATCCTATGGTATGGGAATATGAGTTTAAATCTTGGGTTGATTCTAATCTAACAAGGGTGATAGATTCAATTCAAGGATGTGTGTGTGTATCCAAGTGAGATTTGTTGATTGGGTGTGTTTCATGGGACTTGATTCTACATTAGTGAAGGCTGGATTGACTATTGGTTTTTGGTGTGATTTTGGCAACTAGGGCATATGATTGTGTTTTCCTTTTCCTTGCTGGTTCAGTTTGGGGTTATAGGATGGAAGGGAACGTGGTGGGTTTCTCGTGCACAGATTCAAACTCTTGTTGTGTTGTGATAATCATATAACTTGCCTTTTCTTTTTCTTCAACTAACTGGTTGCCAGCAGTGTTACTGACCATGTAGACTTGTGATCAGAGTGCTGCTAGTTACTATCAAAATTACTGTTTCTAGCTTTCCCCCTGTTTTTTTTGGTAGAGTATCTTGCTTTCCCCCATGACCGAGCCTGATGTATCAGTTATAATATCCCTGTTAATTGCTCTTGACTATAATTTGATTTAAAGTGTCAATTGAAAAAGCTTACTACATACTGAACTGTTACTTCTGTTATATAATACAGGCAGGATATATGCTACATGAAAGAGTCATTCGGCCAGCTGAAGTTGGCGTTACTCGAGCAGTTGAGAAGGATCTGTAGCAAATAGCGAGTAGGAAGGCACTGATGCTCGGAGATATGTCATGCAGGAGATTCTAAAATTTTGTTTCTTTCAAGAAGACTGAGATGTGATATTCAGTTTCTACTTTGTTTCTTCTTCTTCATCATCTTCTTCTGCTCCTCCTCTCGTTCTCCATCCTTGATTTCATTTCTTGTAATCCATAAAAATGCTGCAATGAGCGGGCTTTTTCTCTAAATATTCTTTATGCTTTAGATACAGTTTTGAGCTAGATTGAGGATGGCTATTTGTTTAGACTTGGGACATCAATGGAAGGTGGTCACCCCTTTCATCTTATTTTGTCATCGTAGCCTGAGAGGACTGCTTTATCACGTTGGCCCGAGTTATCCTCGTGGTTGGATTAAATTTTTTATTTGAACACAAGGAAATATATTCAAGTTATAAAAATTATTTGCTAGAATTATTAAATCTAATTTAATGAGTTAATTATAAGATCCCTTTTTTTTTAATTTTTATTACCCAGTTTGAACTTAACTTGTTGGAGAATTGTTTTATTATTATTTTTTTTTAGTTCAAGATGGTTTTTTTTTAATATTGAAATGATAATAGATTTAACTTACCAAATTTAATTCAGATAATGTATTTTATTGGATTTATTAATTTTATTTATTTAACTATTTTTTATGAAATGTTATAATAATAAAAATAATTTTTTATAAAATTGAGCGAATATTTATTTTATATTATGATATTTTTATAAAAAATAAACTTAAATAAATTATAAAGATCAATTTAAAATCAATTACATGCTGATGAAACTGGAAAAAAAATGCCAAAAAATATTCAATCATAAAAAAAAATTAAAAGATAAAATTAAAAATATATATAAAAATAGTCAAATTAATAGGTTAACATTAAAACCTCTCAACCTAACTCCTTGCTTAGCTTGAATATAAAATTAACTTGTGTAAAAATTATTTTGACGTGACCCAATCGACTCATAAACATAACCCGGACAATTAGTAAAAAGACATGGTTTGACTTTAAAAAAATTTTAAAATGACATTTTTCTTTTTAATATTGAGACAGTGATATATTGGATTGACTCGGGTTTTACTGCTTAACCCGCTACACATGCGATCCGAATCATGGACTCCACTGGTTTTAACAATTTTTTTAATTAAAAATACTACTTTTTAATTACTAATATGATAACAAAAATAAATACTCATAAAATTGAGCACTAACCAAATATTAAGATATTTGTTTGAAATTGCATAACTTTATAGAAAACAAATCGAAACAAATTATGAAGATCAATTCAAAATTAACATAATATTATTAAAAGATAAAATTGAAAAAAAAATCAATAAAAAAAAAATGAATTTAAAAAATAAAAATAAAAAAGACAGCTCCTTCATGTTCACAGTGAAGAAGCTGGGGAGCTAGGAGGTAATGAGGGTATCATGGTAGCAAATGTTTGCATGTGCTTGCTAGCTGTGGGAGGAGATTCAACCAAAATATTCAGATAATTTTGGAATCCGAACATGCTTCACCTGCGGAATCTAACGTCCTTCCGAACATAACTTGAGAGTATTTCTGCGTTTCAAAAAAGTCATGATCTAGATGGCTTCCCATGGTTCAACACCTGATCAGCGTAACTGGAGAAGAAGCCTTTAAGATCCAAAATTATAGTGGCACATTTGCGGAAAAACAGATAGGCATACGTAACGGGCCCTGTGAACCCTAACATGCATGCATGCAATTTGATTTGAAGATCAGATAGTGGCAAGTGCCAGCACACGCACGATGTTTGGCGGTGTGGTGGTGGGTGGAAGGAGGTGTCTCCTAGGAGGACCAAGCCTCAGGCGGCAAAATATGCTTAGGGTTAGGGTAAATCCATGGGGACAAGAGGAGCTAGCGTCAAACTTCTTGGGCAGAGCACTGAGAAAATCGCAAATGTTGATGGCCCCTCTCCTAATGGAGGGGTGGAAATTTGATCAGGAGAGCACGTGACTTTCTTTCCTTCCCTTGGGCAGGACTGAGCCTTAGGCAGCACTAGAGAGGCTATTAGATACTCCTCCCATCCACATAAGAGAAAAAACCCAGTGGGAGAGCAATGCCCTTGGAGTAATGCTTTGAAAGCACCTAACAATAGACGGTGAGCAACGGTGTGCCGGCGCATGTTGCAGGATCGCAGTAGAGTAGGGACATTGATTAATGGTTTCCTAGAGCTCCAAATAATTGCAGTAGCTCGATAAGGTAAAAAGGATATCCCGCCGTACAAGTGCACGTACCAGCCTTCCTTGTCAGCCTCAATCTCTTGCGTTTTATAGCAGATCCATGAGTACAGAGCTTGCAATTCTGATCATGCGATCTTTAATAAGACAACAGACGAGATACTGTATGCTACAGAGTCGCAGTAATGACACTGCAAACAAACCCATAAGTTGAGGACTGGGCAGATAGCTATGAGGGTTAAAAATACGTACAGATTGCAGAAACTAGTACAGAGAACATTCATCAATGAACTAGAAAAGATGCCTACAATTAATTACAATGTGAAGCAATGTTGCACAATCTAATTCAAAAGAGCTACACAGGTATTGCAATGAGAAACCAATTCAGACTTTCATGCCAGAGCACAACTTAAATTTTTCTGTTTCTTAGGTCATCCAATTGCCCACAAACCAACTGAGCTTGCTCTCTTCACTCGATCCTCTTCGCTCTGGCCGACAGAATCAAGGTCACTGTTGCGGCCTTTTAAGCACAAGTCCAAATCCAAATGGCTCAGGTTTGAATCCTGCAGGAGAAGTGGATTCTTGCTTGACACCAGTATCACAGAGATAACAATCTAACGAATTGAAAACAAAATCCCTATCTGTGAGAATGGAAACAACCAAGAACAACACATTTCATGATCATTGGATGACATGCATTCTTGGGACGTGGTGATGTGCCAACCTAAATGTGAGGCGGCGCTGATCAAGTCTTTGACATCTTTATACCATGAATTCTTTTGCATATAGCAGCAAATAGAAGTTCAAACTCCATTAATTTTACCCCAGGAAGTCCTGAAAAGGCTGATCTGTTTGCCTAATGGAAATAAGAAGTAAAGATTCGCATATCCAAATATATATGAGCAAATAATTTAAAATAACTCTTGATTCAGTTACAAGTCAAAAAGTTCCATGTGAAATTTTATAGTCATTTGCCGCTATTTACTAACAAGAGAAACCTACTTAACATAAAAGAAGAAATGTCACCCTGTGGATGCCAAACCAATTCTCACTGTCCAATTTGGAATTCCTAGAAAAAATATATTTGTGCGTTTCATCTGAGCTAATATCATTTATTTTCCTGCCATGAATCAGAATCTTTTTGAGATTATCAGGCATCTGAACATTTTTCAGAATAGTTCACCTGGAGAGTGGAACTCTAAACATCATAATAGCAATTTGAACCACCATCTTCAGTCCTTACAAAAGCTAAAATAAAATAAAATGGTAGAACATGAAAAGATTTGCACTTTTGTAGATCCGCAAGTATGAATTTGCCTTTTTCATTTCCTAAATGATGACAGAATCCTAGTTATATATTGGACCAAGAGGTTAAGCACAAAGCAAGGATATTATTATCAATTCAGGGTAACAAATGTTAATAAGTGGGTGGGACCTGAGTTTCACTCTTGAAATCATCTTCATCATTTTGTTCATCATTCTTAGCAGTTTGCCACCCTACCACCTGCTTCTCAACTTCTTGTTCAGCCTTCTTTTCTGCCTTGCTGCGTTCCTTTAGTACAGCAATCTACGACATTAAATAAAATAAAATATTATCAAATTTCCAAACCTTATTTCTACCAAAATTAACAGCACCCTACTTTACTTCATTCCATCTCTTCTCTTACAAAACCCAAAGTGCGACAAGTGGAAAACCAAAGAAAAATTAAACAAAATTTACTGACAAAAGCCCATGCCATGTTGTGTTTTACTCACTGGGGTATATCGGAATTTGCGTTTAGGTGGATCCTCGGTGGTTGTGCTGGTGGCGGCCGCAGGGGAGAGTAGGGTCCACCGACAGAGGAGGAGGCGAGACCCGTTGTTGTTTTGGTCATTATGGCCGTTGGAGTTGTTATTGTTGCCGTAACTGAGGGTGGGAGAAGGGGACACGTGGACCCACTTCCTCTTCCACTTCTTGACCGGGCCATTGAAAACAGTGGCCGTCGCTGATAGGCTGTACCGAGATGAAGTCCGGCCCATCCGAGAGCCCACTCCTTCTATTATTTTCTCACCCTGAAATCTCGGCTCCTTTTTAGGGTTCGTTTGGGTATTTCAGTAGAGTAGAAGACGAGTAACGAGTCAAAACTTCTGAACTTTCCTTAAAGGCATGAGCCAACGATGCCGTTTCTTTGAGAAAAGAACTAGAAGAGACTCAAAAGTTTTTTTAAAAAAGAACCTAACTTTTTAAATATTTTACTTTAAAAGCATGCTTATTGATGAAGTAAAAACGTTAATTCACTGTACTTGGACTGTTCATCGTATCACTTTTTAGCATGTTTCACAATCCAGTTGTCAAAATTAAAAAATTATAAGTAAATTATTTAAACTAATTATATATTAATAATTTCAATCAAATAGTAATTGATAATATAATATAATTAAAATAAATAATAAACTAAACAATAAAAAAGTCCAAACATCTTTACTTTATTCACATTGATTCCTCTACTTCTTGGACAAATCGACCCACTTACTTTGTCATTTACAATAAACGAGTCCCGTCAAATTTTAATAGGCCATTTAACATTAATTATTCCAAAGGTCAAACATGCCACTTTACAACTTTTATTCTATATATTTGCCGGCTAAAATAGAGTAATATATCAATTGATATGTTAATAGTTTACATAAGAAATTGTGAAGAATGAATATGTATTTTAATTTTACAAAAATGAAATCCACAAATAACTTGTATTGTTAAAAAAATTATAATATTTATAGTCAAAATCAAGCTCTTAATTATCAAATTGCACAAGTTTTGCAAGATATAAACTTAAAACAATGAAAATGTTAAGATACAGATTACCAAAATGTATAATTTTATATTTTTTTCAAACTCATAAAATCGGTCCGATTTTACCGAGTTTGAACGAGTTTGACCGAGTTTGATCGATTCTACTAGTTTTCAAGTTTTAATCCGATTTGACACGTTAGATACATATTGACTCATAAAATCATAAGATTTTAAGAGTCAACTCGCTTTTTTGACAACATTGTTCACAACTATTCATGGTCTTGTTTTACTTTGAAATCTCTAAAAAATTTTAATTCAGTCATTGAATTTAATTTCTTTTGAATTTAATCATTGTGAGTTCTATATTGACATTGTTTTATATGTTATGATTCATTTCACTTTTCATGCTTTGTGGAATGCTTGATAATATTTGATATTAAATTAAATATCAATATTGTAAAATAGAATTTTAAGATATAATTAAAAAAATGAATGAATAGGGTCCAAAATTAAAAAAAAGGCCTTTTTCAGTTCCATTATTAAAAAGGCTTGGAAAACTTCAATTTGCTCCTTCAAGTTTCAAATTAGTCATATTTGATCCTTGTTATTTAAAGATTTTATGTTTTAGTTTTAAACTTCATTTTTGTCACATTTTAGTCCTAAAATATTGAGAGATGAAAGAAAAAGTCAACGAAAAAATAGGGGAGTAGAGAGAGAGGTTTGGTTTACTATATTCCAATAAAAAATTAATTAATCTTAATGTTAATAAGTTTGTCTTAGAGAAGAAGTTCAATGAACGTGACTTTTCATTTTAAATATGCTAGAAAAGGTAAATGGGACCTTGATTTTTTTCTTAAGTTATACTTGATTTTTGGTTTTTACACTGGTTAGAGGTTGTTTTAAGATTACAAATGTGTTTATTGAAGTTTTAGGATGTTTTAAAGGTATTTTTATGTGAAAATAAATTGAAAACTAAGTTTTTAAGGTCTTAAAACGTAGTTCTTAATTTTTTGATCATATGAGGTGATTGAAACTTTATTGGTGAATGAGACATCACGTGCCCTAAGGGTGATAAAAAAAACCTAGAAACTAAAAACTAGATGAAACTAAAAAAATTAATTGAAAAACTGAACCGAGGAAAAAGACAAGAAAATTTGATTAAAAAATTAAAAAAAAATTGGTTTAGTTCAATTTTGATTGTATAAGTCTAAAACCGACTGTATTGAACTATTTTGGTTTGAAATCTTGATCCCAACTCAATATAAATTGAAATTTTCTGAAACCATCATCTAAATTAGCCACCCTTACTTACCTGCTCTCTCAAGTCTCAATCTCTTCATTCCCACAGCGCACCCTCCCTCTCTATATCTAGTCTCTACTCTCTCAAACTCTTATGTAATGTGTTGAGAATCAGTAAGTATCACCAAATGATACATTTGAGGTTCCTATTGGGCTTATTACTAAGTCAGGATCCAAGAAGGTCAAAAAGGTATTTAATGGGCTAATTCAAAATGTCTGGGCAAGTCAAACGTCAAAATGAGTTCAAGATATGATTAGGTTTTAATTAATATAATCCACATGAGAGAAGAAATTGAGAAAGCCTGGTAGCTTGTGGATTGGGCAAGAAATCATGGTTGCTTGCGGACCGGACAAAGAGAGATAATTTTAGGTTTATTTTTTCTAATGTGTAGTTTTATGGTAACAAGTATAACTTTTGATCCAACCATTGGATCAAGATAAACTTTTTTTTTTCAAAAAGATCCTAAAGGCCTTGTTTTCTATAAAGTTAAAATTTCTTAGCAATAAAAGTTCATAAAGACCTTACGATAAAGCCAAAATATACTTACAGAAATTGTATTATTTTTCTAGTTGGTTACGGATTATTTTTTCTATTTTATCCATAACTATTTTGTTATTTTTGAGCCTTATTTAGAACATTTTACCTAGTATAAATAAGGTTATTTAGCTTGTTTTTAGGATTTTTTTGGACATTGATTATCATTCAAAAATAATATTGTTGGCGTGATGGTTGCTAATATTTTTGGTTCTTCATTGAACTCTTCAGGAATTTTTAAAGATTAATTATTTTTATGGTATTCATACTTCTAGTTCTAGATTCTTTATAATAAAAGGGTTGGGGTTTTTCATCCAATTACTTCAGTTCCTTTGTTTCAGTTATCATTACATCAAGTTTTCTATCAATATGATTTTAGTTTATTTGGGTTGTTTTATATCTTTATCATGGGTTTTAGGGGTGTCACCTTTCAGGTTCACATTAGTTAGTATCTGAGTAAAGCTTTAAAATCATATTTAATCTATCTATTTGTCTTTAAATTTTTACATAATTTGTTTTGAACTTTATTCTTAATTTTTTGTTAGCCTTATAAAAAAAAGATAAAAGTTTTTGTTAAGTTATATCCATTGCCAAATAGTAAAAAGAAAATAAAAGAAGAAATCACATTAGTTTAGTTTCTACTAAAATAATAGAGATTACATAATTTGAATTTGGAATCTTCAGAAGTTTCAATTCACATTAGTTTGTCTTTAACCAGTAGGTATTGTTTCCTTGAAAATTGATTTTGGGTTGTTAAAACTATAGAACTTTGATTTTAAGTTTGAAAGAACATTACAAATCAGTGTTTCACTAGTAGGGTCTGTTGTTTTAGAATTTTAATTTTAGGATATTGCGTATATGTTGTTTTTGGGTTTCATAGAGTCATTCGTGAATTTCATATTCTTTCTATTTTTATTCCCATAATCATTTTTTTTTGTTTTTTCTTGATTGTCTTGTGTCTTAAAAGCTTTGGTTAGACATTATGAACTACATTTTTTTATTATTATTTTGATTAGTTTCCTAAAGAACTGAAAAAAGACCACAAGTTGTAAAAGGAGAAAAGATGGGACTATTATCGTGAAAAGCCAAGATTTGAGTAAAACATGAGTGAAGTGGTGTATTATTAAGTGTAAACACATAAGTAACTATGTGAGGATATTTTTCTATCACTAACATAAAATTTTAAAGGCAAGTCATCACCTAAAGAGGAGAAGAGCACACTCCTTTTGTTACTGGAAACACAATTGTATGAATGTTGTGTTTAGTGATATAAGAGATTAAATGGATAGGAAAATACTATTATTACAAGCTTGTGAGAAAAGCCATCTCGATGGGCTCCTAATGACAGAATGCTAAAAAGACATTCTACCACACCTGCGTATGAGTTGGTTGATGAGAATGAAGATGAAGAAGCCAATGAATTTGACCATACATCATTTAGCTAGAGGGAAGATTTTGGTAGCAAAGAAATCATTGTGAAGAGAGTTTTGATAAGCTAAAAGTTTTGTCCATAAAGGAGTATGAAGAGATATAGGGTTTTATTATGACTTTGATAACAGTCTAGGAAGCATTAAGATGAGTGTTCTAGTCTTTCAAAGGAGGAATGATATCAAAGCTTATTTAGAATAGGAAAAGAAGGTAGATTTGATCTTTGATTGTCACAACTACTTGGAAGAGAAAAAGATAACTTATGGTGGTTGAATTTATTGATTATGTTATTATTTGGTGGGATCAACTTGTTTTGAGTAAGAGAAAAAATTATGAGAGACCTATTAATACATGGGATAAGATAAAGATAATCATGAGAATGAGATTTGTCCCAAGTCACTATTATTGGAATTTATATCATAAATTGAAAATTATAACTCAAGGTTCTAATAGTGTAGAGGACAATCATAAAAAGATGGAAGTACCTATGATTCAGATGAATATGATGGATGAAAGAAAAACTACTATGACTAGGTTTTTGAATGGTTTGAATCGTGAGATGGTGACTATGGTTGTGTTGTAGCACTATAGAGTTAAAAGACATGGTGTATATGACTATAAAGTAGAACAACAGCTTAATAGTAAGGGTAGTACATGATAAGTCTAAAATTTAGGTTATATATATATATATATATAAAAGCTTTCCCAAGCCAAGCCAATTATAGGAGCTAAAACCAAACCACCTAAGGGCAAGATAGAACTCTTCACTGATACTAGATGTAAATTCTATACTCAAATACCTTGTAATCATGATATTAAATGTTTTTGATTGGAAATCGATCACATAACGTCTCAATATCCAAATAAGATAGCTATAATATCACTTGATCATAGAAGAGATTGAATCTAAAAGTGACAACAATGATGAGGAGAAGTCACCATTTGAGGATGTTAGTGATGATGATGTGGAGTATCTGGCTAAGGGTGAATCGTTGATGATTAGGTAAGCATTGAATGTTCATGTAAAAAAGGATGATTTTGAGTAATAAAGAAATAATATTTTTCATATGATATACCGCATAATAAAGAAATAATATTTTTCATATGATATACCGCATCAATAATAAGGTACGTAATATAATTATATATAATGAGAGTTGTACTAATGAAGTACTATGCTTATTAGGAAGTTGAATTTGAATACTACAAAGCATCATAAACCTTATAGACTTATGATGGGGAAGTGAAGGTTAATACATAGGTTTTGGTTTTGTTTTTTATTATAAGATATAATGATTAAGCTTTATGTAATGTTATTCCTATGATTGCAAATCATTTGTTTTTGGGGAGGTAGTGGTAATTTAATAGGAAGGTTATATATGATAGGTTTAAGAATATGTATTCATTTATAAGATACGAGTAATTTATCATTTTTGTACCGTTGTCACCAAAGCAAGTTTATGAGGACTAATTTAAATAGAAAAGAGAAAGTAAAGTTGAAGGGAGTGAAAATGCATATTTGATTATGAGCCATGAGAGGAGAGAAAAGTTAGATTTATGTGAGAGGTAAGAGAAAAATCAAGGATAAAAGAAATAAATGAAGAGAAAATAGAGTGTTGAGGGGAAAATATAGAAACAAATGAGTTTTTATGAAAACAAAAGGTGAGGTTAATGGTTTTTTTTATACTAACTAACCTATGTTTATACTTTTATACAAATAGGCATATTTTAATGCTAAAGAGCTTGATTTTTTTTATTCCTAGCGTTGTTGTTTCTTTGTTATAGAAATTTAAAAATGTGTATCCTTAAGATGTTCCTATTGGTTTGCCACTAATAAGGGTAATAAAACATCAAATAAATCTTATAGATAGAGCTGTGATTCCTAATTGACCAGACTATATAAGTAATCATGAGAAGACAAATAAGCTTCAAAAGCAAATTAAAGAGATGATGTCTAAGGGGCACATAAAAGAAAGCAAAGCCCATCTGCTGTTCTATTATTATTAGTGCTAAAAAAAGATGGATATTGAAGGGCGTGTGTTGATTGTAAAACTATCAACAACATTACTGTAAAGCATATACATTCCATTCCTAGGCTAAATGACATGTTAGATGAATTGCATGATTTTTGTGTTTTTACTAAGATTGATTTGAAAAGTGAATATCATCAAATTAGAATGAAAAAAAAGATAATGAATGAGAAACTGCTTTTAAGACTAAATATAGTTTGTATGAATGGATAGTTATGTCGTTTGGTTTTACTAATACATTTAACACTTTTATGAGATTGATGAACTATGTTTTGCATGCATTCATAGGCAGGTTCATTGTTGTTTATTTAATGATATCTTGGTTTATAATAAGATTTTATAAGAGCATGTTTAGCATTTGTATTGTGTGCTTAAAGTTTTGAGAAAGGAAAAATTATATGTTAATCTAAAAAAGTATACTTTTTGCATGAAAAAAGTTGTTTTTCTTGATTATATTGTTAGTGCAAAAAGTATAGAGATAGATAAGAAAAAGGTGAAAGTTATCCAATAATGACCCACACCTATATCAATTACTAAGGTAAGAAGCTTTCATGGTTTAATTAGTTTTTATAGGAGATTCATTAAGGATTTTATAAAACTAGCTACACCACTCACTAAGGTTGATAAGAAATTTATTGGGTTATAAATGGGGCGGTGAACAAGAGAATGTGTTTAATTCTCTTAAAGAAATGTTATGTTCAACACCTTTTTTAGCATTACCTAACTTTTATAAATGTTTTAAGATTGAGTGTGATGCTTTAGGAATAAGTATTTGAATTGTTTTAATATAGAAGAAGTGACCAATTGCCTATTTTAATGAAAACTTTAATGAAGTAGTATTGAATTACCAAACTTACGACAATGAGCCTTATGTATTATTGGTGAGGACTTTAAAAACTTGGCAACATTACTTGTGGCAAAAAAAAAATTGTTATCTATTTGGACCACGAGTCACTAAAGCACTTGAAAGGACAAAGTAAGTAAAATAGTAGTCATGCTAAATAGGTAGGATTCATTGAAACCTTTCCTTATATGATTAAGTACAAGGTAAGGATAATGTAGTGATTGATGCATTATCTAGAAGGTACATTATTCTTTCTACTTTGAATGCAAAATTACTAAGTTTTGATTATGTTAAAGATTTGTATGCCAAAGATAGTGATTTTGCTAATGTGTATAATTGTTATGAGAAATCAACCTATGGTAAGTTTTATAGACTTGGATTTTATTTGTTTAAAGAGAATAAATTTTATGTGTCTGATAGTTTTATGCTTGAATTACTTATGTGTGAAGCTCATGAGGGTAGTTTAGTGGGATACTTTGGTGTTATGAAGACTTTAGAAGTTTTGTATAAATATTTTGATTGGTCTAAAATAAAATATGATGTGTAAAAGGTATGTGATAAATGTATCACATGTAGGCAAGCTAAATCTAAGGTCTTATCATGTGAGTTATAAAATCCTTTACCTGTACCTAAGAAATCTTGGGTAGATATTTTCATGGATTGTGTATTGGGTTTACCTATGTTAAAAAGTGGTAGGAATTCAATTTTTATGGTTTTAGATAGGTTATTTAAGATGACATATTTTATGTCATATCATAAAACTAATGAGGCAACCAACATTGCTTATTTATTCTTTAGGGAGATAGCAAAACTTCATAGTGTTAATAAGAGCATTATTTCTGATTGTGATGTTAAATTTTCTTTACTATTTTTAAAAGGTTTTATAGGGAAAGTTATGAACTAAATTATTATTTTGAACTAATTGTGATCCATAAATGGATGATTAAACATAAATAGTAAATAGAACTTAAGTTCTTTATTCTACACTGTCATTCAAAAGAATCTAAAACAATTGAGATGATAGTTTGTTGTTCATTGAATTTGCATATAATAAGAGTGTGCATTCTACTACTAATCATTCACCATTTGAAATTAAGTTCTTTAGATTTGATTGTTAATAAAATGATTAATCTTGATAGTAGTGGAAAAACACAGGTGGTGAATGCACTCTATAAGAGTTTTCAATGATCTATAGAGAAAATAAATGAATAATATGCATCTAAAGCTAACAAAGATTGTTGATGTATTATATTTAAACCAGGTGATTAGGTTTGGGTGCATATGAGAAATGACATATAAGATCTAAATTGAAACATATAGGAGATGGTCCATTCCAAGTTCTTGAATAAGTCAATGACAATGCATATAAAGTTGATCTTCCAAGTGAGTATAACATTAATGCTACTTTTAATATTTTTAATCTTTTACTATTTGATGCAGGTTACAATTCAAGGTTCAAGAAGAGTAGAAATGATGAGAATCAATAAGCATCTAAATGATTTATTAGAGGTACCAATTGAACCTATTATAAGGTTAATAACCAAGAAGGTTAGAGAAGCATTTAATAGGCCAATTCAAAATATCTAGGCCAAGTCAAATATTAAGATGAGTTTAAGAGATGATCAAGCTTTAATTAATATAATACACACAAGATAAGGAGTTAGGAAAGCCTAATAGCTTGCGAATTGGGTAAGAAATCTTGGTAG
>Ga0325414_1002989_pt1 | contig 17452 bp, 7 predicted proteins | sample PopdelMetagenome_8_FD_206183 | JGI IMG/M metagenome (GOLD analysis project Ga0325414, IMG submission 206183) | Populus deltoides microbial communities from Bellville, Georgia, United States - Leaf-PdKOR-R3 | ecosystem: Host-associated > Plants > Phyllosphere > Phylloplane/Leaf | place: USA... | reverse complement strand
ATTCCTAGCTTAATGGAACTTTCAGACGAGTTTCTTGGTTTTTTTATGGCATGAAATGTAAAGCTCCATTTTGTATTTCGACAAATCTTTTTTTAATAAGATAATTTTTTTCCTGTTCTTTTTTTTTCCCCCTTCCTGTGAGTTCACAGATACACGCACGTGTTCACATATTTGATGTCCTGAAATGAGATTCAAGATTTTCGGCAACTCAATGCCAATATTTGCATAGTCTCAACAAACATATTTACAAATATGTAAGAGTGCATGTGAGGATTAGTCACCCGTTTTTTATGGCTATCGTACCCTACAAGAATTGAGAAATGCGTGGCGTTTTTTAGAAGAAGAAAAAAAAGGCAAATCTTGTTGAAAGATACACTTAGATTAATAATTAATCCAAACTTTTGAAACTTTCAAAATTGATTATTATTAATTAGATTAATGGAGCAAGTGGCTGTTTGTTTGTATTCCAAATTATGTTTCTAAAAAAAATTAAAATTTGTTAGAATAAAATTACTTTTTATATTTTTGAATCGTTTTGATTTGATGTTAAAAATAATTTTTAAAAATAAAAAATATATTTTTTAAAAATTTCAAAATTAAAATTATTTTAAAATACAATTATTAACATACTCAGAAACATTCCCGAAGCTACCAAAAAAGTCTTATAAGATATTCTCACCCTGTGAAATTAAACTAATTGAAATTGAGGTAAAAGGTTTCGCATTTGAAATTTGAAATTAAGGTGTAATCATTATTATTTATATTGTAATGTATTAAAATAATATATTTTGTCAAGTTTGCAGCTTTCTTGGTACCTTAATTAATATCTTCATCTTAATTTACTTGTAATGAAGGCTTAGACTATTAAATCGGCTTTGAAATATTGGTTTGATGATTTCGATTGGTTTGGAATTAAACTACTGGGTCACTAATGTAACTGACAATGCCAATTAAGGATTCAATTGCTTATGAAAGTGCACCAGGTTTGGACAGGAAGTAGCTGGCAAATTCCTGAAAATGCATCGACAAAAAGACTATGAATTTCTTGTCAGAATATTGAGTCATATACCAACGACAGTCAAGTGCAGTATCTACTAGTAGTTGATAAGAAGATGGGCACCATTTGAAGGGACCAACTGTGAGTGTTTCTGCATCACATTTTCATTCCTTTTCTTCTACCTTTCAACATTTCTTGCTATGGGATCCTTGAACTGTTGAATTTTCCATATATATAGTTGTACGTACGGCCATTCTTTACTCTCGATCTGTCGAATATATAAATCACTCACATTGAAAAGGGGCAGAATTAGTGAGGGAAATGATTGTAATACTTATGGAAATCCTAGAGCTCTGCTGTTAAGCTCCCAGAATGCACCAAGACAATGAGAGGCCTTGAAGGAGCCACCATGGCCATGTTGAAAAGGATTACATAACACGTACGAGTGCTGCCAAAAAGAAAAACTATTTTACTATCATATAATTCCCAGACAAACTAGATAATTCTTTGGAAATTAGTCCTGCATGCCACCCCCGAAGTGGGTTGCTTTCCCTGACTTCTTTTCACATCTCTATATATTCTCTTGTATTTACCTTGCATGCATTTTCAACAACATAATAATTAGCCATCATGGAAACAGGAAGAAAAAAACACAAAGGTTAAGGCTGTGGGGTTGAGTTTCAAAGGTTGGCCTGATATCTGTAGGTTTTGGCTACTTTCCAGCCAAGATTCTTTCTACCCAATTGAATTGCATTCACACCATCCATTAAAATGTACTTTGTAGGGCACATATTTATTGTTCATATTACTTTATCTTCCAACTTTACTCTTTTTTATTGATGGAGTTCTTATATATGTCAGAAACGCTAGAAAATTAATCAAAGAGCCTAGCTAATCCAAAAAGGTGTGAACTCTTTGTCAATGGTGGACTTGCTAGGAAACATGTCAATCTCTACTAATAATAACTGACTTGTAATATACTGCGAGTCAAAACTTTTCTTTTCTTTTTCAATGTAAACAGAATATTCAGGTTAGTATTCTACAATAAAAAAAATTAATTATTAATTTAAAATTTAATGTATATATTTAATAAAATAAATTAAAAATTAATAAATGCTAAAAGAATCATAACACTAACTAAAAATTAAGTTGTAAAGTTCAGAAATTGGCACAAATGATAATACTAGTAGTGTTTTTAACTACACAAATATTTTTTTTATAAGTAGTCTTCATTTCCTTATCAATTTAAATTCCGTTGATATAAAATAATTTGCTAGTAAAAGCTTCCTTTTTTCTTATTAATATCTTTGATTTTAAAAAATCTTAAAGTTTTTTCTCTATCATTTTATTTAAAAAAAAAATTAAAGAATTTATAAGATATAACCATGAAAATCAAGAAAATTAAAATAGAAATAAAAAACATACCTCCCTGACAAAAAGACTTGTTCTGAATCTTTACTGTGCTCATTTTTTTTCTGAAAATTTTCACCACGATATTTTTTCCTGGACGACATTTTATCATTATTTCAAAGCAATTTTCAATTCAAAAAAATTAACGCCCTAGTAATTTTAATGCAAGTGTATTAAAGAATGTCATAATGACACAATGTTCGTATATTGTTGCATGAAACTATTTAGAAGTGTAATTAAACTCAACTTAGCTAATCATCCTTGAAACATTTCAATGTGAATCCTTATCTAGCCTAGGTTTTCAAACTAAATCATATGATATTAACGTGATGTGACATGTTTAACTTGATGAATATAAAAACAACTTAAAAAATTTGTAAACACGTGGCTTGACTTACAAGAAATTCAAGACAACATTATTTTTTTTAATACTGAGAAGGTGACATATCATATTGATCCAAGTCAACCTACTAAACTTGCAACTCGAGTCATAAATCCTTCTAGGTTTAATAAGTTCTTTTAAAACTATTTTTATTTAATTATATAATAAAAATTCAATGATCTCAACATAGCAATTCAAAAAATAAAATATGATGGATTGTGCAAAAAGAATGATGATTCAAGACCAAAGTAAAAATTAAATAGAATTTAATAAAATAAAACAAAATCCTTCATTGATCTAGGAATTTAAAAGAAATCAAATACATTATATTTTAAATTATTTAATTTTTAAGAGTTTAAATATGAATGATCAAGATTTTTTTTTTAAAAAAGAAACTAGACGTTGGATCATAGGCGGCCTAAAAATAAGCTCAAGCCCACATGCTTGAGTCTTTTTTATTTCTTCTTCAAATTAGACAGACAATTTGTCATACACCTGATTTTTTTTAAAAGAATTAAATGACATGTTGTTGTCCTGCCTAGATTTCAGCCACCATAGAGGTAGGCAGAAAATCAAGGTTGTGTTATTTGATCTAAAAACCTATTTTTCAACTCATTTTCATCTAGAAACATTGTTATAACCTCCTTTTAAAATCAATTTATCAATCCAAAAAATCTCAAAAACTAGGGTCTTTAATTCGTTTTATGGTCGCACCAAAGATTTTGAGTCAATCGAGTCAAGTCAACCCGATTAGGTCAAAATCAAGTCAAAGAGTTAAGACCTATTTGGTTTCCAATCTTTTTGCTAAAGGGTTTTTTGGTTTAAGGGTGTGTTTTACAAATACCCCCTTAAGCTTGTTTTGACAGTTTTATTACAAAAAAAAAAGAGGTTTTTGCCAAACAAAGTAAAAAAAATAAAAAAATATATTTTTTCTTGCATATGGCCAAAACTACTTCAAATTACTTTAGTATTTTAAAAAAATCTAAAATACTGCGGCATGTTTTAGAAAGGGTGTTGCATGGATTTACAACAAGTTTGTAAAGTTCCCAAGGATTTTGGCCTATATTTAAAAAATATTAAAAATTTATTTTTAGGCAAGAGAATATATTATTCACTTTTAATATAAAGATAAAAAACTTACAAAATGGTTAATATCCAAAATATTATTAGGGATAATGATTTATTATTACTCACCTTTAATATAAGGATTAAAAAAACTTGCCTGAAGTTAATATCTAAAATATTATTGTGAGTGAGACAACTCATTCACTCATGATATAAGGATAAAAAACCACAAAGAATTTTATCTGAAATATTATTTAGAATGATCCAATAGCAAAAAATTTCAAGTTTATCCCGCAAAAAAGCCTCAATGATAATTGAGGATATTTCACCATTTCAGATCAAGTTCTTGACCTAGGAAACCAGAGTTTGTTTATGGTAGCAAACCCTCCAATGTAGACTGATAGAAATAGAAATAGAAATAGAAACATCATCGGACCATAACAAACAAAGATAAAAAAAAAACAATGCAGCTTACTTCAAGTAAGATGTACTAGGGGTACTAATAACTTCTCATTACACTACTAGTTCCTTGTCTTGAATCTCTATAAGACCAATTAGGGTTTCTAGTAACCATAATACTACATGACGACTCCCTTATCCAACTAAATCCCTTACTAGTAAAAGCTTTGTTTTTTCTTATTAATATCTTTGATTTTAAAAAATCTAACAGTTTTTTTATCTATCATTTGATTAAAAAAAACTAAAATAATTCATAAGATAAAACCATGAAAATCAAGAAAAATAAAATAAGAAATTGAAAACATACCTCCCTAATAAAAAAAACCTCTTCTGACTCTTTATTGTGTTCATTTTGGTTTCTAAAAATTTTCACCAAAATATTTGTTTCCTAGACAACATTGTATCATTATTTCAAAAGCAATTTTCAATTCTAAAAAAATAACACCCTAGTAATTTTAATATGAGCATATTAAAGAATGTAATAATAACACAATGCTCATATATTATTGCAGGAAACTCTTTAGAAGTGTCATTAAACTCGACTTAGCTGATCATCCCTAAAACATTTCGATGTGAATCCTTGCCTAGCCTAGGATTTCAAATTAAATCATGTTGATAGTAACATGATGTGACATGGTTGACTTGATTTGGGTATATAGACAACTTGAAAGATTGGTCAATACGTGACTTGACTTAAAAGAAATTCAAGACAACATTATTTTTTTTAATACTGAGCAGACAACATATCGGATTAATCCAAGTAAACCATTGAACTTGCAACCCGGGTCATGGACTTGCCTAGGTTTAATAAGTTATTGTTTTGGAAACTATTTTTTATTTAACTATATGATATATTAGAGAATGTGTTTATATATATATATATATATATATATATATATATATATATATATATATATATATATATATAGGAAATATTATAGGACTATTGACACGATCAAAAGATTGATGTTTTATCCCAAGTGCAAGAGTGTCGAAGTAATAAATAACCCGGCAAGACTGGGGTCGAACCATAGGGAGGTGAACTATATAAATTACAAATAATATATATATTTAATAAAACAAAGAGTTTATGAGAATTTTATGGGATATTGATGTAAGGATTAAACAAGGATAAAACTATTGTTAAGGTTAGAGGATCTACTAATGGTATTTGAAATAAGTATAGTATAAACTCTTTTTATTACTTAACTGGAAACCACACACAAAGGAGGTTCCAATCGGATTATAAATTATTAACATGATTACATTAGTAATCTTATTTGAATAATGCTAATATTTGTAAATATTATCAGGTATTCATGATGTTAATTTATGTTAACAACAAATCAAGTTCCTTTCATAGCACAAGTGTCGGTTAAACCATACAGTAGGCTAAGAAAGGGTCAAGCATTTATTGTACCAAGGGTTATACAACATAAATCTAGATTTACCATTTAACAAGCAAAGTATTAAGAGTGAAATAGATAAAAAATACAAAACATGTTAGTATCGAACATTAAAGTCCATGTTGAGTTTACACTATACTCATTCTTACACCATTAGTGTAACCTTTTCACCTTGACATAATAAACTTAACTAAACATAACGAAAGAGAGAAACATAAATAAACAAGATAAGAACATAAATAAGATATAAGTTAACTAAGTATAGTAAAGAAAATGAAAAGCATGAACAAGAGATTAATATAACATAAAAATAAAAATAAAGATTACAAAAAACAAAGAAAGAGAGTGATCTTGATCTGAACACCAAGATGCCTAAATGGATGGCAAATGCCTCCTTTTATAGGCCAAAATTTAGAATTATTAATTTGATGACTAATTGTTGAGTGGGTGGCCACCTCTTAACTTGGTAACAATCCTTATTTCTTATCTGCAGAAAACATCATTGCTAACATAAGAATTGGAACAGATAGTATTCATGAAAGTTTTGGAAAATTGTCTCAGCTTTCCAACAAAATAAGAATAAGGTCATTTAGACTTCTAGAACTCGAGATATGGGCTGAACACTAAACAATATCTGGGTTGCAAGACAGATTCCGACTTCTCTATTGTTGCTACAATTTGAACTTGAAAACAGTCTTTTTAAATCTTGGACTCTTTATGAACATTTTAGGCTTATGTCTTAGCTTTCTATTCATATAAGCCAGACCTAAATCCAAGTTCTATAGCTCCAGTTATGATCCAATAACTGAATGATGTTCCAATTTGAATTCAACTAGCATCTCTTTTCTAAGCTTAGCCCTCTCTTTGTCTTCTCAATTTCAGTAATTAAACTCATCAATCAATCCTTTGATTTATGTAATAGGTCTGTATTTAAAATGAATATTTACCATAAATTAAAGGTATCTTATATTATCAGACTTGTTATTATAAAACATGCTCTAGTTAAGGAGTTATTGATACTTCAAGTGCAAAATAATAATATAAAACCTTGATAAAAATACACTTTTAAGTACTAATCAACTACTCTAGTGTTGTAGTCTCTATACTTACTTTTGTATAGTGCCCTATACATATAAATAGAAAAGGTTGGCTAACTAATAAGTCAAGCCTTCTATTATTCACAACTTGGTATTAGAGTCCTAAACAACTTAAAACTCTTTCTCCCTCTCTCCAATGGACTCTTCTTCTCAGCCACCGGTGCAGACTTCCTCTGCCTCTACTGCACCACCGGTGCAAACCTTCTCCTTTATTGCACCACCAATGCAGTCTGCATATGAGGCTTCCTTTACTCCTGCCTCTGTTTTACACTTTGCCCCTACTGATGTTGGCCGAAATCTTGCCAACATGAATGTCTCAAATTTGCAAACTTCTTTTGTTGCTGCCATCCATATTGCTTCGGTGGATACCATTGTTCCACTCTCCAATACCCATCAAGTTATTTCTCTGAAACTTACAAACACAAATTACTTATATTGGTGAATGTATATGAAGCCAAATCACTTAGGACAAGGAGTTTTCCAATTTGTTGATGGCTTATTATCGTGTCCTCCTCATGTGTTTGCTGTTGATGGTACTTATCTTTAGGTAAATCACTCTTTTCTTTGTTGGAAATAACGGGACCAATTCATTCTAAGTGCACTGCTTTCTTCGCTCTTAACGGATGTTCTCCATCTTGTTATTGACTGTCAAACCTCGCACTTTGTTTGGCGCACTCTTGAGCAAGCTCTTGCTTCTCCATCTAACTCTAGCAATGGATGAGGACACAGGTTTTCTTTCAAGTCTGATTTTCTCAGCTTCAATGCGTCTTCCAACAATGACTGGAGGTAGGGAAATTGGCAGCGAAATAAGGGGCATCATGCCTGTTCACAGTGGTCTAATGTTCATTGTCAGTTATGCCAAGCCTTCGGCCACTTAGCCCCTCAATGGGCTCAACTTCAGAGCCATGGACAACAGTCTAGTGCAAATCTGATGCTGAGCAATATTTCCTTAACAAGTTCTGCCGATTGGTTTCTTGACACCGATGCTATTCAACATGTCACACCTGATCTTGCAAATCTGACAGAGTTCGAATCATATATCGGTAATGATTACTTGCTTGTTGGTGATGGTAAGGGACTTCCCATATCTAATATTGGTCATACAAAGATATATGCACCACATCGTACTTTCAATTTATCTAATGTTCTTCATGTCCCACATATTAAAAAACCTTTGCTTTCTGTTTGTTGCTACTTAATTTTTGACCCATATTTTGATAAAAAAATTTTAAAAAATAATAAAAAAAATAAAGGTTTACATGTAGTAATAACATAGAGCATCAGGGCTAATATTAAGGAAGCAATATGTCAAGGAGATAATTATTGAATCATATATAATTACTGCAATATAAAATACCATAGATATATGATTTGATTCGTGCTGGTTATAGAAAATAATCAATGCAATATAAAATACCATATATATAGGATTTGTTGGTGCTGATTATAGAAGACAATCTCTGCAATAATTATTGCAGTATTTCCTTGAATAGCACGTGCAAAGATTTATATTAAGTGAACCTCCAGTCATATAGAGGGAGAGAAAAATATTCAAAAGGGGGCAATTTTTCAGAAAAGGGGAGCCAAACATAAAAAACCCTAAAGATAAGAAAACCCTAAACCCATTTCATCTTTCTCTTCTGGTCGCTCCCTCCCTTTGAAAAGAAAAAAACAGAGCCGCCCTCCCTGCGAGGTTAGTGTTATGACAATATGACATGCATGTTTTTTTGTTACCTATTTTGAAAACATAGGTCCCCTTTTTTGTTGTTGCCTTCTTCGAGCTCTTATTTTCATTTGTTTGCTCGACCTGTCCTTTTTAACCAATATGTGCTCCACGTGCTACATTTCCTATCCTTTTCATGCTTGATGAAGATATCTCTAGTTCCTTATAGGGCGCTTTCTTGCTCCATTAAATATTGCCTTTTATTATACTTTTGCAGATGTTTTAATTGTCTTTTCCATTTTTTAAGAAATTATTTTTAGAGGAAAACTCAAAGGATTTGGTTTTACTCATGAAAACTAAAACTTTTAATGCAATCATCATATTTTTTTTTAAGAAACTCTCATGAAAGGTGTTTCAGAAGTTCTATGATGATACCCTTTTGAGCTTTAGTTCACTGTAGACTCCTATGTGCACTCTTTGCCCCCAGTATGGTGTGCAATACCTATCAGGTTTAAATTTGGTTTAGATCGCTCCAATATGAGAATTGATGGAGTCATCTCCTTAGTCATGCATAAAAATAGTAAAAGATTTTGAATGCTATGAGATCATGCGTTTTACGAAGAAAAGGTTCTTTACAGAGAGAATTCATGGCCAAACTTTATTTTATTGATCAGGAAGCATAATATTTCTTTATAGGGTTAGCATTCACAAGTCTAACTAGATCTTCTCCATCCATCTAGATAACAATAAAGCTCCTCCCGAGAACGCTTTCTTTACCACGTAAGGGCCCTTATTGTTTGGCACCCATTTACTCTGATCTTCTTATGGTAAAGGCTATATTTTATTCAGTGCAAAATCTCCTTCGTGGAATCCTCGAGGTCAGACCTTCTTATCATATGGTTTGGCTTTCTTTGATGATGACAGATTGCCGCTATCCTCTTTTCATTGATCGGATTAAACTATTCATATCTAACTTTTACCCATTCCACCTCTTCTAAACTTAGAGTCTACCAATACTTTTAATGAGGGGTTTTCCACTTCTAAAGGCATCACCGCCTCCATTCCATATACCAAAGTGTACGAGGTGGCTCCTATTGAAGTTCGGACCGCGGTGCGGTATGCATGAAGAGCAAATAGCAACATCTTATGCCAATCCTTATAGGTGACCACTATTCTCAAAATAATCTTTTTAACATTCTTGTTTGTAGCTTCTACTGTGCCATTCATCTTTGGCCTTTTCGGCGAGGAATTGGAATGCTTGATTTTCCATTTAGCGCAGAGTTCTATTATCATCTGCCATTGAAGTTTTGGGCATTATTAGTTATACTCTTTTCTCACGGACCATATCGACAGATCAAATCTCTTTCCATAAATTCTTTACCATTTTTTGTCTCCACGTTATCCAAACATCTCAACAAAGTTTCGTCAGATGATTTCTTATTCAAACTTTACCCATCAAGATAGAAATCCATTGGCAACCTCCTCAAAGTCTTCTTGTTAATTTTGGATGCTCCCATGGGATAAGTCTAGTTTTGGATGAAATTCTTGATATCATAGTACCAAGGGTTTCCAGCTATTTCTCTTTCAACTGAGCAACAATGAGCTGGATTATTTCTGATATTAATGCGTACCGACTGTACCTTGTGCCCAAAGTCTATTCTAGCCATAGAAGCTAGCGTGACCAAAGCGTTAGCAAAATGGTTTCCTTCCCTTCTTAGATGGGTGAACTTCATTTCCTCAAATTCTCTAGCCAATTTTAGACAGGTATTCTTGGTAAAGTCTCAACTTCTTATACTTGGTTTGCCATTTTCTTTTCACTTGGAAAATAATCAAAATCATCTCCATACATATCTATCTTTCTAATATTCAGCTCCAATGCCACCTCTAAAACAAGAATGCAAGCTTCATACTCCTACGTTGTTATTGCACCCAAACTGCAACTTAACCAAATACTGCTTTTTATTAGGAGAGATTATCATTGTATCAGCTTTGTTACCATATTTGTTTACAGCACCATCCAAGTACATAGTCCACTAATCTAATTTTCCTTCCTCAACTGAAAGCACATCTTTATCAGGTTAGTCAAATTTTAATGGCTCATTATCTTCCATAGCATGGTCAGCTAGGTGATCGACAATAACACTCCCTTTTACAGCTTTCCTTGTCATATATACTATGTCATACTCAGCTAGTAGAACTTGTCATCTTGCAATTTGGTTTGATAGATGAAGCTTTCCAGATGTACCTTAATGGGTCTAATTTTGAAATCAACCATGTAGTATGATACAACATATATTGACGCAATCTTTTCATAGCCCATGCTAGTGCACAACATAGTTTCTCAATCATAATATACCTAGACTTGCATTCCTTGAAGTTCTTGGTTAGGTAATAAATGACCTTTCATTCCTTTTAGTTTTGTCGTGTTGGCCAAGCACACATCCCATTGTCGTTTCAGTTACTGTTAAGTACAAGATCAACGGCCTTTCTGGTACAGGAGGAATAAGCTGGGGTGGATTCAGTAGGTACTGAAAGCTTCTTCGCTGTTAATATTATCGGGAATATCCAAAATATTATTGAGAATAACTTGTTATTATTCGCTGTTAATATTTGGATAAAGAAGCTCTAAGTGGTAAATATCCAAAATAATTTTCTAGGAATAATAAGTCATCACACATCCTTGAAAGAAGCCTTGATTATAATCGAGGACATTTCAATTTTTGACTCCACGGTTTACGAGCCGTGAGAGTATGAAACACTAAGGCAAAAATAAGCTTTTAAAGCGCCCTGAATTTCCTTAGATTTCTATTTTTTCCCCTCCTCCTTATGATTTACGAGTCACAAACTTTTGAAATACTAAGGGAAAAATGAGTTTTTAAAGCACATGGAATCTCCTTGGATTTCTATCTTAATAAATGATGCAACCATATTATTCGATATTTTCACCCACATTTAACTAGTGTTTTGCCTATGTTTTATATATAAAATGCCTTGATATTCTTTGTTTTTTGTTTTGAAGGCACTTTTGGATGAAAGATGCAAAAAGGAGTAAATTGGAGATAATTGGCAGATTTGACCTTCAGTCGATGTTTTGTGCAGAGCATGAGCTCTAGAGGTTGAAATGAAGTGATTCCAGTGGAATTAAAAAGCTAACATCCATACCTTTCTAGAAATCTATGGCAAAAAAATAAAATAAGGAAGAGCATGGAAATCTCAGCCTTCAAAGTCAAATCTCGCAATCTGCCAATGTTGACCTTCGACCATTTCAACTTAAATATATGGAGCTACAGAAGTCCAATTGATGCAAACTCAATTTTTATGGATTCTTGACTCAAAGACCTATAAACATGACAAATTTCTTCCAAACACGATGCATATTAGGGAGATATGATTTTTTAAAGATGACAACTGAATTCTTCCAGCAAACAGGTTTCGTGAAGAAACGAGTCCAAATTACGTTCCGAAGCATCTAAACCGATATCCAAGTTTTTATTTCAGCAATTTAGCTCCTCTAAGTCAAATTTTGAAGATTTCATGCAAGGTTATTTCTTCTTTTTTAGGAAAATAGTTATTGAAGTACTTAAATGCAAACAGTCTACTTAAAGGAGGATAGAGACTAGGGTTTCCTAGGATATAAAAAGAATGAGAGAATAGAAGGGGGGCAGCCAGCCAAGAAGAGAAAAATGCCCCCCTCCTTTAAGAAACCCGAAATCATGCATTCCTCCTTCTTTTTGATTAGTTGTTCAACAAACATGCAAGACTAAACTCTTTTTCTTGGTTGCAAGGACATGGAAACCTTTGGATTTCAAGAACTGTGAGATTTATTTTACCTTTTCTTTTTAGTTTATATGATGAATATGTTTGTTCTCCTATGCTTATTTTTTCTATGATTGTTTATTTTAATTGCTAGAGCGGATTCTAAGTTATTATTGTAGACAATCTATTGCTAAGTTTGATATCAAAACCAGAGTTGTGGTATATGAACTTGTGAAGCAACTGATTTTAATAATTATGGCGGATCTACGTTATTAATCTTAGGGAGAACATTCAATCAAATTAAACGTAGACTGCGGACAGTTATGTTTTCTTGATTAATCAACTTATCCAGTTCTTAAGGCAGCCATTGAATTAAATTACAATTGCGGACACTGTGGTTGTTTGATGGTTAGGGTTAGTTATTTGGCAGATTCGTTAACTAACCAATGTTAAGAAGAGATAAATATTCAAAATATAAATTGAAGTTTCGTTTCCATGATTAGTTCTGATTTCTGTAGGTGGATGTGTGCTTGCGACCAAGGTTTGTTCTCTTGATAATTTTCTGATTTTATTAAATTTTGTTTAATAGTTTTCTGTTTTCTTTTGCTTTAGCCTAGATAACATCCAAACCCCCCCTCTCAAAATGCATATCATCTAGCATAAAAATCTGACTTGAACCTTCCTCGTGGGGTCGACCCCTTACTTGCTCTATACTATCTTGTGTGTTGTGTTTTAAGCTAGGGTAATTAATTTGTGCGACCGCGACATCGCAACAATAAATTTAGTCTGAATCAAACACAGATTTCAAGAGATTTGCATTGGCTCTCCATGGTACTTTATAGACATATCTAAGGGTGTGATCCACATTGACTAAGGGTTATTTCTTTTTAAACTTTTAGCCTAAATCCATTCATCATAGCAAAACATATCCTAGAAAAACACGAACACCATAGCAATTATAAAGCAAACCAAACACCAAGCAGCTTACCTTAGGTAGGGCGTACTAGGGGTGCTAATACCTTCCCTTTACGCAACCAGTCCCTTGCTTTAGAATATCTGAAAGACCAGTTAGGTTTCCTTGTGACCAAAATATTAGGTGGTGACCCCTTTATTCACAAAAACAAATAAACCCAAAATCAAATGAAAGTTCGCCATCAAACGCCGCGCGGGGGACGTGCGACAAAATGGCTACTCCACTAAGGACCCTTGGACTAAGTTTGGTAATTGTTTTTTTATTATGCTATGTATTGTTTTTTGTTTTATTATGAATGATACTTTGTTTCAAAGCTTTAGCATGCATCTGTACATTCTGTTATACATGGTCAAATTTGTCCGTTATGAAAATCAGATTGCTTTAGCTTTTGCATGTATTTTCAATTTTTTAGTCTAAAAAAATAAGATTGCTTGTAATAACAAACGTCTTCATTTTCAATGTCAAATTTATCCATTACGAAAATCGTCGCGTTTGTCTTTAGGACCTACAAGCCATGAAACTTCTACTCCACTTGAATTAATTTTTAGTGATGTTTGGGGTTCTGCTCCTCTTTTTTCATCTGATAGTTTTTGCTATTTTGTTATTTTTATTGATGCGCATACAAAATATATATGGTATTACCCTCTTCTTGCAAAGTTTGATGTTTACTTTGTTTCTCATCAATTTCAAACTCTCGTTTAACGTCAATTTTCACTAAAAATTAAATATTTTCAAACTGATTAGGGCAGTGAATACCACAAGTTATCCTCTTTCTTTCAGACCATTGGTATTCATCATCCTCTAATTTTTCGTCACACTCATGAACAAAATGGAACAGTTGAATATTTTCATAGGCATATTGTGGAAATCGGACTTACTCTTTTAGGACAGTGTAAAGCACCATTAAGATTTTGGAATTATGCTTTTGAAACCTCAGTTTATCTTATTAATTGAATGTCTACTCTTGTCCTCGACAATAGATCTCCTTTTGATTGTCTTTTTCAATGGTCTCTAGATTATCATTTTTTTCCATTTCTGCGTCCCTATCATAATCATAAATTAGATTTTCATTCCTCTCCATGTGTGTTTTTAGGGAATAGCTCTTCTCATCTTTGTTATCGTTGTCTTGATATCGCATCTCAACGTATTTATATCTCTCATCATGTTCGTTTTTATGAACATGTTTTTCCTTTTGATAGATTTGAACATATTGCACAGTCCACCTCTTATTCCTCAAACCAATCTGACCCTGCCCTTCTACCCACTGTTTTCACACTACTATGGATTGCATAGGATCCATAGTAGTGACGCCTCTACTGCAAGCTCTACCTCTGCTTCTACTGGTGGGTTGAATCTAGTTGTTGATTTGTCTTCTTATTCATTGCAGCAGGATCCTTTTTTGCACTCACTTCTATTTGTATCGCTGCCCATGGTCAGTAGGCACCCTATGGTCCTTCGTCCGTGGTAGCCGAAGACAACTAATTTGATTGTTTTTTCTGCCACTACTGCCATTCTTGTCACTCGGGTAATGTCTTCTTCTAACTCTGAACCCATTGCATTCTCTGATGTTGATGGGTATGAGGCTTGGCATGGTGCTATGCGTGATGAAATTCAGGTTTTGCGCTCTAAGAACACTTGGTCTTTGCTTCCCTTTCATCCTTCGATGAATGTTATTGGCAGTCGGTGGGTGTACAAGATAAAGCGACATGTGCGACATGTTGATGACAACATTGAGAGGTATAAGGCGAGCCTAGTTGCTAGAGATTTTAGTCAACAAGAAGGCATTGATCACTCTAAAACTTTTAGTCTGGTTATTAAGCAGACGACCATCATATTAGTCTTTTTAATTACATTTTCGCGTAATTGAAAGATCCATCAATTTGATATCCATAATGCTTTCCTCAATGGCGTTATTGCCGAAGAAGTCTATATGAAACAACCTCTAGGTTTTGTTGACTCTACTCTTCCATCTCATGTGTGTTGGTTGCATAAGTCTCTGTATGGTTTAAAACAGGCACCGCGGGCATGGTATACTCGTCTGAGTGATTTTTTGCTCTCTATTAGCTTTCATGCTTCCAAGGTTGACACCTTCTTATTTATCTTGTTTGGTGGTACTAATATCTTCTATCTTCTTATTTATGTTGATGATATCCTATTTACATGCAACAACTCTACTATGCTTCACCTTCTAATACAGTTACTGAGCCCAGAGTTCAAGCTTCGTGACTTAGGTGCAATTCAAATATGAATGGTCAAGATTTGTTTTAAAAAAAGAAACTAGATGTTCGAGCATAGGCAGCCTAAAAATAAGCTCAAGCCCACATGTTCGAGTCTTTTTTTATTTCTTCTTCAAATTAGACAGACAATGTGTCATACACTTAATTTTTTTAAAAAAGAATCAAATGACGTGTTGTTGTCCTGGCTAGATTTCACCTACTATAGAAGTGGGCGGAAAATCAAAGGTGTGTTTTTTTTTTTATCTGAAAACCCATTTTCAACCCATCTTTATCTAAAAACATTGTTATAACCTCCTTCAAAAACCAATTTATCAATCCAAAAAATCTAAAAACAACAAGGGTCTTTAATTCGTATTATGGTCAAACCAAAGATTTCAGGTCAATCAAGTCAGGTCAACCTGGTCAGGTCAAAATCAGGTTAAAGAGTTAAAACCTTATTTGGTTTACAATCTTTTTGCTAAAGGGTTTTTTTGGTTTAAGGGTGTGTTTTGCAAACACCCTCTTAGGCTTGTTTTAACAGTTTTATTACAAAGAAAAATAGATTTTTGCCAAAAAAAGTAAAAAATATATTTTTTTTTCTTGCGTATGGCCAAAAATACTTAAAATTACTTAAGTATTTAAAAAAAATCTAAAATACTTTGACAAGTTTTAGAAAGGGTGTTGCATGGATTTCTAACAACTTTGTAATGTTCCCAAGGATTTTGGCCTACATTTAAAAAATATTAAAAATTTATTTTTGGCAAGAGAATATATTATTCACTTTTAATATAAAAATAATAACCTACAAAAGGGTTAATATCCAAAACATTATTAGGGATAATGATTTATTATTACTCATCTTTAATATAAGGATTAAAAAAACTTGTATGAGGTTAATATCTAAAATATTATTGGAAGTAATTGAACTCATTCACTCATAATATAATGATAAAAAACTGTAAGGAATTTTATCTGAAATATTATTTAAAATGACCTGATAGAAAAAATTTCAAGTTTATCCCAGAAAAAAGCTTAATGATAATTGAGGACATTTCACCATTCCAAACCAAGTTCTTGACCTAGAAAACCATAGTTTATTCATTGTAGCAAACCCACCATAATAGACTGATAGAAATGGAAACATCATCAGACCATAACAAACAAGGATGGTACGACACCCTATATTCATTACATTCTAATCCTTAATTTCTAAAATTTATTTACATTCAAGTTACACTTGATTAATTTCTAACCAATGATTTTTATGTGTGTGACATATTAAGTTCCCTAATATGCTCAAATATAAATCACAATTCTAAATAAAATAGGAATAAATAAATTAAATTAATTAATTTATTATCAATTTTACAATTAATTAATTTATATTTGAAGATCAAGAATAATGTCCAGCAACCTGTTATGATTCCCCAAATAATACGAAAGTCATAAAAAATTTAATTTAATTTAATTTTTTTGTGATCAGATTCTTATTATAATTATTATCCTTTCATCAATAATGTTTCGATTTAGTTATTACAACTTAGAATGTGTATACTTTATCACATCAAGTATGGCCTCACACCAATATGGTCATCGAAGTCCTTCAATTCCCCTTAGTAACAACATCAAGAGTAATTTTGAGTGCAATGAAAATAACCAGACAAAACCATCTATTCATTCAAGGAGCTCCCCAGCTTTTATTCATTCTGAAATTATTATTCATGAGACAAATCTGCAACACACGTTCCCATTATGGGATACACAGTAACAAGCACCACATGCATAAAGTAAATCAAAGAGTGATGGAAACAACATAGATATTGTGATTTTATGTAGCTGAGGATCTTGAAAATCTTGATGGCGTAACGATGGACTTGACCTATTTGCAACACGTGGAGATAGGTGGCGTAACGATGGACTTGACCTCCCAGAGCTGGAAACACCCTTGAACAAAATCATAATAACCACCCCTCAGTGCTAGAGCTCCCTCTGCCATCCTTTCTTGAACATATGGGTATGTCTGTAAGT
>Ga0325414_1002988_pt1 | contig 17454 bp, 10 predicted proteins | sample PopdelMetagenome_8_FD_206183 | JGI IMG/M metagenome (GOLD analysis project Ga0325414, IMG submission 206183) | Populus deltoides microbial communities from Bellville, Georgia, United States - Leaf-PdKOR-R3 | ecosystem: Host-associated > Plants > Phyllosphere > Phylloplane/Leaf | place: USA... | reverse complement strand
CCAAAGGATAAAACCGTAATCACATAAAAAATTATAATTAAAAGAATGAGGGTAAAAATTAAAATAAAAAATAAATTAGAGGGCATAAAAAAATTTAATTTGGAGGGTTAAATTGAAAAGAAAAAAACTTTAACAAAAAGAAAAGGAAATCAAAAGAAAAAGGGCTAAATTGAAAAAAAATAAAATAATATAAACTTTGATTGAATGATGAAATTAAAAACCAATAAAAATTTAACAAAAAAACCAGGGAAAAAAAATAAAAAATCAAAAGAATTAGGAGCGAATTGAAAAAAAATATGACAAATTATAATTTAAGGACTAAATTGAAAACATAATTTTTTTTTAAAAAGGGTTAAGGACCAAAATAAGCAATAAAAAACACAAGGACTGAACTTGAAAAAAAAGAAGAGAATGGATGTGCACCTTTTTTAGAAGAAAGAGAAAAGAAGATAGAAAAAAACAGCCACCAGCTACAAACATCATCAGCTGTCACTCTCCACACCAGGAGGAAGAGGACGCAATGATATTTTCAAGGACAAGGCAAAAGGACAGGTTTGATCATTATATGACATCGCATATGCCAACAACTTTTCAATAAAAAAAACTAAAAAGTCAACATAAAAAATACCAAAACACCCCTCATAACATTGAAAATTAAAAATAAACCCGTGTGAAAGGAAAAAAAAACACCTCTAAATGCAGACCTCATGTTTTGTCATTTCCAATGGTAAAGAATATTTTTACTATAGCCTAAGGAGGGAAAAACCAAGAAAACTTTTGATCAACAACTCTAGTTTTTTTTGCCTTGAGGGAAAATAAATATTTTTATTGTTTTAAAGTTTGTGAAAAGATGAAAAAATTACTGTTCAACAATTCTAAAATTTAATGAATTAGGGCGGTAGAAACATAATTTTATTGTGCAAAAAATTTGAAAAGTACTTAGATACTCCCGAACAATCTTTTAATGACCAACGAGTCACTAAAAAGACCAGATTACCCTCATAATCAAGGCTATGATTTTTCCACTCAAAGACAAAATAGTAATTTCACTGTAGTAATCCACAGTAAACTATATCTAGTACTATAGTGAAAAGCCCACACGTTATATATTTTATTCAATATAAAAATATTTTTGTCATTAAATGAAATATAACGGTAATTATGTAAATAATAATATGTTTTTGTTGATTTTTTTTAGCTAGGTTATTAAGTGTTTGCACAAGTATAAAATTTAAGATGTAAATTATAAGTTTTCAAAACTTGATAAGCAAGTGCAATTTCGACAAAATTATAGGACCCTAGGGGTAATTTTTCCTTTAATATTTTGTTTTTAATTTCATTTTTTAGCACCAAGTTAATTAAGATTTGCTTAGGTTATCATAATTTTATGATTCAGATCACATATTTAACAGTTTAACCTGGATCGATCAAATATATTGTCATCATAATATAAAAACTCATAATATAATATATTATTATATTAATATTTTCTTTAAAAATATCTTCAAATATATATTATATTTTAAGTTAATGATTAATTTTTTTAATTAAAAAATATATTAGCAATGTTTAAATATTTTTTTAATATTAAAAAAATTAATAGGAATCACAATTAACATGTTTATTTTTACTTTTCAAAAATATTTTGAAAGAAATTTGAATTTTTATTTTATTTTAAATTAAATTTATTTTATGTTTTCAAATTATTTTAAAATATTAATATTAAAAATAAATTTTAAAAAATTAAAAAAATATATTATTTTAATATATTTTTATCTAAAAATTATTTTAGGAAACAAGCTGTTGTTGAACGGGTTTGTTGAAGTCTTGCTCACAAAAGGAGTGGAGGGTGCCATTCTCCCGAAGGAAACGGTGAACAATAAAAGCCGTGAAAAGTAAAAATCAAGGGTAGTGTGGTGTTTCTCCACACCAATAGCGGCGAGGGTGCAGTGGATCATCGTTTCCTTTCCTTTGCGACTTATGAAGGCATAGGAGGCGAGACAGACTGCATCACTCACTCACCCCATTTCACCTCCTCTTGCCATAGAAAGAAAGACCCATCAATCACAACTAGTACAAAATGAGAAGAATACATGGAGGAGGAGGAGGAGGAGGTTTAAGTGGTGTTCGAATCTGCTCAAGCAGCAGCTCATTCAATCTGGGCGGCGGAACCGACCATCCTTTCTTCTCCAATGTGAAGTTGCCCAACCTTCTCTCCCCTTTTCTCGCCCCTACTCTACTGGTCCGTCTTTTCTCTTCTCTTCTCTCTCTTTTTTTTTAATTTCATTTTTTACGATTGTTTTTTTTTTGGTTCAATGGCAGCAAAAATCGCAACCAAAGTTATCTTCGAACCTAATTAGAATAATGGAACAAAGACTATCACGAAGGAGTGCTTGTCTTGTGAATTTCATTAACCAGATAATTTAATTTATGTTTTTTTTTGTACAGAAGAAAATCGTATTTTGTTATTCTCGAATGATGTCTACTCTCCGCTCTCTTTGTATTTTGATTGAAGACAGCCAGAAGCCTCACCGACTGAATTTTCGAGGGCGAATAAAGAGCTCCGAAAACTCAGGGGCTCCATGGACCTTATAACATACCTCAGGACCAAACAGAAGGTACTGTTTTTGTTCATTTAAGAGGAAATGCATGATCGGCTTTCGGCTTTCATCAGTAACTAGTGGAAGCAAACATGCCATACTCTAATAATATTGTCTTGTGTTTCAAGGAACACCATTTTAATTGTCGCCGAGGGTGGCGGTTGAAGTTTCAGCCATTAGAGTGCCAAGTTCCAAAATGGCATGCTTTTGCAATGTTTCTCATTAAGTAAACTCTTTAACCAAACTACTCAATAAAAGATGCCAGTCATTGCATATACCTTTATATTTCGACTAAACTTCAGGGGAAGGAAAAAAACAAAGGGTATGCTAATTAGTAGCAATTAATTTAACAACTGCAAATACTTGCTTCGAACGTGATTTACTGGTTACTTTGAGGGAAGGGGCAGTGTATGGGGTTTGCTTTTTTCACTTTCTAGGAGATTGATGGTCTGAGATCGATGATGGCTGAATGCCCAGAAGATAAAGACATGCTTGATATGGCAAACGAGGAATTGATTCGAGCCATGGAAGAAGAGAAAAGACTGCAGAATTTGTTGCTGAAGTCTTTACTTCCCAAGGATGATGCTGATGAGAGGGACCACATTTTGGAGGTGGGAGAAGGTAATAATACGTCTATACATAGCATCAGAAATGAAATTTCATTTTGCACCTATGGTTTTGTTTTCAGAACGCAGAACCATGAAGCTTTTTTAATGGATTCCGCCCTCTATAATGTTTATATTCTCTTGAATTTGACCATAAAAAGTTTTGATTAGGAACTGGAGGGGAAGATGCTTCTTTATTTGCGATGGATATATTCAAGATGTAATTTGTTGAAACATGTTATTGTTACACTATTTACAATTCTGCCCCCAAGTCTGCTTTTGAGAATAGAGACCTTTTTAAACTATAACAGGCATGAGAGATTCTCGCAGAAGAATGGTTGGAAATTTGAAGCGGTTGATATAATGGAGTCTGATTTGAAAGGATACAAGGCATGCTTCCATCTTTTGTTGAATGATTTTAATTAATCTTCTGTCTGCTCCATCTTAAACCAGTGTTCTCTAATTCTTTGTCTATGGAGGAGTTTGGTCTCAGCTTTGCATTCTAAGTCCAGACATTTTATGGGGAGTTCATCTTGTGATTGTGTGACAGATACCTAACTTCCAGTTCTCTTTGACAGGAAGCGAGTGCGACAATCTCAGGAGTTGATGTTTTTGGGAAACTCAAATTTGAGAGTGGAATTCACAGAGTTCAGGTCTCATCACTATCATGTCCAATAAAAACCATGCACGACTTTTAACAGAAATGACTGACGATTTGCTTTTGGCAGCGTGTTCCAGTGACAGAGAAGTCGGGGTGTGTTCACATGAGTGCTGTGTCTTTTGCTATCCTTCCTCAAGCTGATGAGATGCTAAACTCTGTAAATGATATCCAGAAATATGTTATCAGGAAGATTCTGAAAATTCATCACTTGAGGGTTTTGTGTTAGTCTCTAAGCATTTATAATGAAGAGCATGGTGCATCATCACGCTGTCCTCTATAACTGGCAATTATGCTCTTTGGTCATTATAGTATTTGGAAGTATCAATACATCTCATTTCTGTTCTCGGATGACCCCTTTTGATGTTTCAGTTCCAATATGATTGGATTTTGGAACTTGTTTTGATTGGATTTTGGGACTTGTTTTGATTTGCTGTATTTGGGGCTTCTGCTGCTAGACGTTCAATTAAGGAATGAAGAATTGAGAATTGGCGCTTACAGGTCTGGTGGTTCTGGTGGCCAGCATGCAAATACCACCAACAGTGCTGTTAGAAACTTAGAATAACTCATCTTCCGACCAGGAAAACTGTTTCCGTACAAGATGAACGATCCCAGCATCTGGTAAAGGATTCTCGTCAACTACACTTTTGGCTTCTGAGTGTTTGGGATCTTTGGTCGCTACTGGCCTCTCTTTTCATTTATTTGAGATAATCTTTTCTTACGATTGCAGACATATTTCCCTAGTTTAAAAGTAGATTCTTATTGAAACTAATGGTAATTGATTAAATAGCAGAGTAGAAGATCTCGTGATTGAACCGCAAATAACATTCAAATGGATTTAAAACATAAATAGCCATGTATTATTTTCAAACACACTTTAATGTCAATTTCTGCCTTTGAAATTTTGTTATCCAGGTCCCATTGGAGGGATGAATTCTGGGTTGTATGTATTTCAAATCACACACTAAATTGCTAATAGTAGCAGTGCCTTTAATTATGATTTGTTTATTTCTGCTTCTTTTCCATGTCATGTAGTGGAGCCACGAGCATATGAATTCCATCTCCTCAATGGTTTGCTTATGCAATTTTTCTCTTTATGATTCTTGGTAGAATAAATCAAAAGCCCTTAAGGTGCTATGTGCAAAGCTGTATGAAATGGAACGGTCAAGTATTCAAATGAGTCGATCAAGACTTCGTTCAGAGCGAGCGAGCATCATTTGTCTGTCCTTTTTCCCAAAATGATTTGGAGCTCTTATGTGTTCTTGAACAGATTGGCAGCAGAGACAGATCTGAAGGCATCTGAACATCCAACTTTCCTCAAGGGGGTGTCACTGATCATCGTTTAGGCATCACTCATCATGCAATTAATGATGTTGATGCAGGGCGAGAGTCTGGATGTCTTCATTGATGCTTTTCTTCTACAGCAGGAAATGGATCTTTTCATAGGCCGTTATATGTCGCTAGAAACATGTAAAATCTTTCAGAGTAGACATCGCCCATTGCACAACTACGTCATGTATCATGATTTATTTTTTTAATGAAAAAAAACAGGTCATTACAGTTTCTGTCTGAATTACGGACAGTAAATCCTGCCGCCATTCTCGTGGACTTTGTCCTACCTAGTCCATGACTAATTTCTGCATCATTATCTCCTTCTAGGTTTTTCGATTTCTGAAGAGTTCATGTGGGGTTTCATTGTCAGCATTGAAATGGATGAAAGATTGTTTGTAACATGATGGGAGCGCAGTTGTTGACAGAAATTAATTTTTTTCTTCCTTGCAACCCTTGAAATCAACAAGTCCAATCAATGCCGCTAATCATGTGAGCAGAATTCATGATCTCCAGGCGATAATCTTTACCCCACCAACCTGCTTGTTGTAAGGAGAGAGAGTGAGAGAAAACGCTAATGGCCATCCTCTCCTCTCATCCAGGAGAAGGAATGTAAGAAGAGCGCACCCCACAAGCAAGTGGATGATAAAATTGATGAATCTTATCCACCCATCGACTCCAAGACATTAGTGGATTAAAAATCATGATTTTGCCTCGAAGGAAGAAAACCAAAGGTTAAGACCTTTGAGAGAGCTAAACCCATGGGGATGAAATTGCCAAACAAGTGGAGCATGGGGGACGCATTTTCTCGAACCTTTTTTGGTCGATTTCAACACTCCTCGCAAAGTCCGCCAATCCAGACCTAGATAAGTAAGAAAATCAATAAAGGGATTCTTAGTCATAGTTGTGATATTTCAATTGTCTTATCCATATCATTCTTTTGATTAAGAAACACAACTATGTACCTCCTAAAGGAAAGATGATAGGATATTATATCACTAGATATATACGGTTTTGTTGTTGGTTAGATAATTTTTTTTAAAAAATTAATATTAAACTAATATAACAGTGTTTTAAAAAAAAACAATATTAAATGATAAAAATAAAAAAATAAGCAAAAAAAATCTCAACTCTTGTTAACCTTTAAACTCGTGCTCGAGTAATTTGACTAAAAATAACTAAATTGAAAAAACTTTGAAGTTGAATCCTCTACAAACCATATGTTGAAGAATAAAGTTGAAAAAAACAAAACCTAACATACAAAAGGATAAAAAATAGTAAATAGCAAATATAAACAGAAAAAAAAAACTCGAGCATGCTCGGGTCAACCTACCAAAACCACAGGTCATGTTATAAGATCGGGATAACTCGGTAGAAAGAAAAATCAAGAAAATCATGAAATCCAATTTAGAAAAAAACCAATGTCAAAATGAGATGAGAAAAAAATAAGTAAAAAAAAAAAACTTGATCCCAACACTTCTTAGCTTATGAAACCTGTGCAAAAACCATTTGATTAGAAGCATCAACTTAAAAAAAATCATGAAGATCAATTCTTAAAAAATTAAATATTAAAGAATAAAATATAAAAAAATCAATAACACAACAAGATTTCAAAGAAAAAAAATAACAAAAAGGAAAAAAATTGAAGGGGGGGCTGGATTAACCCACTAAATATGTGATGAGATTAGGACAATCTTATAAAAAGGTAAACAGAAAAAACCATAAAGACTATTTTTTTTCTAAAAAAATCAATGTCCAATAATAAGATCGAAAAATAAAATAAGTCCATAAAAAAGACAGGAAGCTATGTTAGCTCATAAAACTCGTGACCTGAGTCATTTAATTAGAAGCATCAAGCCTAGAAAAACTAAAAACCCCAAACCTTAAAAAACCAAATCTCAAAGATAAAATTGAAGAAAACAAACATTCAATCACAAAAAAAATAAAAAATATCATTCAAAAAATGAGGATTAAATTTGAAAAAAATTAAAAATAAATAAGAGGGTGGATAATTTTGAATTGTAGGGCTAAATTGAAAAGAAAAATTAATTTTACAAAAAAGTTAAAAAAGAAACCACCCAAAAAATAAGGACCAAATTAAAAAAAAAACAACAAACTAAATATTTTGATTAAAGGATGGAATTGGATACAATTGAAAGTTTATAAAGAGATAAGAAAAAAAAAATTAAGAAAAAAAAGAACCAGGATCAAATTTGAGAAAATTAAAAATGAAAAATCTAGAAGGATAAAATTAAAAAATAAAACAAAAAACTTACAAAAATGCTAAGGACAAAAATAACAAATCAAAAGTATAAGGATTGATATTAAATATCCCCAACTAAGAGGACTATCCTGTAATTTTAATTTCCAAATGCAAATTTCAAGGAAGGAGAGGGAAAAAAAAACATCTCTGACAACAATTCGTCGAGAAAAATTAAACACAAGTCACTATTAGAGAAAGAGGATGTTGCAGGGAATCTAATGACATGATGGAAGATAATTTTCACCACCATAGGAACCGCACGCACCATCTAAGCATGACAGGACCCTTCCGCGTCACTGACACGTGCCAAATAAATTTTAAAATTTAATAATTCTTAATTAATGTTAAATACCAATTTATCTCTAATTTGCTTATAATGCAAAAACCAACATGAAAATCCAAAAATACCCCCAAAACAAGCCTATTTTTTTTCATTCCAAGGTTAAGTTAGTAATTGAACTATATGAAAAAAATTAAAATCTCAAAAAAAACCCCTAACAACCAATTATCTGATTTTTGTCTTTAAGGGCGATGAAGGTATTTTACTATTCTAAAAAACATGAGAAGACCTTTGTACCTCTAATTAAAACATTAATGACAAATGGATCATATGAGAAAGTCCATTTTACCCCTAAGCTTGGCCTTTTAGGTTGATTTGATTAAGGGTAAAATTGTCAAATCATTGTTACAATTCATAGTGTTTTGTGTTTATAGCTACAATATTTCTTCCATACTCTATATGTTTTTGTTAAATACTATAAAATAAAAGAGACGGTGATTTTACTGCTCAACATCTTACAAATCACTATTCATTTCGATAGTGTGTTTTTTTGTTTTAGGTTTTTTTTAATTTATATATATATATATTTTTTAATTTTATACTTCAACATTTAGTTTATTAGAGATTAAGATTTATGATTTATAGTGGTTTGCTTTATACGTGGTTAACTTAGTCTCATAACCCATGTCATGAGTTTGGCGGGTTAACTCAATTGATTCAAGTTTTTTGTTTGTTTTTTTTAATTGATATTTTTTTCAATTTCATCCGTCAATATTGAGTGGATTGAGAATTAGACTTCATAATTTATTTTGGTTTGCTTTCTATTAGGTTATTTCAGTCTCATAACTCGGGTAGTATAATTTTTTATCTTTTTTTAATTAATATTTTTTCAATTTCATCTTTCAACATCGAACTGATTATGAATTAGGCTTCATGATTTATTTTAGTTTACTTTTTATGAGGTTATCTCGATCTTATGACTTGTGTCACATGTTTTGTGGGTTAACCCGTGTAAACCGAAATCGTTTTGTTATGTCTTGTTTTTATATTGAATTATTTTTTCAATTTTAACCTTCAACAATGAGTTTATTGAAAATTGAGTTTCATTATTTATTTTGATTTACTTTCTATAGGCTATGATAATCTCATGACCTTAGTCGCAAGTTTGACAAGTTAACTTGTGTTGACTCAGATTATTTTTTTGTTTAGTTTCTATGAGGTTATCACAATCTCATGATTTGGATAACGGATTTGACAGGTTAACTCATGCTAATTTTTTTTTATTTTTAGTTTTTTTTTCAATTTCATCCTTCAATATCTGGTTGATTTAAAACCAAGCTTCATATATTTTTTTTCATTTTGTTTTTTATAAAGGGTCATTTGGTTGACTTGGGTCACGGGTTTGACGAGTTAACCCAGGTTGACTCGGGTAATTTTTTTTATTTCATCCTTCAACATTGGGATTGCTTATCCTGATGCACGAGTTAAATTAGGTTTTTTTATTCTGATTTTTTTCTCAATTTTATCTTTCAACATTTGATTAATTTGAAATTAAGCTTCGTATTTTTTTTCTTCCTATGAAATCATTCTGGTCTCATTACCTGGATCACAAGTTTAACTGGTTAAACCATTTTGACTCGAGTTTTTTATTTTTTTTAATTGATATTTTTTTAAAAAAAACAATCTCTTTCAACATTGGATTGATTGAGAATTGAGTTTCATAATTTGTTTTCATTTGCTTTCTATAGAGTTTACCCCAATCATATGGCCCGGTTTGTAGATTTGATAGGTTAACTCAAGTTGTTTGTTTTTTTTATCTTTTTTTAATTGAATTTATTTTTTCAATTTCAATATTCAACATTGATTTAATTAGGAATTGAGTTTCATATTTTGTTTTGATTTGTTAACTATAAGGTTATCTCAGTCTCATAATACAGGTCGTGTATTTGATAGGTTAAGCCGGATCGATCTAGTATATTTTCGTCTCAATATGTTTTTAAAAACATGTCGTCTTAAATTTATTTTAATTAAATTATATTTTTAATAGTTTTCAAATTATTTTTAGACTAATCAAATTAACCAAATTATATCAAATCAACTCCCATATAATTTATATTTAATTCTACCAGAGAATATGTTAGTAGCATACAATATCCTTTTATATTAAAGAAAAAGAGCGCAGAGTAATACAATAGAAACTTAGAAGCAAAGACCACGGATATGGTGCAATCCCTTGGGTCCAAAACTGTGAGGACTGAAGGAGACAAGTGAACATACCTATCATAAAAAGGCTTCCTCATTCTAGGAACCTTAATGAGAGAGAGAGAGAGAGAGAGAGAGAAGAAGTAGAAGAGGTCTGGATTGGTTTTCTACTCACCGCCGGTTCCATTCAAAGAATAAATAAAGATATCATTCCCTTTTTACTCGTTGATTCAATTCTTTAACAGCCAGCTACCATTTCTTTCTTCCCACATAAAAAAGTCCATGAAAATGACCAATTGTGAATGCTTGGAGATGTAGAAAAAACCCCAGCTAATATGCAATCCAAGCCACAAAAGTCTCTTTCTTTACTTGCAAGGTAGAAATTTGGATCATGTGAACATGTTCTGATTGGCTTAAGATGAAATCTGCCTGTCCATTTCCACTATTGGTTTAGTGAATTTGATATCAAATTGATTAACAGAGAGAGAGAGAGAGAGAGAGAGAGTTTCTTGTGATGCCTGTAGTTCCGGATCTAACAACAATCGGATTCCAATGCTAAAAATAAAAGTAATTAATCAGATTCTATTTCTGAGAATGGTTGATGATGTGTCACGCTTTGTCCCTTCTGATTATTGGTTTCCTGATTTGGACCGGAAGGATTGATATTATTTTCTTGTAATCCATGTTGAGTTTATCACTCTTTGTTTTAAATATTGCTGACGCATGGACCTTGACTTCGCAGGGCCATTTGTCTCTGACACAAATACAGATCCCTTCCTAAAAGAAAACAAAGGGAGAAGCTGTGGCGGTTCATAACAAGCAATAACTGACACAACCCTAAGAACTGAGGGGGGGTTGGAATCTGAAACAGAATCAAACAAACTACCAGACATGATTCTGTCAAGCTTCTTTCAATGAATACTATAATGTGAATGAGCAACTGGGTCTTCCTTGTTTTCTGGAAAAATCTAAGCAGGTGTCAGAAGTGATCAGAACTGAAAGGGTGATTGTTTTGTTTTGGTTCGGCAACTTGTGTTCGAGTGACATGGATGATTTACCAAAAGTTTTGTATGGGTGGAGCTGGGAAGAAAACAAGCTGTTTGAGATGGCTTTGGCTGTGGTTGATGAAGAAGACCCAGATAGATGGAAGGTGGTTGCAGCCATGGTTGGAGGGAGGAAGAGTGAAGAGGATGTGCAAAAACATTATGTGATCCTTTTAGAGGATTTGCAGGGTATAGAGTCTGGTAAATTGGATCACACACTTGTTGGAGAAGCCCAGCCTTGTGTTCAAGTTGACTGCTCTCAATCTGTATGTTGGACAGATGAAGATCACAAGTATGTATTATAGCTTTAATTGATGAATTGGATTTGCTTTTAAAAAAATTTCTTTTCCTATTCTGGTTCTTCTTCCTTCTTCCTTCTGTCCGTGTTGAAGTGTTTTCATTAACATATTCTGGCTCTAATCTGATGATGCTACATGCCCGCTGTAGATATTCAGAACAGCTTCATTTAATTCTTCTAAAAGTATTTATCTTCATATCCATTCCAGATTCTCAAGTCACTAAAACACATTCAATTTATTATCTTGAAAATTCTTTATCATTTCCGTTCAGAATTTCAGATACACTCATTTTAATCGTTTGGTCAACCATGTGAATCCGATATTGCCAGTCTGAGCGACCAAGGGCCAGATAACATAGAAAATCTTTTGGTCTTTCCACCTTTTTCTACTAGGATTTTTCTGGTCTGCCTGTCATCCTTGTTTTGGTTTCTTTGACAAAATATTTCTCAGGCCATTGAGATAACAGTGTCCCAATAGGGCCCGCCAATTCCTCCCGAAAAATGCATCAGGTTTATACCTTTCCGCTGTCTAATTATGCAGTGATTTCTGGCTGATGCATTTTTATTTCCAGTCTAAAGAAAACGATCAATACAGCATATCTTGGTCGCGAGTAGCAATCCACTATTCTTCAGTCAACATACACTCAACATACGGCAAGCCTTGAGGAAACTAGGTGTAAAATCACTTGTAATAAAAAAATTAAACGTGGAGAGCACAAAGTAAATTAACGTCTTTGTCTCAATAGATTTACCATTTTAGCGTGAATAGGCTGCATGTAATGTATCAGTGATTGGAGCCAGCCTGGTATCATGATTTAATTTATTTCAGACAGGTTAAAAATTCTCCTTGCCAGTAGCTTTTTGAGTTCCAACCAGAAAGAGATTTTTACTCCTTTGGCAGTTAGATTTCAGTTTGCTCAAATGTCTTATTTCTTTTGTTGCTCCTGAACTTTGCTATATCTTCGTATCCAGGTTGCTGATACGACTGGACATAGATTGATTGGTAGGGTTGGCAAACAATTCATCAGAGCAGAACTATTCCTGTTGAGCTACTGCTCAGGAAGATTGCAAGTCAGGAACATAATTGATGGTGGTAGGAGTATCAATTCTTAAGCTTTGTTCGTAGTTTGTAAGGTACAATATATATCTGTCCTTTGTAAATCAGAAGTTGCCAATGAAATGTGGATCAGAAGTGTTAATCTTCCAATCTTTGCCTTCCATTTTCTTTCCTCTTTCTTTTTTGAATTCCAAGTCTTAGCCCGACAGTCAACCATCCCACTTGTTCTTTTGCTGTTTATTACCAATGGTTTAAGTACTTAGGATTTCACAACTGGCCAGAACCATCTTGGACTTGTCTCATGCTGACCACCTGAGGCTCCTTTACCAGCACAATGTGATCAAGATGTCTAACTAAAGAAATGTTGTTAGGATTCCATACACCACACCGATTTTTGTTTATCACCAAGTCTAGTTTATGAAGAAAGCGAGGAGCTTGTGAAATAAATATTCAGAAAAGTACAATGTGCTCTGCACATTAAGCAGCCATGTGCAAGGGGAACGAACTAGGTCCAAAAAAGCGAACGGTTGACATTCCTGCATTTGTCGCAGCACAATGTTATGTTGAAGCAAAAGTACACCGTGAGAGCATGAAAATTGTTCTGTTACAATGCCATTGAGGCCCCCCGATAGTCATGGTAAAACTTGAAATTACAATCCTTTTGAGGAAATAAAAAGTAAAATATTGATGCTTTGTAAAGTTGATGTTCTTCAAGGAAGACGATACCAACATCACGATCATCAGATTATCAGTAGGTTACAAGGAATTCTCGCCTGTACTGAGAAGTTGATTCTAAGCTTTTTAGTGTCCAAACAAAGATCTCCATTGCTATTGATCAATGCCTTGGTTTTTCCTGGCAGCTCATGGCAACGTTTTGATCAATAAGCTTTTTAATACAATGATGTCATAAATCACTAATGGTCAGTGCTAGGACGATTTTTTTTCTTCTTGTTGAATAAAGTGCAGCTGCTGCTACTATATATCGCTTATCACAGTTCTAAATTAAGTGACAGAAAAAAAAAGTTAATGGAAACAAAAGAAGGGAGGAGAAAAAGAAGAGCCACAAGCCAGGGAAGAGGCAGTGCATGGGTAGAGCCAAAACAAGTACTTCTGTTAGTAGCTCCATCCATGCTCTGCCTGTTCCCCGTCTTCATCTGTCTCTTTCTGCTCCCTCTCCCCACGATCCCTGTTTACGTACCTTCACCTTTCATTGTGCTTCCATACCATGCCAGCTACTGCCACCAAAATTAACCTCTCAAAGCCTCAGCCTTCTCCTTGAAAAAAATGCTTACAACAAAGTTTTGGAACACGCTTCCCCTTGGGTGATTTGGGACCAAGCTGTCCATGGGGCTTTTATAATTCGACATGGCAAAGCATTATAGTACAGACATGTACTACCAGTTCTACTTGGGCTAGCTAACCCTGTACTGCCTCCTTTCAGTACTAATCAAATTAGGATTTCCAGGGCATTTTTTAAAGTGTAATGCGTACTGCACTCTTTTTTGTACTTGTGAAACTCAAGTCATTAACAAAAGTAATTAAACCATTCTTAATTATACTGATTGTCATATGCAATTATTTTAAAAAAAATGTAACTCTTTACTATCTTCTTTATACAAATTCCGCAATCATATTCATAAACAATTATTTTATAGGGGACTTGATTGGAAATATTAATAGAGTTACTCCCAACAACCGAAATCTCCAAGATCCTTCACTGGTGAACAGATATTTGATTTTATAAAACTGAAATTAGGTCCGCGAAGATAACCATGTCATGTGCAGGTTGCAGACTTGTCGTCCTGCCAGTGGAGTAAAATGTAGATTCTGATTTGCTCCCACGGAAACCAGAAGGCAGAAAAAACATGGATTACCATCGAAATCAAGAGAGCAGAACAAATGCCACACTAAAATTAAAGCATTGCATAATCCGATACAAACCCTTAAAAGTCACACTTGCATCAGAGTTCAACCTCCTTTCCCGTCTAACCTATTCCTAAAACTAAACAGGCAGCCTGATATCGATCTATCTGACATGTGCTTAATGAATTTAAGGTACAGCTCTAGAAAACGTGATGCATCTAATAGGCCACATTGCATGATACTTTATTGTGGCCTTCTCCTTTGCACCTGCTGCAATGCAGTGGCCTTTTAACCACTCCTCTTGACCGAATTCTTCTCTTTTTGGGAGAGCCAGAGATTCGACGAAGAGGGGAAGGAAGTACCTGAACCTCTGACAATTCTTGAGGTGCAGGCTTATCCACTGTTGGAACAGGCTTTATTGATTCAGAATATGTTAAGCGATAAGCTTCAGTTGTATAAAATTTGGAGCAGTAATCATATACATCCCTACCAATGTGTTGAAGCACCGCCACAGCATGCGAACACGGGAAACCATTAAGTTGCCATTCCCTGCAACTGCAGTCCCAGGCATCTATGTTAACAACATTAACTGCACCCAAAAAATCCTGCACCTCAAAAGTGTTACTGGGTGAAAACATAACTTGAAGCGACTGTGCCTTGAGAATCTCTTTCTGCAATTTATCCTCCACAGATGGAGTTAATCTTGTAATCCACTGATCTGAATCCACCTTTCGATTGTAAATTAGCTCCATCAATTTATGGCGAATGGTATCAATAATCTTCGTTACTGGTAATGCCGTGAGCTCATTTAACCAACTATAAAATGACTCAGCAATGCCTGATGTTATATGGTTGTACCTTGCACCTTCGAAAAATGAGTTTGCCCAGTGCACAGGCTCACTTTGCAAAATCCATTCATAAGCTTCGGGTGAAATACTCTTGATGCTTTCGATGCACTTTCTAAATGCATCAAGTGTAGGAGCATATGCAGCATCGTAAAGATGTCCAACGATGACACCAATAATTTCATGAATGCATGGACCCTTAAGATCCCTCTTCAACTCTTCTGCCAGATAGCGAAGGCAATAAGCATGGTAAGAATTCTCAAAAACCACAGAAATTGACTGTCCTAGTGCCATCTGTCTATCTGCCACAAATGTTATTGGCTGAAGTGTCGGAAGTGCAGATTTCAACTGTACCAAAAACCAATGCCAGTTATCACCATTCACCACATCCACAATAGCAAAAGCAACAGGGAAAATACCATAATTTCCATCCACTGCTGCTGCAGTCAGCAATTCTGACTGATATTTTGATTGCAGGCTCATAGTATCAAGGAAAAGCAAGGGGCGACAACCACTCTGAAAACCATGTAGTGAAGCATGAAAGGCAACAAATAAACGATGAAAACCCAGGTCCTCCCTGGTGTTAAGAGAGACAGCAGTACCCGGATTTGTCTCTACAATCTTCTCGCACAACCATGGTAATTGATTGTAGGCCTCTCTGTATGAACCCTGAATCTCCTCTGTGGCAGCCTCCATCCAACGTCGAACCTGTGAATATCTCAATTCAATTCCAAATTCCTGCTGAATTTGATTAGCAATTTCCTTGGGTTTGACATTAGGACTATCATGCAACTTTTCTTTGACAATACCTTCCACTACTTTCTTTGAGGCTCGAGGATGACTATCTGTACCAGTACCAGCTCCACATGTATGTATTTCATTCAGCCTCTTAATTCGGAATAAGTGTGTGGTAGACAACCTTGATGCAAAAATCCTCCAAGGGCAGCCATCAACACTACACTTGACACTTACACGCATACTATCATTTTTCTTAAACTTGACTGTGAATCCCTGAGCAATGGAATACTTGCGTAAAGCATCACGGACTTCACGGACATTATTAAACTGCTGGTGAAGACCAGTTATGCAATTCTCCCATAACTTAACACGTTTCAGCTGTCCAACACTCTCAATTTCACTAGCAGCTGCAGCCAAGGTGTTGAATCGCCCAGCATTCTCAGAAGCAGGAGCAGAAGCAAGAAAAGCAGGAGCGGGAGCGGGAGCAGCAGCAACAGGCGTAACATTGAGAGGGGTCTCTTGTTGGACCAATCTCTTCTTGCTGGCCCTGGAAGACCAATCATACATTAACATGAAATAAAACACAAGTATGACAATTACATCAGTTTGGAAACAATTATATCCACATGGTCAGCAGCATCTCATTACAGTTCAAATCAAAGATCAGACCCTTGCCAACATTTTAAGAATACCATAAGAAGCCAGGCGATCCATCCAACAGAGGAAAGTAACATAAACCTTCCTCTTCCACATTTTAAGAAGATATGCAAATTACCTTTTCCGTGGAGTTGTAATCAGGGCTCCAGTTGTACTAGGCATAACTGAGGCTAAAGCTGTTGAGTTCTCATTCTTAATGACAAAAACATCCACAGTCACCGAGTTTCCATGAAAATCAAGGAATCGTTGAAGGTCTTTGTCACTCGAAATCGTGATCAGAGTCCGCATGTTATTGGGCAGAAAGTACTTGATGGTCATTGAATCAGCTCCATACTTCCACATATCAGCCATCTCCGACCTCAAATCATCAAATTTAGTCTCACGACTTACACTAATAGCATGGGCATCTCCACCAACATATGACAAGGAACCATCACTAGCAGTGGTAAATTTCCCACCAGATTGACATATCACAATAGGGTTACTCATCACTTTTTTCCAATTCTTTGCCACAAGTGTCAATTATCGAATTCAACAAGACCAAAACAAATAATCTGTCCAGAAAAGAATTAATAAATAAATAAATTAATCAATGGAAATCCAGTTCTAAACAAGACATAGCTAGCTGTAACAAATTATAAAATTTGAAATACACAAATCTTGACAATTGATATCCTTTGTACGCAGTCACAGGACTATTCAGCAGGTTCAAACAGTAAGCATGCTAAGCAATTGTTAATTAAAAAAAAAAAGCTTTCTTTCTTGCAAATTATGAAATATAAAAAATTGAACGCAGGAGCAAACCTAAATTCAACATATGACAACAATGTAGTACGAAAATAGAAAAACTTTGATAGAAAAACAATCAAAAGAAAAGAGAGGGAAACAAACTGACCCAGGTGCTGAAATTGCAAGACAAGGCCAAAAACCCTCGCTTTTACTCCATCAAAGAAGAAAAAAGAAACCCTGGATTTAAGGTTTTTTTTTTGGGGGGGGGGGGGGGGTTAGGGTTTGTA